>JGI24159J19872_10005815_pt1 | contig 15957 bp, 8 predicted proteins | sample Ectturendosymbi4_FD_19872 | JGI IMG/M metagenome (IMG submission 19872) | reverse complement strand
ACTTATGCCATACATCTCAGCAACTTGCATGCACGTGTGCAACTTGCGATCAGAGAGTTATTTTCCTCACAACGAAGCTAAACAATATTACAAAAAATCACGTTTATCAAAAAAGTTGTTTTTCATAAATTTTGCAATCTTATAGCTTTAAATAATTTCAATGCAGTGGCATGACGTCACGCGGAAAATTTAGGGGGGCCACTGGGGGGCCAGGCAAAATTTAGGGGGGGCAGTCGCCCCCCTGGCACCCCCTAGCTCCGCCCCTGCCGTATATACTCGCTTATTAGCTTCATTTTTTTACCTGGACTATGACCTGTGTTTTGCCTGCGGCTTATACGCGCAACATACCCAGAGGGACAAAGTTTTCGCATGAGCGAACAGATTCTCTGGACAGATGTTAGCGACGACACCCATGACACAGATGAAGATGATACCTACGACGATCTACCGTACTTATAGACGAGTTTCCTTCTTCCGACGAAGAAGATTTCTTAGGTTTTGAACAATAAAATTGACTTTCAATACATTTGCCTGTAAAAATCAATGTTTTGTGGTTGAGTGATCGCGCAGGGTCTTCACCGGTGAAAAGGTCAATTGACCTGCGGCTTAATCGTGAATTACCCTTGATTCTCGGGATATGGCTAAACGTTCTGCTGCGGTTTATCTGCGGATGCGGCTAATAAGCGAGTATATACGGTAATTACATTCAATGCTGCATCCCTAAACAAAAGCTTTCGACATAGGGAAACAACCCAAGTGCCTGACACAAAACACTTCGCTGACAGGTAGTCGAGATAGGCTGAATAAGAAACTACTTCAAATACAGAAAATAAACTGAGCTCCACTGCTAATGTGACTTCAAGTTCTTCCCCTACAGTGATGAAATTGTTTTCGAAAGTTTTGTTTAAAGCGTATTCGCTCAACAAAATGTTCACAATCTTTGCAATTTGTTTTAGCAATGCTCTTGTCATATACTTGGAATACCTGAAATAAGTCAGCAGGAATAAACCAACAAGCATAATTTTCCAAATTTGGATGGGTAATCAGGCCACAATCTGTCGTGGAGCTTTCTTTTTAATCAGAGGAGTATGTGTTGTAATAGGCTTAAACATCCAAATTCAACCTGACGATTGATGAATATCCTAAGCCCATATCAATTTTAGAGGGAATTGTCTGGGTAAAGATGTGTTTAATTTTTGTCCAAGACGGTCCTGCATGGAACAGAAGCTGATTTCAAAACTTCGAAAATAGGCGAATTTTCAAATTTATTAAATTTCATCCTCGACGGAGTTGTTTTTGATAAAATGCCAGACTTCAATGCCACAAAGCAGAAGAAAAGTTACAAGTGTATGGCAGGAAGCAGAAAAAGTCACAGGCCTGTGTTTTTCAAAACAACCCAATAATGCAGTTGATTGCAGTTCGACTTCGACAAAAACTCGTTGATCGATTCCATAAATATTTACCAAGAATTTTAGCTGCACCATAAAACAGACCCGAACGTTTGTGGCAAATCAATTTTGTCAATAACCTCAACCTCACCGAATTAAACAGTTAGCATGAGGGTAGTTATGTTAGGTTTTAATTATTGTGGGTTTGCTAAGGTATGCTAATTATGTTAGGTTAGTTACGGTGTGTCAACTATGTTAGGTTTTAATCGTGTTAGTCGTAGTAGGTCAAATATACTAGGTTAGCAATGTTAGGTACGCTAAAATGTAGCGTGATTTTATCTTTAGCGTCTATTACAACTTCCAACCGGAAATTAGTTCGTTCGCGTTGTCAGGCTGCACTGCTGAACCTTATCCCTGAAAGAGTAAAGCTTGCTGCCAGAAACCTACAGCTCTCGTTGCTTCGTACAACAAACCTGACCGAAAGCCAAAATTGACATTCGGAAGCTAGCCTTGGTTTCGTTATTGCTTGCTGATCTCTTCTAAGCCGACATATCACGGTTGCTCTGAGTTGTGACATCTTCGATGACCTGCAGTGATCCGAGGCATTCGGCGGCGACCAAGCGTGAAACTCATCACAGATCGCGTTTCACGTTTGTTTGCGTCTTCGGCATTATCAGGAAAGCGATTCGTTCCTCAGAGATATGATAACAGCCGTTGGGCTTTGGGGTAACATGACACGATAATTCACCGTGAAAAAAACAAGTGTGAACTCTGCTAAAAAATTATTTGGGCTGCCTAGTCTTGCTTGTGAAGGCTTAGCCAGTGACACAACGAAATCTTTCGCAAGCCTTTTATTATCAAATACACTGTAGTATCTTCGCAAAGTGAGATGATATAATCACTTTAGTCAACGCCTAAATCCCAACTGCTACTTCCACTTTCCGTTTTGTATCACCTCCTGTCAACAAACAAACTTCCAAACAGACCGCGAAAGACGTTCAAAAGTAGGAAAATGATTGGAGAGAATCGTTTTTGCATCAAGGTTGACAGTTGTCAACGTAGTTTTGGATCTTTGCCTGATCTGCTGTATTGAAATAACAACTTAGAACACAACCTAATCAAAGAATGTTTTTTAAAAATCCTTCCATTTTCAAAACATTGTTGTACCTTAGCTGACGCCTTTTCCAATACTCACAAGGTTATACCCTTTCAAATCACTGGCCTTTTCGATTATCGCATTGGGGTGAGCATTCGAAAGGCTGTTCAGCATGTTCGCGTTTTCTTGCTTAGGTCATTCACAATGCACCACCAGTCAGCTCTCAATCCATCCCAGGGTTTGCATTTCAGTTCGTGAACCGTGTAACTGCGAAGTTAACCTGTTCAATCTCGCAGTTTGCCATATAATTTTACGTGGTTTGTGATAAGACAGCAGCACGGAATTTTCTAAGTGTAGCAAATCCCTGCAAACTTTTGTCGTCTTAATTTACTGTACTATTACTTGCTTATCCATGGAAAACAACTTTGATCGAAAGTGGTATGGGCGACTTCAGCATCAGCCCAAGCAAATGCTTTCTCATTTTCTTCGCTCTGCTGCTGTGCGCGTTCTTCAAAAATGGTCTGTGAGTGTACGTCTCTGCCTTTTGTGCGTTATCTTTCGGCAGCTACGCCCTTTCCACTGCACGATAAACAATTCGATCGTCGAATGTAGCAAGGATTCTTAACGCTCAAGCATTTTAAATAGATTCTGTGCAGATAATGTTCACGGGCATTGGTTTCCCCCTCAACATTTGTCGCTTCAGAACGCGAGTGTTACGGGAAAGTTTCGTGGAAAGGCTATGAGGCTGCAAACAGTTAACGAATTGTAGTTTTACAACGCACTCATTACTCAGTTCTGAACATACTGGAAAACATAATATGAAGTCTGTATATCAGAATCTTTTCGTGTTTTGTTTCTCATCAAAAAGATGTAAATTAAAACTGCAGCGATATTGAAACACTGAAACAATTTTATGTATGAACAGATAAACATAATTAAATGTGTGTTTTATGTTTGCTGTGCAATTTAGCGAAGACTTGTGAAAATTAGCAAGCACAGCTTAGGTTTAACGGGTGATGGCAATTTTACCGTAGAACACGTTTTTTTCCAAACTTAGAACTACTGTAGTGAGTTTAAAGTCAAAGCAAGGTTTTCTTTATAAAACGTTAGAACGAACAAATCACAAACGAACTTTGTAAAGACTCAAATGCCGTATATGACAATGCAAAACGAATATAAATCGTGTGCGTGTGGTGGCAATACATGGAATGTTTCATTTTTCAAAACGCTTTTGCATTCATCAATATTTGTAGACGAAACTACTCTACCGCAGAATAAATTCAATACCATGTCAAGAAAAATCAACACGAAATTTGACACTGACCTGAAGCCTTGCAAACATATTGCAGTTTGAGTGATTTGAGCCAATACCTTTTGATCTGACAGTTCGTTGTCTTTTGATTAATTGGAATTGCTGAACAGCTTCGTGTGACTGATGATGTCATGTTAAAAGTATATTGGAATCTTACATCCACGATCAGGAATCACAACGCATTTATCACTCATTGATCTTATATGGAGAGAATGCTGTCTAAAAAAAGAAGACGTAAGAAAAAGCAAATTAAAAAAAAACTGGAAATTCTCAAAACGAAAAATGCATTTGAAACAGGGAGCGGGCTAAGGCTGATGTCCATGGAGAAAGCCTTATGATGCAGCATTTAATTCATAAACAAGCAAAGACTTTATTTCAACACAAAAGTGCAAGAAAAGAAGGTGGACTGCCCTAATAGGCATATTTGGTTCGGCAAGACTTTTCTGATTTAAAAAATTTTCAATGAAAAAAATAACACATTTGTTTAAAAAATAACACTCAGCATTTACTGTATATAAGATTTGTAAGATTTAACCACGATTTGGACCACTCAAATTTCACGATACACCAAACAGTATATTTTCTGAAAGGCGGTCTCACTTGGACAGTGTATTTGAAAGTAATAGAAGAAATAATACTGTCGAAATTTTGTAATTATTTCTTGATTGTATGGCAATATGGAAGTTGCTCGTCTACCCGTAACAGATGTTCTGTTTCACTGCAGCCTGTTTTACAGCATGACAATTAATGCTGCAGCCGCTATTGTATGCATTTTTCTTTATGGCTGTTGTATTGTGAATGCATGGTTACAGTTTTACTGATGGTGTATGTCAGTGGTTCTTAAACGTTACAAATACGCCGAACCCTAACGTAGTTTTTTTAAACTTTTGCCGAACCCCAATTTTCCCACTATAACAGAAAGTAAAAATGGGTTAGCTTGCTGTGATATAACCACGATTTCAGTCAATTTTCAGATGACCTTCGTCGATCCCCTGAAACGGCTCCGTCGAACCCTAGGGGGTCGATCGAACCCAGGTTAAAAAACACTGATGTACGTGATCCCCTTTCATTGCTTGTGTTATCGTCTTTAAATATACGTTTAAGTGCTGAGCTATTATTGGTTAGGCATACCATACGCCCGTTTTAGCCGGGACAGTCCCGGTTTAAAGGGCTTTGTCTCGGCGTCCCGGTGGGTCAACCAAATTGTCCCGGTTAGGCATTCAGTCAGCCATCATTAATAACAAGTGGTCTGATAACAGAAACATAATGCTGGAGCAGAATGTGAAAGCCCTTATCACCTGTAAAATCAATAGTGACTTTTCCTGGTGTGATTTTTACAAGATAATACAATCCAACAAAGACTAGACAAAAGTATTGTCTACAGAAAAATACCATTGGGCGAATGGGTGAAATTACAAATGGTTGAACATTGCTTTGGTTCTTGGTAAAATGTATTATGTGAGTTTTTCTTTGTGCCTTGACTATAGGAATCCAAAATAGCTACACACTCCAAGTAAGAAGTGAACCACATCTATCTGTTAAGTCTCGTTGTTCTGAAGCGTCCCAGTTTTTAATTACAAAAATGTGGTATGCCTATTATTGGTTCCTCGAATGCCGTCATCAGTTGGCAGAAACCTTGCACGATGTGGTGATCGTTTCCAGCCGTTATTATTTGCATCGCATGACACGTTGTTTAGTAGTATTGTTGGTTATGAACGCAACTTTCCTTTATTTCAGATGTGTAGCGTCGTAGTATTTTGACATAAAGCCACTTTGGTGTTCTTGCGTATAATACATCAATGGCATCATGAGATTTACATTTTATACAATCTGTTCAACACGGGAGACAATTTGCAATTAAAGATTGTTGTCCATGTGAAAGTTTCGCAATGGCGGCAGTGGTTTTGACGATCAGGATCAAGGGGGACGCGGTTTGTGCAAACATTCATGTTTTATTCTTGCAAATAATGCACCCAAACCGATTATTTCACGCAAACCAAACTTCCTTTCGCTGTATGGAAATGTTAGTGAAAGACTGTCACAAGTTCATTAAATATTTAGAGTGGTAGTTGCTTAATCAACTACGTTTGTGCTTTTCGTTGCCATGCGCCATGTCATACCGAAATCAACTTTGATGCCTTTCCTCCCCACTGTTTGTGGCGTGTAATAAAAATTTGACAAAAGCTGCACCAAAAAGAAAAACATTTAGAGCACAAGTCAAAGCAACTTTATAAAAAATCTCAAAGATTATAATTGTAGAGACGACTAAGACAATTCTAAGCTAAGAAATATTTGAAACCTGTGTTCTCAGTTTAGGAATGTTTTCAAGAAGGCCGTACGGTAGATTGGGCTAAAAATAGATTTCCAACAACTTGGTACAGAGGTAATCACTCTTTTTTATTAGATCGGAAAAATCACGAACTTTTGTGCTTCGTTCCTTTTTTGATGAAGCTTAACATCGTCACGTGTAATGGAAAGATTAAAATAATTGATAATCTATTATTATAAATGGTTATCTTGGTCTTTAGTTAATGGTATTTTTAATGTCATGACTTTGGTGCGTCACAAATGTCTTTATAAAATAACAAAACAAACCCTCACAAGCAAACTTCCAGTAGATCTAGAAAATCCCAGAATCATTCATTCAGATTTGACCGGATTACATACATTTCTGCTGGTGGATTTTGTTAATACATTGCTAATGTTCTAACACCAAACAGGGCTGCTTGACTAGATGGCCGCCATGATCCTTCACCAATCCTATATGATACAGAACCACTCTTTGTTTACACTGATCATTTACTATGCCACTATATTTTCATTTACTCCAATGTTCACTGACGGTTGGTTTGCCAAGTGTGCGATGGCTTTTTGTATTGCTTCTGCTTATTAGCTGAGTCATATGAAACAATAAACCATTACCATTAGACCTTATTTAAACTTGAGATTGCCAAATGCTCTTGTGGTTTATGTTTATTTCGGTAATGGCTGCAGAATGATTCTATAAGCCTCGCTTTCCTGTTGCATCGAACTTTCTAGCAAAACAGCTCGTCTCACATTTTTAAACGACAACTTTCAGCACCACTTACGCTTGCCCTGTTCTGTTGTTAGTGAAACATACCATAGCCTAGTGGTATACATTTTAGAGCTTTTTTTCCGAATATTGCATCTGCCATAAGATGTTATGTGCTGCTATGGCGCTTTGCATATCAGTTTTTTTCAATTGTTGCTTATAATGTTGTTTCGGTTAACCTATTGCGCTTTTATTAAATATAATTTAGGACTTTTGGAGGTTTGAATTCTCATTCCAGGCATGTTTCAAGCGAAAACAGAATATAAACTTTTAATATTCGAACACCTTTTAAAAAATCCTATTTTAGTTTTTAGCTGTCACATCAGGATGATGTTTACGATTATTTGAAACGAAAAAATTTTGAAATATCGGATGATGCAAAAGGACGTAACAGTAATTTCAACCTGACCTTTTTTTGAAATGGCTCGTACGAACTAATTCTGCTCTCTTCTTGCTGTTGTTGTTGGTATATCGCTCTGGCACTAAAACAAGTTAACGTTCCCTTGTGACGGTAGTAATCAGTCCCTGGTGGTTTATTTGTATCCATGCGCAACACCATGCAGATTAGGCTACAGTGTACCCAGCAAATCAACGCTCACACGGATATATCTTGACTTTGTCCTGATTTTCCTTCACGATCCTAATTTCTCCGCCTGAATTTCACCTCAAAACAAGATATACTCCTTCTTTTGTGAAGATCCTTTAAGGCAGTAGTTGCAAGAGGAAATCAGTAAAAACGGATGCTCCTGCAAACGTTTTTTTCTTGCCTGGCAGCAGCTTCCAGCAGCGAAAGAAAAAATCATTGGCTATTGAATTAAGTTTCGGCATTAGGCAAAGAGCCCAAAAGAGTTGTTGACTCCAGACATCTTGAGATTTTTGTTGACGCTGTTCAAGGCTATTAGCGCGTTCGAGCAAAATCAGTTTGACAGAAGCATGCGGAAGCCTTAACTGGTATCGCAGTGATGCATGCAATAAATGGAACGTTTTGAGTTTCCGATTTTAAAAATTATAAAACGCTTCGTGTCTATTTTGCAGCATCTTCATCTAACCAGGAATACAAACATTGAATGACACAAAGAAGAATTAAAGTTTTTTTGTACTGTTTCTCTTTTCACTGCCTATGGAAAGAAATCCTTCCTCAGCAAAGAATCAGACACTTTAAGATCTTACAGAGTATATATTTCGCCTACGATGTAAGCATCTTCAGCTCTTATTCAAATAGAATCTACGATGTAGGTATCATAGAGTCTAGGATGTACGCCTACAATGTAGGCATCATCAACTCTTATTCAAATAGAGTTTAACAGAAAGACATGGAGTTTTTTCTTTTCGGTGTTTTTTGTGGTAAAAGACGGGGATGTAGTCAGCAGTGCTGTAACTCAATTATCTTCATCCCAGTGTTTTTCTTTCAAATGTAAATGATGTTTACCTCGTCAGCAAAAGAAGGTATTTGCTAATCAAAGCATTATCTGTTTTTGAAAATCTTATTGTTTAAATTTGTTTAACTTGGGTTTCCTACTACTTTTGGCTCGAATGGACATAGTTTACTATTTAAATAAATGGACTAAAGTTAACAAGTTGAAAACCAAAGCAATTTTCAAACACTGAAGGTAAGGCAAAGTATGTAAGTGCAATATCGTGGCTTATTTGTTTATTCTGTAGGATCAAAGCATAGTTTACTTGTATTTTTCGTGGTTAACACCGAGGGTTTTTGCTTAAATTTTCAAAAAAAAATAACAAAATTTTGTTCCACAATCAATGTTTTTATAAAGGTTTTGAACGTCTTTACGAGTTTTCCCTAAAAATGAAACATTTTTAAAGCTGCCTTGCTTCTTATAAATGATTTTAGAATTTGAGAAAATTCTTTGCTGAAACTAAAAGCTGTGGCTGTTCTTTTCCCCACATATTAATTTAATTGAAAGTAATATTTGAGTTTGGCTACGTCAGACCAATCAATGGTCATGTATATTTGATGAGATGTTTCAACACAAACCGCGTTGTTGGATCGTCCTGCTGTTTACTAACGTCTATGGTTTGCAAAGTGCTTTCATTTCATACAGCCGCGTTTTAATGCAGCGATGTGATGACACATACACCAATGAAAACTAATAAAAGAACATAAAAGTGCATTTTCTATAGATCGAATAGTTTGAGAGTTTAAGTGAAAGACATGCAGTGATTTATGATCCAGTCGGCAAGTGATGTGTTTTTCAGACGAGGTCCAAATTATATACAGTTCCAATTATGACCGAACCTAAACGCTGCTTTTCACTGAAGGACAAAATCGTTTGTGATACTATGTAAGAAAACCCAAAACTGAAACAACGACTCACTGTTAGAAAATTCTCGTTTTACTTGCAATACAAAAAGGCAGTATGTAACCAAAGCCAATACCAGTGTTAGCTCGAGACGGGAGTTTGCAGATCAAGCTCGTGATCAGAATCGTAAGTTTAAAGTAAAAAGTATTTTGTTCCAAAGGTGTAGTGAAAGCACAATTTAAAAACAAGTTTGATTAATTTTTGAAAATGCATCCAATTTCGTAGAATGCACACTGACTTTTAACATAATCAGGCTGCTAATCAAAAAGCTTGCTTTCTATCTCCACAAAACATCAGAACTAATCAAATATGGAATATGCCATTAAAGGTCGGAGTTGGAATAATCACCATCAATTTGAATGTTGACCAGGTCAACCTACGTACCACACTTCTGGTTCTTTCTCAAACTCATTCGCGTCTTGTGGAAATACATCGATTGGCCAGTGTCAAACAAAAATAATATCGGTTGAAGTTGACTGATCACGACGGTCGTAACTGTGAACACTGTTCATGTTGATAATGCTTTCTTTGGGACTTACATGAAGTGAAAAAATTATGTGGCACTAGCATTACCAGCTCAAGTGATATTCAAAAATATAATACTTTCCAAATTTGCAGATGATGACGTTGATTTTTCAGCCGAAATGTTTGAACTGAGGGGATGGTTTGCAGATATTTTGTCAAGTTAAATTTGAAACGTAACATCCAAGTTCAAGCATTTAGTCCCAGCAAAGGTGACGCATTCGTATCAGCCAGCAAAAGTTTTTAAATATGAAATTAAATTCACGTTCACGTATGTGTACGTATCCTCAGTCTCGAAGTTTTGTATACGATGTTCTTGTATCTGCAATACTAAGCAATCTTCTGGTATCATTTAATAGATCTTGCTTTGATTCCGCTGAATTATTTTGAAGATTTCTTGGAGACAATTATCTAATTGATTAATAATCAGGTATTCCATTACCAGCCTTAGTTTCCTCTAATTCTAGAATATCTAACATGCATAAGAAAAATGTACTTGTGCATGTGCAGCTATTTACATAAATGTTGTGGGCTGTTGTAGGTGTGATAGTCGCTTGAGAACAGTCAGTGCCATATGCATCGTCTATTAAATGCCAGGTGACAAAATGTGTAAAGTTTCTTACGACGTTGGACGTCTATGGCTATCGAAACTGGTCTACTGGCAATCTCGACGAAACAAAACTTGTATCACGAAGTTCCTCGAGTCCCACAAGAAGTTATCTGAAAATCTGAATCAGAAACTGCACACGAAATTTCTTCGCTGCCTGCGTCAATTTTGCTCAGCACGAAATTGTCTAAAAACAAATTATTTTGTATAAAATACTTGTAAATGACATGTTTTGCTCTAGAGCAGTGGTTCTTCACCGGGGGGGGGGCATAACCGGGGGGCACGCCTCCCCACTGAGACGTCAATACGATCCGCAGGGGACACGGGCCTTTACGTGCTCTCAGTGGTGTAGTGCTAAAAAAAGAGGTGCGGGAACGCCGTTCCCACACGTTCCAACCCCACTACACCCCTGATTTAGGTTAAAGCCGAACTCTAACATCAAATATCGCTCAGATGTTCTCACACGCAAAAAGCTCCTTTAGTTCTCGTAAACCACTCAGGCAAGCTGTGATCTACTCCGCAACGGCCTGAAAACTTCAAGACTAGTTACTCCTCTGAAACGAAGATAGCAGAGTTACGATAAATGCAAACAATCAGGCGAAGCGTGGAGAACGCACATGGGCGTCCGCAGAAATTTTTTCCAGGGGAGTGTAACGTCAACATTTTGCTCATCGCTGTCAGGCTGCTAACGATGCAATGCAAATGGACGTTCACGGATCGCTTAACCCGTTCTACACGGCAACACCACAAAGAATATGCCCAATGTTACGACAACAGTCAGAAAAAATGCGGTTTATTGTCAACCATAGCCAGATTTATTGCAATAATTATCAAAATAGGCTATCTGCAGATTTTCAAAGCAAGGTACTTATTTTCACAGAAGTATTGCCATGGTCGTTAACGAAACCACAATTTATGACTTTATTTTACCAAGCAATTAGAGCTGGAAACGTCTGGGATCCCATCCAAAGCGATCAATCACCCTTTCCATAAAATTTTGCTTCTCTTTGCTGGTTTTTTCACGGGAAACGCTCATCATACATAAACTGGGCAATAGACCGACTCAGAAGTCAGAAATAAACCTAAACTATTAGAACGCATTTCCCACAAGCGTGCATAGACCTAGCTCATTCTAACAAGCCACGTAGTTTTATACTGTGTAAAAAGAAGCTTGTGGAATCGTACCTGTAGTTTGATTAAGCCAGTGTGGTCCAACTACAGACCCGCAGGCCGCATGTGGCCCGCCACAGCATCAGGTTCGTCGCCAGCGTGGGGGCCAGTGGTGCCCGGTCCCCCCCTTTAAAATCTGTGCACCCCCATTTCATGTTTTGCCCTCCGGTTGCGGCACACATCCAATATTGCATTTAAAAATGTGCCCCCCCCCTTGTGGTTTTTGTCCTCACCTGTTGCAAAATCCTGGCGACGGACCTGCACAGCATCTTCAGTTGCTCGCGGAAGCACCGAAAAAAATCTTCTAATCCGAAAATCGGTGAAAAGCGCAAGACGTTACATTTGTCTCCCTGAATTGCTTGCACTGGATAAAGTGCATTTGCACAAAAACAAAGAGTAATACCTTATGTGCATCTTTGTTTTATTTATTTATTTTAACATCAAATAGAAGGTACTGCCCCCGCTAACCTCGCGCTGGGTACTTGCCGGGATAACCTCTGTTTTTTTTCGATGCGTAACGTTGTCTTAAGAGTACATTGGCGTAAGGTACTCAGTACCGCCAAATAAATCTGCCTATCTATCCGCTAAACGCGGTCTTGTCAAAGTGACCCCGAACCATTAATTGCCCATCCCTGCAAGAGACATGGGGCGATTACAGCACAAATGCAACCGATTACGATAATTGCCACCTGCTCGATCACGGTTACGAACAAACAAAATCGCAATCGATTACATTGAAAGTAATCACGATTACAATCGCGTTTACATTTATCTTGAAATATCTTCAGAAAAAATACAAACCCAATTTGCATGGTTTGATAAAAGTAAATTTTCAGAAACATGAGATATTAATGAATGCAACAAACGAAATTATTAATCTGTAAGGATCAACCACCGGAAAATAATTACAATAATTGTTTAATGAGACGTTCGCGTAGTCCACAAATTAGTGGTGTAACTAGAGGTTTGAGCTAGAGGGGAAAGTTCGCTGAAAGAGGCCAACTGACATTTGTAAATTACCTACAAGTCAACACTCCGAAAAAAGCAACTTGAGAAATAATGGTGAATCTGGGTGTGGGTGCTCATTCGAAAACCCCTAATCACCGGAAAATCTCCGAAAAACGCAAAAAGATGACAACCTACTGAAAATCAAGCGACTACTTAAACCGAAATATAAGCAAGTGAGGTCCTGGTTTGTACGTTTAGCTGACCAGGGGAGTCAAAATCGTCGCCCTTAATCCTTCCCGCCAGTCACACCACCGCAACAAACATATTAAATATTAGATAAACAGAAATGATCAATTTTTAAAATCTTTGTTACAGTTGATAAATATCAAGGCTTCAAATTTTTAACAGTCAAACAACATCTTTCAGGCTGAATATCGCCCCCGGGGACAAGCTGAAAAATCGTTTGTTAATAATTTCAAAATTGCTGACTATTTCTTCTAACAGCGGGTTACGATCGTCTCCAAGCCAACATAGCATTGTGCAGCTTTTAATTTGAAATGAAATGAACATTGACGCCAATATAGCTGCGCATCTGTCTGTTGGACCGAATGTCAATGGTCAACAAAACCTCACAGGTTTCGTTGAGTTTTTTTTTACCAGTATCTGTCACGGATGAAATGCTAGTTATGAAAAAGTACTTTCGACTTGGATTGAAGTACCTTATTCCTCTAAAAAAGTTAATTTACTGCATAGAAATTACTGTACTAATTATATACATAGTCTACTCCAGCACTTACATTCATAAGTTCCCTTTGAATACAGTATATATAAATAAAACCAACACCTCTCCTCGTCATGTTTCGTTTTTGTGTTGCCGACGTGTCAACCCGTTTTTAAGTAAAGCTCTTCATTTTATTGCTACGTCTGACTAGACTCGCTATGTTACAACCGGCGGCCAACAAGAGGGGTGACTGCAACAAAGTGAGAATTCGCTACAAACGCTGTGCTTGCCGCTGGTCTATCTGAATTTAACGCACACAGATGGAAAAAAAACTCCCCTGAAACATAACCATAACAAATAATAATAAAGGAGGAAACCCATCCACCACAACCGCGGTTCAGCGCACAGTGATGTAGGGTGAAGATTTCCAAGTTTAATCCTGAACGTAATCGTTGATTACGATTAAATTGTCAATGTAAGCGATTACGATTACCTTTCATTTATGGTCAATTCAATCGATTACGGTTACGATTACTCAAAAACTGTAATCGATGACGATTACCCCATGTCTGCACTGCAATAGGTATTTTAAATTGAACTAGCATAACATCTTTTAATAAAAATGTAGAAAATTAACGATGTTAGGGACTTTTGTGAGCTGGTGGAAAATAGGCAGCAAAGACAGATGTCCCAAATTAAAAGATTTCGCACTAAAAATACACTCGAAGTTTGGAAACATATACAGTGCATATGTGCGTGAGAGTACATTTTCTACGATGAAGCAAGTCAAATTTATAAACAGAAATCGAATGACAGACGAAACACTGGTTGATAGTCGCCGACTTGCTACCACTAACACTGGTATTGATAAAGGAATGNTAGTGTCAGAAGTCTCGACCAGAGACATCCTACTGATAGAGATTGTAACAAATTGCTATTTGGTATTGTGTAATAATTTCGAGAACNCATTCACCTATCCTCCATTTTTTAGTGTTTAATCGTGGGAATCAGANTTTTAAAGGGTTAAATTTCCGCTCAGCACTGTAAGCACAGCATACAGTATATATTTCATTTTCAAAGGATTTCACCATATTTTCTTGATAGGAAATCGATTTCACTAACTGTGCACATCCTTTCAGGACTGAGGATGGGCAGAGTGTTGTGAAATCGATTTCTTACTAAAAAATTGCTGACAGATTTGAGTGACCGTTGGAGTTACTATACATGAATGCAGAATATCATCGCAATGTCAGTAAAGCAGAGCCCAGCAGTCAGCTGATTCCTCGAAGGCTTGCAACAAACCTACAGCTTTTAATGTTATGTAATGCCACGGTATGCATGCAACGTCTTCAACGCCTCATGAATTTCAAATGTGTTGTGACGTATAAAATGAAAGGGAGCAGTGTTCAAGTTTGTTGAAGCAGCTTCATAGTTGCTAAAAAACTATCCTGAAAAACGCAGCGCCAGTTGCCTGTTACGAACTGACAGAAAATGTGTTGTTTGGGACAGAGTTGTGAACAAATGCCGCTGCCGGTACTACAGAACCCAAATCCGTGTGTGCACTTCTGTATTCTATGTACGCGACTTCTAAAACTCTTATGCATATCTTGCAAACTCTTAGATGTGCCTTCCAAACCTCTTAAGCGTGCCTTCAAAAACTTTTATGCGTGTGTTCCAGGCACTTACGCGTGCCTTTCCAACACATTCCAGGCGCATGCGCGGCGTGGATTAAGGCAGCGCTTTCCAACCAGCGGTCCGTGAATGAGGAAGCACAACTTTGAGATTAACAGTAAAGCGCATGTGTTGTTCTTATTTTGCTACTTTCTTCACGTGCCAACTTTTTCTCGATCGTTTCACCGTGCAGTGCAGTGGTTCGCAAACTGTGGTGCGTGCAGCGCTAGTGGCACGCCAAGGCCTTGATGGTGGTAGGCGAGTAAGCTAACCTTTTGCTTTTCTACAAAAAATAATATATTCACAGCTTTTTTCACTTATCGGTTTCTGTTAATAAACACCTGCTTTTTTGTGTTCTTCCTAATTGTTTTCAAAAATAACTATTATAATTTTTCACAGTAAGATTTTTTGTGTCGCATTTGTGTCAAGTCTGTTACATTGATCGAATGGTATTTGGTAGAATGAGTTTTCATGGAAAAACACGGTGGGCGGTGACAGTATGTGACCCACAAATGGTAGGCGATCGTAAAATATTTGGGAAACACCTTGACTGCAAATATGACACAGACGAAATGGTCTTATAGCGGCGCTATTATTCAGTGACCCATGACATAGTAAATAAACAAGAATTGCATGAAGCTTAAACTGTTATTTTTGTAGAAAAGCGCGACTTTCACTCTCTGGATACCTGAGAGGACATATGGCATCACAAACGTGACGCAAAAATTAATATTCGAAGCAATATTCTAACCCGTGTGTTATGGTTCTTGCACACTTCAGCGTTGCTCAACTGGTATGGCGTGGTTTGGTATATTTTACCATCCAGCGGGATAGCTTTGTTGGGAATTCTCGCAACGTTCAGCATTTGAATTTGAAAACGTTTCGCCTTAACTTCGCCACAACGTTCCGTTTTCAAGCATAATAAATCCTCCATTGCCTTTGGCTGCAAACCTCCCCTGAGCAATCTACTTTGCGCATTGTACCAGCGCTCTATTGATCATTACGGCGGCGTTGTTGGCTGTTCCACTGCTCGACATTTGCAACAAAAACCGCCTTGAGCTTTTCAGCCGGCTGTTTGAGGAATCTCCTGCCTAGTTTTGCTCCCATCTCCTTGCAATGATTCAGCTTGTA
>JGI24159J19872_10005814_pt1 | contig 15957 bp, 6 predicted proteins | sample Ectturendosymbi4_FD_19872 | JGI IMG/M metagenome (IMG submission 19872) | reverse complement strand
CAAAGCGGTTGTTGTTTCGCGCGCGAACTTCCCTCCTCACTGACCCCCTTGTCGTTTCGCAGCTGCGTCCAGAGCGAACTGGGTTCTCGTCCGCCGCTTCCCATTGGTTGACAACTTGGTCGGCGTGACGTCAGCGAGCAGCCCTGCACCAGAGACTGTCCGCTATCCGACCTCAATGTCACTCAGGTAGGAGGTCATTTTATCGATTATTATTATTGTTATTATCGGCGGCGTCTTCTATCGCTGGCCGCGTTTTCACCTTCTTCTACTTGTGACCGAAGTGATTTTGCGAAAGGTTAGTGTACCGCGCCTTCGTTTCGGAACGCTGGGGTTTATTGAACAAAATTAGTGCAGTCAATCGTTGATCTATAGTGGTCCAACTTCTTGCACACTTACCGTTGCATTACGCCGGTCTCGACACGCAGGCCGTGTTGTTCCTGTCGCTTTCCAAACCACCTGTATCGGTTGACATTTGCTCCCAGCCGGGATATGACGCAGTGGCGTAGCCAGACCAAAAACGTGGGATGGGAGGGCAAAAAATTTGAAGTGGGGCCAAGATTTTTGATTTTAGGCTAGACATAGTATTTTGTTTGCGATACTGCCTCTCAAAGCACAAAATTACTAAGCATTCTTCAAATTTGGGAGGGCATGGCCCCTTGGGCCCGTCCGTGGCTACGCTTATATTGTGACGTAAATATGAATGAATTGTTTCGTTTCAATGCCTGGCCAGCTGGCGAGGCGAGGGATAATTGTGTGTGGCTGAAGTGAAGTACAGAAACTGACCAAATGTGATCAAGGCCATTGTCAGCGATTGTTTGCAGGCGTTGCCCACCGTACAGTCGGTGCCAATTTATTCCAGAATCAGCTGTGAGATTGGATCAGCAACTCCGAGGAAGTTTAATTGATGTTTATTGCCAGGTGTAACTCTTTCACTGGACGGAGGCACGGCTGTCAAAAGGCCCTATCCGCGTGCAGGCCCGTAGCCCCCGGGGAGGGGGGAATCCAGGGGCAGCGCCCCCCATTTTGTTGTGACCAGAACAATTTTTATCAACCAAATAATATAAACAAATTCTTGATCCTCTAAAATTTAAAGTTTCCCCCCCAAACCTTAAAACCTGACCATGGGTCTGCCCAGTCACTCACATCAATGTAATTTTAAAAAACCCATCAGCGACGAAAGGCTCTGTGAACGAAATACCCCTGTTGTCGACCCCTGGGGTGGCTAACCCTCCCTATCTTTAAGTGGAGCAGCGATGTCTTCGGTTGGAAATTCGTTTTTTTTTCACAGTTGCGAAATAAATGCTTCGTGATTTTTATGTTAAGTTAAATTTCTAAGGTGATCTGACAAAACAGCGAATTGACTTTTTCAGTGGGTTGACTACCACCGGCCGGGAAGTACAATCGCGTTACTCGTAAATGATTCTCGCGCAAATTGTAACAATTATTATCTGGTCTATCTGGAAAGCGATGAAGAGATACCTGCTCTGTCGCAACCATTACCTGCAAATTCTGGCTTGCATTGAAAATTGGGCAGCACGCGTGGTGACGTCACGACGCAAAGTACCAAGGTTTTCATCCCAGCCCAGCTATCTTGTGAAAACGTTCGACCACCAACTGCGTGTGTACCTGATGCTTAGCAAAGCTGCTGTTCAGAGTCTAGTGCAGGGGATTCCCGACCTTTTTCAGACCACGTACACCTTCAGCATTTCGACAGATGAGCATGTACCCCTAAAATTTCTCATGACAAGAAAGTTGAGTAAAATAACAAAAACCCACTGCATTTTTAATAGAACTTTTATAATTCAGAATATGTGTAAATAAATGATATATATACAGTATATAAATGTTTTTCCCTTCTGTTGCTAACCTTAAATGAACCCCTTGGGGTACATCCGTCCCAGGTTGGGAACCACTGGTCTTGTGCTTCCTGACTAATGCTTTGTAAAGTAACACCATATGCCAGAAGTTCCCAAATGAGGCTTCGCGACGCCCTGGTGTGTCGTAATGAGATAGCAAGTGCGTCACAGGTTTGCGTCCATCATCGCTTCCAAGATATGAGTATTTTCGCAAAACCTACTCCAACGCAATCGATGCACTTGTGAATGATTGAGGATAAAAGCATTGTGTTTGTGCAGTGACGTAGCAATTGTGAAATTGATTTCGGGAGCTGTTGGTGTGGTGAGTGCAATGATTCGTTCGTGTCTTGTCTTTTTCCCCCATCAGTATAGAAATTCAAAGCTCTGTCTGTGAACTGAAGTTAAATTTTAGTCCTTCAGGTTGAATGCAGCGGTACACACAATGTGCGAGATATGCCTGTCTAAGCGGAAATCAAAAAATTTGCTCGTCTTTCTGTGGTATCGTAGGTAAATGTAGTCAAACATAAGCTTACGTCAGAATGCAGTAAACAGTTAACAAGGTTTAGGATAATAGAAGATTTGTTGTTTTATGTTGCAGTCAACGAGATTTACTTGATTTTTAACTATCGTGCAGCATTTTTGCCGACCAGTAAAGAAGGGTAATAAAAAAGGAATTCTTTCACGAAGAAAACGAAAGCTAGGGAGGCAGAATAAAAAGTGAATGAAGGAGCCGTCTCGAAGGTCGCAAAGATGTCGCCAAAAACCTCTTCAGCCAACCAAAAGCAAGAGGTTAGCAGCGGCAGTAAATCGATGCCACAAATAGCGGCAAAAGCGCCATCTCGTGCAAAGCAATAAAGAAGCGGTCGTTGAAAGCAGGAGGCCTATCGATAAAGCACTTCCAGTCTTGCTTGAATCGATGATGATATCACTGTTTCTCATAACGATGCGGCAACTTAGCCAGATGTTATAAAATAAGTCATAGCATGAGCGTTGTAAATATCAAAGCAGGAACAGAAAGCTATCAGAATAAAGGACTTCTCCAGCCAGTGGTTAGAGTAATTAAAGGAAGGAGGCAAGGAGAAGGAATTGTTGAGCTTTTTGAATAAGAAGTGGTTTTGCAAGACGCTTAAATGTTGCATNTAAGTGTCTTTCAAAACCCCTTCTAATGCGGTGANAAATTCTCAGATTACGGTTGCTTTAGGTCACTAGCGATTCAGGACTTTAGTGTTTCTGTTGCAAGAGGTTNAGATNNGAATATGATTATTATTTCATTATTTCCAAAACATTCGTTANTTCGTGGCATTGATATCTGTGTATTTTGTTATCACGAAACTTTAATAGCAAACAATGCTTTGATAAATGGAATGAGCTCGCACTGCAGCTTGAGGTTCATCAAACAATTGATAAGGAGATGTAGGGGCTCAAGGATGAGGAGAAAAATAAACGGGGAGATATTCTTCAGATTGCAGTTGATGTTGTTATGTTTCTTAGCTTGAAAAATCCTACTTTTGGTGGCCGTCGTGAAGTCTATTTAGCGCAAAATAAACAGGAAAATTTTCTTGAAATTGGAAACTCATCGCAAAATATAATCCTGTTACCAACAAACGTATTTCTGGCACCCAACTTTCTGAAAAGGGCATAAAAACGCATTTTTTCTCCGAATGTCCAAAGTGACTTGATTGAGCTTTCTGCAAACAGGAACAAACATCCGAATTCTAGAAGAGGTGAAAGCTCCAAAGTACTTTTCCATTTTGCTGAACAGCATTCCTGACCTGTTCACATTGATCTAACGGTTTTGGTTGTGGAATACCTAAAAGTTGACAGCAGTGAGGTACAAATAAAGGAACCCTTGCTGAGTTTCTTTCCGATGTCCGGGAAATCTCAACGAGTTGATTCTTGAAATTGTCATGAGAATAAAAGAAAACACTTATCTTCACATTAATGATAAACATACAGACAGTGCTCATCAAGATTTTGGTATTTTTTTCGTATTGTCGGTAACCAAAACACAGTGCGCCAACTCCTAAGGATAGATGGTGTTAAAGGGGGCGGCGGTTTCTTGCTGAAAATGTAAGGCAGGCAGTTTGTGCTGCTACGCCACTGATCGAGGGACGTTATGTTGACTGTCTACCCTACAAGCGCCTTTCTATTTATTATTAACTCAACAAGCGGTTGGTGTAGAGGGCATTTCGATTAACTCAAGCACAAAAGGTGTCTGCGAAGCGCATAAATAATTAACGCGATTTACAATATGAAAACTCGAAGGTAAACCACTGAGCTGTTGGTTTCGTCTTAGTTAGGCTGTAGCGCCGTTGAGATCAGTCATAGTGAACTGGCTGTTTTGAAGAATAAGTTTAAAATTTATTGCCTGCTGGCCGGTAGGTTTTGTGAAAAGTTGTGTTTTACCGGCGGGAAGTTGCGAAGTCATGTTCGTATTAGTTGAGCAAAGTTGCTATTGGAGTCATTAGGTTATACGATATATTACTATTTTGTGCGTTCTAGAATTATCTTAGTAGCTGCTGTTTTATTTTAAGACCAGTGGTTCTTAACCTTTTCACTACCACGCCTCCCTTAAATAATTGTCCTTTGCCTCAAGTTTGCCTGATTTTAAATAAGTTGTAAAAGCAAATGCATTTATTAGTAAATTCATCGATCAAGCTTTCCATATTGTAGAGCGCGTGAGGGCTTTCGCCCCCCCAGGAAATTTAATGACGCCTTCGTGGGGAGGCGTTTCCCTTGATTAAAAACCACTGTTTTGGACCAATGCACGAAGTGCAGCATGACATGCGCCACTGTCAAAAGTAGCTTTTATGACGTCACAGCAAACTTTAATCAACTCAATAGTGCTGTAGATTGAAACCAGTTCTCTGTTGTGTGAAGTGGTGAGTCACAGGTGCTGGAATCGGTATCTTTTAATGGTAGATATCGCACCAAACCGGAGTCGCGTTTTTACACATTCAGAGACAGTGTTCTGAAACGCAAACAGCCACTGCAAATATTTTAGGAGTTATTCTCGGTGTGTCTCCGATGTTATCAAGCACCAGATAGAAACCAGCTCTTTTACGTCAAGACGAAAAGGGAAAAGCAGAAAGAAGCCTTGAAAGATCATACGATCCGTTTTAGAAATAGCAGAAAGGATGCAGAGAAGACAAGTCTTGATTTTGAAAAAGATTTGATACTTGCTCGAGTTCATATACGAGTACGCCCAAGTGCAGCGTGACGCATCCTACTGGAGTCTGGCAGGAAGGTTAAGAAACTGCTATATAAACAGTTTTTACTAAAAAAATTAGCAAGTAAAGATTAGAATGGGCTGCAAAATTCTACACATTCGACATTAGAAGATTGGAAAGAAGTACTGTTTTCAGCCGATAGTCATTTTTTATCCATGAAGCATAGCCAATTTGTCAGGGAATGGTAAGGGGTGGGCAGTAAAGTCCTTCCCGTTTCAATGAGGGAGAAAAACACTCTCCAAGAAGGTGTTCTAGAAAAGTTTTACCTTTTCTGGGGTTTGATCACGTATGCCAGTGGAGGACATGATGAGTTTTTGACAAATACATTGGCGTAATACAAAGAAAAGTCATTTCAGATATTAGAACAAGGGCATTCCTGATGGTGGAAGAGCCTTGCAGCAGGACCTTCCCCGATACCATTCGGCAGAAAAAATGGAGAAAATTTTCATGAAACATCGGTTAAATGTTTTGGAATTATCTGAAAAATTGTAAGATCTTAGCCCATGGAGAACTTGTGGTCAATAACAAAATCTCGTTGAACAAAAATAGCATTGCACAACCATGATCAAGCTAATAGAGACCGTTATTCTAGTAGGGTATACGAACACTAAAATGGAAGACAACTGCCCGAAACTTTGGAATGTTTGGCAAAGCGAATAAAGGACATGTTGAAAAGCAAAGGAGTTCATATGAATTAGGCAGAAGCAGATGTAATGACCTTAGTGTAGAAAAAGGAATTTGGCACACCTTTAGGTATCTTCAACCACCCCCTAACTGCAGCCCGAATTCGCAAGTCGATTGATTTCAGAAATTTCTTCGTTGTGCTCATGAATGTCAGGTGATGTAACAAGCTGGGGATTAAATGTATGTTAAGCGCATACAGCCGCTGTTGGGGCCTCAGAGGCGCTTTAGTCACATTGTGTAACTTTTTCTCGAGATTATCACTTATGAACCCAGAGTTAGACATCACTCCAACTTTAATTCCAAGATATTTCTAAAAAGAGGTTACTGTTGTTGATGTAATCTTAGTGCCTTTACAGTTTAGAAAAGGCTCCAGGTTAATTGTCTATTTTTTCTTTTCACCATCAATTTTCAGCCGAAATGTTGCACATTTTGCTGGGTTCAACTCCAAGCCGGAGCATCCCAAATTTGATGAAATGTTATCCAGGTTCTTTTGTAATCCATCTGCAGTTGAAGAGAGAATAACTAGATCATCAGCGAAGGCCAGATGGTTGAGTTTTGCCTTTGCTATTGAAACCCCGATGTTAGGGTCAAGCACACTCGTCGCCCAGTCCATTACTGCTAGGAAAAGAAGGACCGATAGAGGGTCACCCTGCCGAACCCCACGATTCACTTCAAGTGGGGTTGATAACTGTTGTTGCACCCTGAGCTGAGTTTCTGATTTCTTATATAAATCGCGTATATATTGCAGCAGCATCGCAGGTATTCCAATTCTCTTATACGCATTGAGAATGGTGCTATGGTTCACGGAGTCAAACGCTTTTTTCACGTCCAGGAAGGCTAATGATAACGGTCGAAAGTTCTTTGTGTGACTCTCAATTATTGACTAGATTATAATCAGATTTTGAGCAATACCATCACCCTTTCTGAAGGCCATTTGTCTATCGTTGAAGGGTAAACTGTTCATCATCCTTATTGTGAGGATGCGATGGAAGAGTCTGAGAATAGTTGTTGCCATAGTAATGGGCCTATGGCGTTCCGGTAACTTCGTTCCTTTGAGTTTTGGCGTCAAAACAGTTACTCCCAGTTTACACCTTTTGGACAGCAGCCAACCACGCGTTGAGTCTTTGCGCAATCTCTATTGACGGCACTTCAAAAAGTTGCTTATTTGTAATATAGTCACAGCCAGGCGAGCTATCCATATCCTGATTTTTCTTTGCCGAATCAACTTCCTGCTTCGTTATTGGGGCTTCCAGTTCCCACAAAGTAGGTCACCTATTGACATGAGGTAACCTATTATCACTTTCCTATTGACATAAGGTAACCTATTGACATAAGGTGACCTATTATCACTTTCAGATTTTCGCTCCATAATAATTCTCCAATATGGTTCCAGTTTTTCTGACGAAGGTTTTTCAGTATCGTTTGTGTCCCACTCACCGTCTAAAATTTTCCTTATCGCAGCTCCCTTTTTCTTTTTATACAATTTTTGGATCAGCGCAAAATGTCTTCTTTTCGAATTCAACCTATGGTGTTTTTGTTGTACTGGTGGCATCTTGTTGATGTTTTTCTTCTTGGGGGGCAACCATTTAGCGAGGTCATTGTCTATAAGCTGTATTTTTTCGTCTCTTGCAATTAGATAACAAATTCCACCTTCCTTACTAATTTCAGTTCAGGCGATTGATTATTTTCCCAGAACAGGATTCTTCCGTTATTACCATTAGAATTCTCTTGCGGAGCTCTATTCTGATTAGGTTGTTCAATATTTAAATTTGATTCTTCCGTCAGTCTAGATTCTCCAGTCTGAGTAGCTCTTAATTCGTCCAGAATTTGCTTATACAAGAGCTTTTTCGTCCGAAGGCTTTTAAGTGCTTCAACCGATGTATGAGGGAAGCTTTTGTGCAGTTCTTTGACTATCGATTTAGATTCCACAGATATCAGTTCAATTTCCGTTTTCGCAACCAAATATAATTCTTCTGGGTCCCATCTTGCTTTAGTTCTTGTCATGACATGCCGCTCGTGGCACATTTCCTGATGTTGCGCATCCGCCGTACGAATATGCTGATTTAACCCCCGCTCACTGCGAAATTCCCTTGAACAAATAGGGCATATCGCTGCGAGACCCCCCCTCCCCTACCACACAATCGGGCGCCGGGGCAGCACCTCGACGCATTTCTCTTTTGACTTTTTCGGCCCAATTGTGTTACCCCAAAGGGGGTGGGAGCCCCCAGAGGGGTTTCGACCAAACTTACGCTGCCTAACGATTGGGGCGTTACTGCCTTTCGCAGGTCGAACAGGCAGAAGCAGATGTAATGCTTCGGGCAACTTTGCCTTAGTCAGAAACAATGAAACACAGGTCATGCAAGAATCAAGGTCGCGCTATCTACAATGGATTAAATCAAAGCTAGGATCAACTAGCTATAACTACTATGCGCTGACGTGCCACTAGGCATGAGAAAAAGCCAAAAGGAAAGGTCGCACCATAACGTGCACCAGTGAAAATTCGTCAAGCAGATCTAAAATCCAAAACCAAATCTGAAGCGCGAAACCAGGAACGCATAACAATGCGGTACATCGAAAATTTGGCTTCGATCCTTGTGCCCCACCGTCTTTTAACCTCCAAACTGAAGGTTGCTCCAATTACCCGCTGGAGCAGCGAAGATAGGGACAGATTTTAATCCTCTATTCTCACCGGCGAGGATCCGGAGGACCACCGGCACCTGTTAGCGACCCAGGCGAACCTGGGATTCGGGCTCTACCACGACAGGGTCGGTGCCCCGGGCGGAATCGGATCGGATCCGTAACGGAAGCCATCCCCCCCTACGCAAAGGAGTACTTTTTGTAATACCAAAACGGAACTTTTTGACGTTTTCTTTTTGATAAAATATCATTTGAAATTGAGTGTGTTTTGCTTCTTAAGTCAGTTAATGTGCACAAGACTAGTTATTGTGTAAGCTAAGGTGGTGGTCGATATAAGACGAATTTCGGACGAATCTTCGGGAGCTATTTTGGGGGGTCTCCTGTCGAATCTGCCTTAACGTTTCCAACTCTCTTGCAGTCATTTGTGGGTTTGAAGACTGGCACCGCCCATTTTACTTTAATTCTTCAATTTTCACAATTTCACTATTTTAGTTGTCACGTTTTTCTATCTTCACCTTGCTGGTGTTGTTTTCCCAATGCTCAAATTGTTGTTTGTTTTCATTGGAGACTTCACGTTTTCCTGTGTTTCTGCGTCCGAGAATATTTGCTTATGAACATTTTCTTGGTTGTGTTTGGTAGGCTTTCCTTTCACGCTATCTGCTGATTTTGTTTTGGAAAAAGGTTTTATTGAACCACCGTTCAGTAACATAGACTAACATATGAATTTGAGCGCACGGTGCTGCTGCCTGTAGACGTCAACCATCATCAACGAGTAAAAGCCAGGGAAAGGCAAGATTGGGAATTGTAATCGCAAACTAAACTATGAGATAATCCATTGTTTTTCGAGCTTTATCTTTTTCTACCGGACATGGCTGCGCAGAAAATTGTAAATCGAACTGAGAAATATTTATTGATTTTGTCGGTATGACGGGTAAGAGGGTGCAACATAGACCTTGTCATAATTTATCCCCGCTGCAGTAGTTATTTTTGTTCAAATTCAAAAGTGCATGCAGCGTTGCTGAAGCTTTTCCATATTCTCTTGCGTAGGATAACTTTGCGAACTGGTACTGATCCAGGAAAGATTTTCCCGCCTTACATGTCCATCACCTACAACCGTATGGACACGCCAGCTTCCGTTGACAACGATGTTGACGTCACGGTGAGTTGCGCGTCATCAGCTGCGATCGCACTGAACATGTTAGTTAAAAGGAAGTATGTTGTTGTGTGTCACGTGTAACTTATACGTCGCATTCCCGGTGCATTTCTTGCAAAAGGATCACGTGAATCAAACGCAATTGCGAACCGTGCCACTGCCATCGCCGCGATGATTCGGGTGGTCTTTCTTCCCAGTTACGTTTTTTGTTGGATCACATGCCGTGCAATCGGTTTATAAATTGGCAATTGGCGGCAGGCCAAAGCCTTGACGATAATGTCACTTGTCCAGATGGTTGCTGCATCTCTTGCACACAACGTGCACCTTGTAATATGGCTACTGTACCAATTAACAAGGTCTTGGTAAGACCGGCCGAGATTCGAACCTCTGACCTACGAGCTCCGAAGCGGGCCCACATGCCTTCATGTTAAGTCATCTTAGTTGCCCGAGTCCACTCCTTCCAAACAAAGCAAGCTTATTTTTGCAGACACTCTTTGAAGTAACCTACTCCGCCGACGAAGCAGGTCCTATTCGAAGTCTTACGGTGAGTACTGTTATTTTCGACTAACGGTAGACGGTTAATGTGAATTTTTATCATTTTTATAGATGTCTTGTCGCATGCTGATTGTAACCATTGTTGCCGCTTTATCTCAAAGCAAATTCTAAATCTGTAAAGCGTCCATGGAAGAGCNCGTGCGTACTAGTGTTGGACTTCAACAGGTTATAGCAGAGCCAAATATTTTCTCGTCAACTTAACAAAGACAGCTCATAGCAATTATCCTAATAGTAGCAGTTGGCTGTGCATTGTCTAATTTTTTCCAGTTGCTACCTGCTGACCTTCATGATCGACAATATGGCATTGTTGCATCATAACCGGTGGTTTGGAGTGATTTTATAATTGCTCCGAACGCAAGTGCCTTTTGTCATTTTTTTCCTGACGTAACGCTTGTTTCATTGTTACGTGAACGCGTAATGACGCAGACCGAACTTGCGCAGATTGCTTTGGCCGTGCTGGGTTCGATTGGGGCCGTCTACAGCCTGGCCGAGCTCGGTAGCTGGAGGCGCCGACAGGGACTGGAGTACATCGACGGGACGGTAACGCGCATACCTTGAAATGCCGTTTGCTGTTTGATTCGCATCGTGAATTGCTGTGTGGCTGCCTCTTGCGCAACGTGAAGTGCTGAAAAGCTTGTTCTATCATGAACTTGCTTTCAGATGGTGCATTTTCGCGTTAGAACGTTTCACCAAGTTTAACATCTTCCGTTATTGTTGAGCAGAACTAGGAGACTATCATTGTCACTGAATTATCGGTGGTTCCGGTTGGACTCCATTGTTGCTGCTGTCTTGTTCAAATTGATCGCCTTAAATCGCTTTAGGTTAAAAGTGTAGTATTGAGTGCGCATTAATTTAATACTAAAATTTTTTAACAACGCTGCAACGAAACCTCTCTGCAGCACGTTTCATCGCTGTTTGCGCAGCCCGTGAGACAAGGGCGTGTCACACATTGGGCCTGGACCATACCTGGCCCCAGCAATCCAACCAGCTCGCCAGACTTAGGGATGCATCGCACATATTTTTGCAGCAATCTCATGGCTCAACTGTAGATGTTGTGCAACGGTTAATGTTCGACCGATTGTTAGTTCAACATTTTAGTGACATATAATTTTCTAAAACACCAAACCAAACAACAAAACAAAGAACATACATACAGGCACGTGTTATTTTAGATATTATTTCCACATCTCACACTGTCCCTGAAGGGAGCAACATGTCTAAGATATGACAGCTCGACACATTACTTTCCAAAATTCACCTTCAAACAAGAACAAATGACTTGGGACAACACGGAAAGTGTTAGTTGGTGCAAGGACTGAAAGTCAAACCTGTTCTTGTATGACTTTTAGATTTTGAATTGAGGGTTTATAATGCCACATACACTTTCCTAAACAGCTAATCACCGAACTACTGAACTCTTCGCCCTGATGACCAAACCAAGCTTTCTGCTCCTGCGGTGCAAGAGACCCGGGCTGAGTTGCCCTTCCTGTCCAGAGCGAACACTCGAACATTCTCACCTGGTTTTGAGGCGTTTTTCCCGCTTTCATGTTATCGAAGCGGTGTTTGCCCTGTTATTACGTAACAGACGTGTTGCGTCACAGCCACGTTGGATTACCCCACCTTCTCGCGACCTATATGCACCAAATAAGTAAACTTCAGAAAGAAAATTCGAAACGACAAAAAAAGTGATTTCTTAAACTTGAGCGAGCAGATTTCTCCTTGGCGTAAGCCCATGAGCGTTCGTTGAATGTCGTTGCCATTAATAATTTAATCCGTTTAGTTAATTGAAGAACAATTTAGACTGTGAGGCACGTTCCACACGTAAGGTTCAAGTTTTCTTCATCGACTCGCCAATTATCTCCCGTCAGTGGTGACGCGATAATGGATAGCTACGTCAGTATCGTGCCAGCTAAATCTTGGTAGTCATGCTAGAATTTGAATCTGCTTACAAATTGTGATATCTTTGTTATCAGTCGCAAGTTTGTCGTGGGAACGGACGGGGCAGAAAAGTGTCCCAGGAACAAACCTGACTGTTAGTTCAATAAGGCGCGTAGCACTGACCCTTTATTTTTACGTAGGATCTAAACGGCTAAAGGTGCTGGGCAAGTACGAACACTTTCGAAACAAAAATGAAATTGAAGTGCTTCTACTTATCCACTGCTAGGACCAGACCTTACGGCACGTGTGCAGTTTTTTTTTATCATGGCGGTTGCATCCATGAAAGTGATGTTAGGTTTTGCAAATCGTTTAGTTTTCAAGCCGAGGCAGTTGCATTTTCAGCAGAAATGGGGTCTGTCATAATAACCCCACACATCTCCTGGGTCGCGTGTTTCGTCGCGGCACGTCCCTGCATGCTGGTGACGGCGAAACAACTCGACACAGTAGTTTACTATTGTTAATGTTCTTTTTGTGGCCGTTATCGCTGATCACGCTGTTCATTATGACCGCAGACGTTACTGATGTTGATCTACCTGACCATATGCAATTTGGCAAACGTGTTCTTCATCGTCATGGTTGGATACGCTTCGGTGACTCTCTTCTTTTTCAAGGTAAACCACCCGACTTGTTGCCTCAATGAAATGATTTAAAGATCGCTGTAATTTTTTTCATGACTAAGTGGTTCTGTATCACCAGATATGTAATTTCTTTGCGGATTTTCAGATTCATAACGAAGTAAACGTCCTGTGACGACGATCCTTTGCTAGTCCAAATTTTTTGAGCATCTAAACTCACTGGCATCCATGTTGCAACTGTCAAATCACCAACATTCGTTATCATTATTCAAATTGCTGAAGTTCAGACACCATTTCCACGTTGACACTACATCGCCCGGATATTAGTTGTTTCTAGTGATGACTGGAAGCCTGTACGTTCGTTTAGAAAAACGCCCATTGTCTCGAGCAAAAGTGTTAATGGCGCGAATGTTCAAGTGCAGTTTTGTGATTGTGTGCACTGAGCAATCAGTAGTCTCGCTTTTGAATCCTTTCCTTGTAGGGCTTAGAATATAAATTCATGGTTTCTATTCTCATGCCACAAGGTTCAAGCGTTCCTGCAGATCTTACTTTTGAAAATCGCTATTTTTCTCGCAGGGCCAAACATCGGTCACAACGTTCCCCCCTGGTCCGCAGATGCTGCAGAACTTCGTGACGTTCACAGCGATCGCCTTCACATTCAAGGTGAGAGAAAATGCTCCGGGAAACACTGTCGTAGTGAAAAGAACATTATGAAACTAATATCTTATAGAGCCTGAATTGAGTTTCGTCTGACAAGTGAAGTGTTTCGCCAGTAGCAGAGGCCAACTTGATCAGTGCTGTTGAATATGGTTAAAAAAAAGGGTTCTAGCATCAATGTTGAGATAAACTGCTGTTTGAAGAACCAGCGAATCAGTGGTGTGGCCAGAGAATGGCTTTGAGGGGTATACGACTTCGATCAATTCACTCACAAGGCGCGGTTTTAAAGTTTTCTTTTTATATCTGCAACTTGATCAGCTGGCGAGAAAAGGAGAAACAATAACGTCAAAGCGGTTTTCGACAAAACGTCTCAAAACAGTTACTTTTTTCAACTGTGATCCGCAAAAGTTACATTTCCGTGCTGTTGATCGTCAGCGCAAGTGCGCAAAACGTTTTCATTTGAGGGAGATTGGTCGGGGGGGTCAAATAATAACTATCTTCGTCAGTGACATATAGCCACGATTGCAATACCTCTAAATAATCACTTTCCAAAACTTGACAACAACTTAATGCCTTCGTGTCTTAGTTGCAAGCAGAAGCGTTGACGCGCTTGTAAACGAGCCTCAACTACTTTCTGCTTGCTGTCATCCTGCTATCCATCATCGCTGTCATCCATGGTCAGCTGACTTTGATGACCTCCGGGTCTTTTCGTTGGCCATTCAAAATAAACAAGCATTGTCTGTCTGTCTGTCTATAGTTCAGCCAAAATTCAAATGTACTTGCGCAGGCGATCGAAGTGCTCGGCATCATCATACGTCAGTCAAACGTGGACATCTTCCTGGTCGACTGGGAACGTCCCAGTTCGAAGAACGCGGACGGAAAAGTCAGCATCTGGAGGACCTACTTCATCGCTAACGAATGGAACGAGATACAGGTACTTCCCCCCATTGGAGATCAACGTGTGTGCAACCGTCGTTCGTGAATTGTATCATGTTTTTTTCTGGATAGAATTGTCCATGTTTTGGGTTGGTCTCCGCCGTGATTGAATAAACCACGCACAGTTTCCGACACGAATGCTCATTTCTATTGTTGTAATCTTTTGTGACACAATTTTGAAGAATGTTTTGAAAGACGCATTTCGCTGAAAAGCATCCTTTCTTAGCTCGGTTTTGATCAAAATTTGGCATTTTTGAAAAGTCACTTCGTTTCTTTTTGCCGCTTTTTCCAAATATCAAAGACACCATCGCAATAAGATGGTGGTAAGTCCGAGAAGAAAATCTCAACATCGGGGTTTTTAAACAATGCACGCGAAGCTTTACGTAAGGCCGATGTTTTCCAGGGTGCTTTTTTCAAAATATCGCTGTATAACATTTTTCGTTGCTTTGTTTGCCAGACACACAGAAAGATCAACTTCACTCTGCAGATGATTGCTGCGCTATTTTTTCTCGAGGTGAGGAGGAGTTTTTCGTGTTGCTGACGTCATCGTGTAGCTTTTTGTGTTCTACTGCCCTTGATGACGTCAGCAACACGAAATAATTCAGGTTTAAAATATTCTTAACTATTTTGAAAGTTGATTGAAGTTTTATATATTTGAGATAAGACCAACAGATGCGTACCGGCTGGATCAGTGTGAACTTTGCAATCTCATCCAGCAGGATATAATTGCTTGGCAACCGACTTTATGACGAAACAGACCCCGGAGCAAGATCAAATTCTTCGCGATGAGCGTGCAGTAATCCAGCTTTTCTGCTGCTTCGTGAAAGCGCGAACCTTCAGTCCGCGCCTTTCCCAATTCCGCGCTCTGCATCGGCCAGATATGCTCACCTGACAATCGTGGAGAACTTTTTTTCGACAGGTTGTCGGTTTCAAGAGCCTGGCCCTGGAAAACAACAATTCCGCTTTGAACCAGGAGGATACGGCCACGTCCGACACTTACCTACCCCCCTACAACCCTGTACTACGCTTCGGCGTTGCCTCTCTTGTCTTCATTGTGTTGGCGCTTGTACAGGTGAGTGTCAACCTGGGGGGAATGGTTTGTCATGTGGCGTGCCCCGCTACCTCAGCAATGCGGGATGTTTGGGGAGAAAGACGTGCAGAGAGGTCAACTGAGTCGAAAAACTAAGGAAAGTGTGTGTTTTATTTCATAAATAAAGCTTCCGCAACACCACAGAAATGCAACATCCATCTCCACTTTCTGCCAAGATGTGTTTCCATTTGTTGCCAGGATTGCCCCATTTTCACAGTTTTCCAGGTTCTAGGCATGTAGTGATCACGTGGTGGAAATCCTCCTGAAGCACCTTCCTTTTTTTGCAGCATGTGATTCATTCCGTCACTGCTATAGTGGATACATTAGTAGTGCTTTAATGTCCCCAACGACACCAAGAACCCTACACTACAATTTCTGTGGCAGTTAACTTGTCTGCCTGGCATGCACCCCGTATGTTAGCTCTCACACATGCAGTTTATAGTTCTTACGCGAACTCCTAAGTTCAAATTTCTTTATTGTGTTCTTTTACTAATACAGGGTGACACAAAAAAACGGTCATCACCAAAAATCGAATAACTTCCAAAAATGTTTTTAGATTGACAAAAAACATCAGCTACATTAGGTCAAGCCCGTGTAGCAGACATCTCCAAAGTTTCAAGTCTGTACTACAAAAACTCTTGTTTCA
>JGI24159J19872_10005813_pt1 | contig 15958 bp, 10 predicted proteins | sample Ectturendosymbi4_FD_19872 | JGI IMG/M metagenome (IMG submission 19872) | reverse complement strand
AACAACAGCGAAAGTGTGGACGATAATGAGCAATGTAGTTCAAATGTGAAAGAGGCACCTAATCTGAAGCGGACCAAATGTAATTCAATTGCCAAAGCTAGAAAATTGGACGACAGATATTTCAGATTCGGGTTCTTTTTGCCTGATGACGAAATTCTGAATGTAGCAGCTGCATTCCAAATATGCAAGAACAACAGAGTCGTTAAATTTCTTGCTTTTTAACTTCTGAGACAACTGTTTGTATGTTGAAGCGTGTCATAACGAAATATTTGATTTTCTTACAAGTAATTAGTGTTTTTTAAATTTTTGTTGATGGGGTTCCATGACAAACGCAAAAGTATATTAGGGGTTCCGCGATGACAAAAAGGTTGAAGAGCACTGCTGTAGATGGACAATAGCATAGCGTTGGTGATCACATCACTATTCATCGAAAACAACCCTATCTGTGGCAAAGAATCGAACACTTTGATTTTAATAAGAGTATGCACTTCTTTCGGCTGCTGAGTAGATATCTTAATCACATTTTGTTTCTTACCTCACATCCATTGTATTTTGTAAGGTAATTAAGCTGCAGCCATGTTTGTCTAAACTCAGTGGTTCCCAAACTGGGGGTAAATTACCCCTTGGGGTTAATGTGCAATCCTTCGAGGGGTAATGTGGAACCAAAACCACAATGCTGTTCTGTATTGTTCTTTTTATGACGCTAAATATTGAGGGTAATAAGACATTATCGCTACTATGATTTGGTAACTGCTCAAACAAGTTTGGGAATCACTGTTTCAACTGCTTCAATACTTTGGCTAATCCGCAGACATTGTGCCCCAAACTTACATCACTATATATTCTTGCAGCTTTCATGGGTGTGTAATAATTTCACAGTTTGTTCTGTAGTGTCTGGTTCCTCGAGCTTAGCTAAACGAGCTTCAAGACTACCGACATTTCTTAAATTAGTGTTTCTGTTGGCCTGATTGATGAGTAGCTTCCTGTGTTAAGTATTTGTACTTTTCTTTTCGGGCTTTTTTTCTGCAAGCTCATGACTTACTTTAAGCCCGATTTTTAGGCGCAGCACCGTCGCTACTTGAAATAATCAGATGTGTTTGCGCAGTGATAACATTGTGTATGTTCAGGGACACCATCACATCGGTCATGGATTTGCATTGGAGTGAATGGCATCTGGCAATCTTTATAGCAGGGTGAAAGGAATCGAAAAAGGTTTTAAAGCACATTGTTACTCTGCTTTAACATATACACAACCATAAAATGTCAAGGGCTTGAAACGAATTCATAAAATCAGTGAAGAACTGAAAATGCATTGACAGCATATTGTGACTTGCAGATGGATTGGATTCAACTCCCGATTCATGGTTTGTGCCTGTATTATCATGTAAACGTTCATCCAACCAATCTATGACAGCCAGAGATTCACAAAACACTGTTTATAAACTATTTATTTTTAGAGCTTTCTTTCCACACGCTGTTCAAAAATGAGTACTGTCTGAAGGTTTGCTGGCTTAGACACACTTTTGGAGAAGTTTTCCATTCTGGAAATTTCCTACCATATATTTTTACTGCTGCAATAAAACTAAAAAGCAAATAAAGAGTTTCACATGGTGGTTCCCAGTTTCTGATCTTGAATTTGGACGGTCTATTTATGAAGCTCTTTCTTGGTCAATGGCATGTAACCTATGCAACAGTTAAACACCTAAAGTACACAAATCTATACACATATTTTTTAACCCGTAATTTTCCATTTTTTGTTTTTTCCTCATTCATAGACATGCAGTCGCAATACATGAGCGTTTAATTGCAGTATTTATTAGCATTCGTGCATGTTCCAATTCAGTATCTTTTGCGTTCCATACAAATTTACAAAAAAATTATTTAAGGAATCCACAGGGCTCGGAAATGCTTTCTGAGTCATCAACAACCAGTAAAAGGCCAGTCAGGAACTTGTCACGAACAGGAGCACTGTATTTCATTTTTACTGCAACCTACCTACATGCCACATGAAAAATCTGCAGCAAATAGCTAACAAAACAAAAGTTGAATCATGAAGTCTTGTTCAACTTCAAACCAACTTGCTTTATGAGAAGTTGCCCACACAAGTTTTTATTGCAAGTGCAGAAAGCACAGGAGCAAGTGGTCCGAACATGAGACAAAGGCCAAATGAGACGTTCCACAAAGGACCACAGACCCCAGGTACAACATCCCAGGTCTAAACTGAAGCATAGAAAAAAGAAATCTTTACATTTTAATTCAATTGAGCAAGAATTCAGCCATACGAAAAACATAGCACGCGCTTATAATCACATCCTACCCTGAGAGGTTCAGCGCCGAGTGATTTGAACTGCTCCAGAGCCGCTTCCCTTGTATCGAAGCCACGAACTATCGCCCCCATCGACTTTGCAGTGCCAGCTGCAGCCAAACCAGCAACCCCTCCACCAATAATTAACACCTGCAAAGTTTAACAGAAATTATAAACAATATACTTCATATCTGAAAAATCAGATTACATTTAAAATTCGATTATGAACAAAACACTAACATTAACGTGAAGTACGTTAAAAAGAAGCAATTTAATATAACAAAATACAACAAACCTATCAGAACAAAAGCTTCATGTCACAGAGCAAAAACTCATGTGACTCTGCTTTTCAATATAAATGCAGACTGGGAAAGCGTGACCTTTTGGACTTGGGAGTTTGAAGCAAGAGGTGTCAGAAAAGTTACTACATGGATAACTGTCTTGTGGCAGCCAAGCGCTTTACTTTTTCCCATGTTAGTTCTTCCTATCATTGTGAAGCAGATTTAACCAGGCGTTGGATTGTTCACCCACTAATAGGGAACGTGAGCTGGGTTTAGATCGTGGTGAGACAGGTTAGTTTTACCCTACTGATGAAGTATTGTTGCGACAGGAATTCTCCTCAGTACGAGAGGAACTGCAGACTCAGACATTTGGTTCATGTGCTTGGCTGATAAGCCAATGGTGCGAAGCTACCATCTGACGGATTATGACTGAACGCCTCTAAAGGCGACTTCACACAGAATCCAGTTATGGCTTACGATCCGGCTTATGGCCAACGTCAGTCTTTCCACCTGTAGCAAGAACACCATCACCGACAACACCGGCTTACTTAAACTGATTTAAGTAAGCCGGAAGCCGGTCGAAACCGAGTAAATTCACCCGGATACGGCCAATGGAGCCTGTGTGAAGACTGCCGCTAGCTACAAGCCGGATCGCAAGCCGTAACTGGATTCTGTGTGAAGCCGTCTTTAGTCAGAATCCCACCTAGAAGGCGGAGATACACTCACGCCCTGCCGGCGACGGACACACTTTGGGCCGTTGCTGGAGCCGATATCCGACCTTATGCGAGCGTGGCAAGGGCTGTTCCTTATTTGCTGCATCCTCCTGTTCGAAAGGTGGGGTGCTCAAATCATTTGCAAATGACTTAGCAGAAGATCGGGGTGTCGCAATCAATAGAGCAATATCTTCACTGCAATTCGTCAGGGCCTTCGCCAGCGGGGGGTCAGTGGTGCCCAGCCCCCCATTTGAAATCTGTGACCCCCATTTCACGTTTGGCCCCCTGGTTGCTGCACACATCCAATACAGTATTTTAAAAATGTGTCCCCCCTTTCTGGTTTTTGGCCCCCCTGCTGCTAAATCCTGGCGACGTCCTGCAATTCGTTAAGTGAGACACAAGATCTAGATGCAGTTGTGCGCCTGGTGCACGAACACTTGACTTACATAACCAGCAGTCCTACTTACTTTCAGTGTTTTCGACATGACCAGGAGTCTTAAGGTTTGGTTCAGCGTTTGTTCTGTCACATTAGCTATTCTACATCACAGAGTCACTTGGCTTTAAACTGTTTGCATTGTCTCAGAGTGGCCCCATTTCCAGTTGAAAAGGGAAAGCGTTTTGAAATAAGCCATAAACAGTTTTTGATGGATTTTTACTTCTTAAGTGTTTGTTATCTTGCTTTGTGCAACTTTTTTGACAGCAATTACGTGGGTAAGGACTTGAAAAAAATCATTGTACAGAAGTCCAAGATTGTATAATATAAGTGCAGTAATTGCATACAAAAAGAGAAATGTTAAAGTTATTAGAAAAGTTAAATAGTGATAGTTCAGAAGATATTCAACTTATTAGTCATTTAGCTTAGTCTACAATCTACCTTTTCATAAAAATTCATCAGTTGCTTAAGAGCAACTTCTTTAAATAAAAATGCTTTTCTAAATAAACAAAAGAACATATAAATTCATTCTACAGTGAAACCAGATTTTTTATCTCAAACTAGGAGGATCATTTCATCTTGAAGCCCAAAGTGGTAACTATATTGGCTGCAAAGCTCTATTGAGGATACACACAAATAAAAAGTAACTTTTAGATATTTTGCAAAACAGAAAACTTATGACATGAAAGCATCTGGTGGTTCTGAGCTATTTCTCTAGAGCTCTGCTCACTTTTACACACCAACATAGAAATGGCCTTGATCTTATGTGACTGCATGGGGCACTTGCTGAATTGACCAGAGGTGGACAAAAATCGGATTTGCAAAATGTCTTTGGCAGAGAACCTTTTTGTCGGCGGAGGACGATTTTTTTTTCTTAATTTCGTTTGCAAATTTCAAACTCATTATTGCATTCAATTTTTCTTGGGAAGTTTTGTGGAGTTATTTTAAGTATACACTTTACTGGCCCAGCGTTATTGAGGTTTTCTATGGTCAAAGGTTTGTTTTTGCATCTTGTGTGTGTGTTACACAGTGTATGCAAAGTTTAATACTATTTTGGACATTTGAAGTAAAATGCCTAAGCCTACTTGTGTAGCCTCCTATGACCTTTTTGCAACACTGCACATGTGGTTTTGCAATCTGTTCAGTGTTTCAGTGAGGCAGTCTGTAGGCTACAGCTGAATAATATGCCCATTTGTGGTAAACTTGCTATCATACCCAAACCCAGTTTGAGTTGTTTGCTTGTGGCTTTTGTGTGATTGATGGCTATTGCCAGCACTCCTTAATGTAGCCTAGGTTACCTACGATGTTTTACTTGTGTTAATGTTAAGTATTACACAGTAATGCAGTACCAAAACAAGGAAGTTGTTGGCAGCCATTGATTGTGTCTCACTTAGAATTGTTTCATTGGCTAAAGCAGAGGTCTCAAACACGCAGCCCGCGGGCCACATGCAGCCCACAGTGTTGAGAAATTTCAAATGATTAATTTAAGTTATTTAGTTTACTCACAGGTGTTTAGAAGTGTTCGCCCACTGAGTGAACAAGTTCCTTTTCAAAGAATGTAGAGAAGGCTAGAGATGGTTCCCCTATAACTCATGATACCTTTCGCTAGAAATAAGACGTAAAAAGCTAAAAGCTGTTTGTAGCAAGGTTCAGGTACCACCATTGTTGTGTCAGTGTCACAATGCTGCCTCGGGCTACTTTATAAATCCTCATTTGGCCCTTAGAGCAATTTGGCTTTGAGACACCTGGGGTAAAGCATTGTTGTGTAACAGTAGAGTTATCTAATGTTCATCCAATGCTAAAGTATGAGGCGAGTGGTGGTTCCATATGTACTGCAATTATTTTTTGAAGTCATAATATTTCAGATATATTTTGGCAGTACACTGTTAGCATTATGGTGCCTAGCTGTCACTGACTGAACTGGTAAAAATCAGCTTTATAATGATACTATTAACTGTAGTCCACTTGAAGTTGTTTGTTTCAAGCAGATAGACTTGTCTTTCAACAGAAAAATTGTAACGTTCGCAGAATTGTTGAATGTCATTGTTTACGTATTGCCATTAGTGACGCTTCCCCTTGATTCGGCCTCAAGTAATTGCTGGGCAGCGTTTTTGTTTTTTGCCTCGTTCCGCATTCCTCGGCCAACGAGTTGCATTGTTCTTTTAGTAGTGGAGAAAACCAAGGCAGTCGCTTTGTCTGAGGATAACGAGGACCATGAATGTTGGTCTGTTAGTTGAAGACAAAAGGTCTTCACATCTCTGCAGCACAAGGGTTGTCTCAGCACAAGGCTGTTTCTTAGAAAGACATAAGGTCTTTGATTCTTGCAGCAGAAGGCTGCCATAGCATAAGGCTATTTCTGACACAGGACATAGAGTCCTTGCAGCACAATGCTGGTTCTCATAAATTTCATTTATCACGTTTTTGTTGGCAACATTTTGACGGTCTTGTTTCCATGGGCTTGTTAAAGTCAATAATGTGCATCATTCGAATTTTGTGGTTCTCTGGTTCTCTTGATGTGGTCCTGATTGTAGGTCAGGAAGCTGCAAAAATGTTAATGTGATATACAGTGTATGGTAGATTGGTAGCGTCTGTATTTTACCTTTAGTTGAAAAAGTTGAAGTGGTTATGTGGTATGTACAATATGTCAAGACAATGATTTAGAGCAGTGTTTCCCAACCTTGTAAAGACACGGGCTTTTTTCGGACCAGTATAAATCTTTGCAGACTCAAGATAGACTACGACTACGAGAATAATATAAACACTACTTTTAGCAATTTGTTATTTACCGCATATGCACAAATTTCAATAAGAATCGTGTCTCTGAGTTTGTTTCACAAGTTTGTCGAAAAAAAGGCCTGTTGTCATCAACCTACACCTGATGTTGTCTTCTGGTTGAAGTGAGTTTCGGTGCTTTAAAATAGTTATAGTGTTGAAAAAGAGCTTCATAATGGTATGTAGTTGGAAAAAGCAAGAGTTTTCATTGACTACCGACACAGACCAGAGATATTTTGGCTCCATTGACTGGACATTAACTCTGAGTCAGAGACTCCACAGCTGTTGCCTTTGCAGCTCAATCAGCTGTTCAGCAATACAATCCACTTCACAATGAAGCCAAAAGCTCTTGAACCTCAGAACCAGCTAAATATTTTAATGTAATTGTGAAAAGGGATATATCTATCCAACTCGGAGAAATGTAGCAAGGTGCTCAAGAAGATTTGACAAATGCAGCGAAAATCAATTTCTACTCCTGCAAATGCATTTAATGCCATAAAAGCAGCTTTTTTTCCAAGTCCAATTCAATGGATCCACAACTGTATTTTACCTTTAAGGGTGACCATGTCTTGGACACATCTAAAATTATTTTACTGTTTCCTTGCATGGATATGTTTCGCTGGTTCAAATGTATAAAAAATCACCTAAGAATAGCTATTTGGCAATCTTTTTGCAGTCTTTCAATTGCTCCTTAGTGAAGGAATCTACTTTCTTAAACATTTCCATTCAGGTTTCCTTTGCAGTGTCCCAGCAACAGTTTCCTTTTCGATGTCCCAGCGATTCAACTGTATCAACTTTAATTTGCTTGTAGTTGTCTAATGTTTGCACCAATAAACTCAACTTTCCAGTGGTACTTCTGGCAAGTGGACGGAAGAACAGATATTGTTCCACGTAGTCCTCAGTCGCACGAACAAGATGAACTTTGCAACGTTCCCTAAATCTGTAGTCTCACCTAACTCTAAAATAAGATTTTCACTTCGCTTCGCAGCAATAGTTTGTTTCAGACTATTGACTGAGAGTTTTTGGATGGGCCACTTGATGGTGTTGTTTGACAAAAGAAGTAAAGAACCATAGCCTACTTATTTGCTACGGCATCACTGCACGTTTTCCTCGTAATTTTCACGGCTACTGGTTTGACCAAGCTCTTTCCTGCTGTATAAGGCACTTTTACTCTTGTATTTTTCCAAGCAACAGAAAAAGCATGCACGGCTTTACTATGGGAGTAAGTTTTTACTCCTGAAGTAGACGGAAAATAAGTAGGCTTATAACTTCACGTTACCTGGTGTGTTTTTTCTCAAGGTAGAGCTCAAGGTTTTCGTCAACATATTTTACCTATTTTTACTCGAGATGTCAGCGTATTTTATCTTCTATGAGATACCTGTGAGCAAGGACTTCTAAGCATAATACGCACAGCAGGGGTGGGACCAGGGGGGCATTGCTCCCCCTAAAACTTACAAAAGTAACTTTATTCACCATAATTTTGCACAATTCGGAATACAACATTAGCGACATAAGGCCAAAGAAAACTTGTTTGCCCCAAGTGCTTGCAGATTCATCCAGAGCCTTCTGCGGACTCATAAGAGTTCATGGACTCGGGTTGGGAACACTGATTTAGAGTGTAGTGCAAGGGCTCAAGGTCTGTGGTTAGGATTTAGCTTACAATTCGCACAATATAGACAAGAAGCCACCAACAGCTTGCCAGCATTGAAAACATGACAAAATTAATTCGTGCATCTCGAGGTGAGCCATTGTAGAAGTCACGGTCAACTAAGTAGGTCATGTGTTCTCAAGTTATCATGTGACCACTTCACCAATCATGTTCATCTAAAGGCAAAATAACTCGAGCACTACTTTGTCTCATGAGGCAAAATGGGCATTGCCTTACACTAAGCAGAGCTGTCAAGCAACATGCCTATGTTAGCGTAGAATTTGCAATTTTGCAGAGTCAAGGCGGAGTTAAATGTTTCTGTGATTTGCAGAGGAGGAGCGGATGCTGAGCAAAACTTTTCAAAGTCAGAGTGGACGCGGAGTCAAAAAAATCATTATGCAGGGTTTATGATGTAGATGAGAACCAAACGAAGTTCCAATCAAAAGTCTTAGTGCTTAAAAATTTAGAGGATGCTTGTTTTTGGATTATTGAATGTTGAAATTCATGCAATGCATCACTGCTGTATTGCAACACGCAGCTGCCCAGCAGTACCAACACTCACAGCTCACTCAATGTGCTTCAGAAATGGAATTCATAGAAGTGTGACAGGGACCTGTCAACAATTTTTCTAGTTGGCTCCATACTTGCTAGCACCAGCCATGACCTGACACATTTGTTGCAAAGCTCCAGCAGAGTGATTTTTGACATAGCACAATGTATACAACAGGGCATGAAGACAAAAAACACCTGTGAGGTGGAAAACTAGTCTGGTTAATTGTAAAACTCAGTCATCAAGGTTGAATGATAAATCCTTTAGCATAACAGGAACAGTGGCCTTGTTGCATGCTATTTCACAAGAAAAAACAAGATAAACAAGACTTACTTTTGCTGGAGGGACTTTTCCAGCTGCTGTAATTTGTCCTGTAAAAAATCTTCCAAATTCATTAGCAGCCAGGACAACTGACTTGTAACCAGCGATGTTTGCCATTGAACTCAAAACATCGAAGGCCTAAACAAATGACAATGCAGCAGGACCTTTCCTTTGAATGTTTTTAAAAAAAAACTCTAACACAAAGTATAGCAAATCACATTTTTTATGAAATTCAAGTGAATTGTAAAAGCGTAAGAGACTTATACAATAGAAGGTTAGAACAAAAAAAAGTTGTTGCATGATTGTAAACAAACTTCAGTTTGCCCTGAATGTCAGTTGGTCAGCAAACAATCATGAATGCAGCGTGTAAGAAGCAAGCTTCTCTACCATGGTAGGATCAGGAAACACGTGGGTGGATTGTTTGTGTAAAACCCATTTTAAAGTTTCTCTAAGGCCAAGGCAAAACCCAAGACCTTTGCAACTGAGGCTTAAAAAATGTTTTTTAAGACACAGATCAAAACCAAGCCTAGAGGCTCATCACTGGTTCACAACCAGCCTGTATGGAAGTGTTCAGCACTGACTTATTCAAAATAAGGTGCACATTAACTAAGGTTTGCCGAATTGATGATGTGAACCTAGTTTTTTGGTCATAGACTGAATTTCTTTTTAAACAATAAAAAAAATACATCAATTCAGTCACAATGTTTGAAACTATAGAACAATGCATACTGTTACAGCAAGTTTTAACAGTACTATGGGACAAATGATCAAAAGGTTTCAGTTACCAAAATGTCTGCAAAAAAACATGTGAACACAGGATGACGACTGTCGTCACATTGACAAAGAACACATATACAATTTTACCTTTTCACGTGTCTACCAAAAAGAATCCTTTCCCACGAAAGAATCAGACTCTAAGATCTTACAGTGTATATATTTTGCCTATAAGGCAGGCATCATCAGTTCTTATTCTAATAGAATCAATAACAATAGAAATTGTACCTTTCCATTGTTTTCTTCTACTTTTCTAACTTTAAATGAGAATGCGTAAGAACTGTGACAAATTTGAGTTTACTATAAAAACAAACCATAAAAGACAATCAAAAGCTCCAGGAAACGTTGAGAGAAAAATTGAGAAACCTTTGTCTTTTTTGCAGAAGGATATGCACTAACCATCTGGGATTACATGAGCACATAAAATCAATAAGCTGCACCACTACCATTTTAAAGCACATCCTTTTTCTTTACACTTTGGCACCCGGCTGCTTTCGGGGATTTTCGGAAAAAAAACGCCTAAACACACATTGCTTGGCGCAGGAATATCTCTGCTCCTGTATGGGTTACGGACCTGGTCGAAGTGTCAAAAGACGTGGCAAGTCTTCTAGTCTGCACTCGAAAAAATTTTTTGTTTGGGGGGTGCAGGTTTTTTTGTGAGCGACGTCATAAGTGGAGGACTTTTAGGACTTTGCCTGGCCCTGGGCACCAACTGTTAGGTGGTAGTATTTCGCTGAAGTTTTTGCTGGAAACTAGGCTACAATCTGAGTCTTTTGATACTTTGGATGACCTGCTGAGGTTTTGGGTTAAAAAATTATGATGTAAGTTAGTAAAGCTATTTGACTAATTAGCTAATTAGATAATTAATTAATTTGTTTATTTTAGATAACTTTTGAACCAGAAACGCTAGAAAGTTGATCAAAGGCTCAAAAGACGGGAGCCTAGTATCCAATGAAAACTTCAGTGAAACACTTTGGCCTAGCGATTGGGCCCTAGGCCAGGCAACATGAGCCATAATGGCCCAAAAACTACTTCACTTATGACGTCAGTCACAAACAATCCCCACTCACCAACCCAAAACGTTTTTTGGAGCGCAATCTACTAGACTGGCCGATCCGTTTGAGCCCTTGAACAGCTCTCTAGCACAATCAGCGGAGGAGCTAGGGCGTTGGTAAGGCAACCGAAAACTGCGTTTTTTTAGGCCGAAATTGAAGTACGAATATATCATACGCCGGCTCTCAAAGTGTTAAAAAGTGGAATACACAACTCCATTGTGACAACTCACAAGTAGTAAGCACTAGAAAGAATCCATGCCAACAATCTCAGGTAAAAAAGTGAAATTGAAACCTTAACTAAAACAACTTACTTGAGCAATAGTAACTCTGGGAACTTGGTCCATAGCAAAAACAGTTCTGTTGTCTTTTGAAAGGTTTTCCAGAAGATTTGGATTTTGTGCTGGATATATGTAACTGAACAAAGTGCTGCCTGGTTTGAGAAGATCTATTTCATCTGCCAGTGGTGATCTCACCTTTTGCAGTACAGCAAATAATCAAGCTTAATAAAATCCACTACACTTTGTCATTTTCAATTTAACCAGTTGGATCCAGTTGATTATGTGTATATCCATAATGTGTTAGATCAATATGCAAAAAATTCAGCATCATATATGTGATGACTGATGAGTAAGAAGTCACAGAAATTTTAGTTAATTACCAGAACATCTTGAACAGCTGAGTGGTTTAATCCTCTCCGGTTCAAAATCATATTGCAGTTGCTTCATTGCTGTTTGTTATTTAACATGAACACAATCTTATTTTAAGACAAATAAACTTGATTAACTGCAGCGTGTGGACAAAAGTGCCTTGGCCAATGCAGCCATCACACTTTGTAGGCACAATACAGTAGATTTAACATGCCCAGAACACTATAAGTCAAACATGGATAGATCAATCAAACAAGCATACATGACTACTGCAATACTTAACATAAAATTTACCCTTTTCATAAAACTACCAACAGTAAGAATCTGAACAACAAGAAAAACATAAAAAACCGCCTGCCCCTTCAAAATACTATGACTACTTGGAATTGATAATATAACTACAAGGTACAAAACTAGGGATGGGCATTTCAGCAGTTTACTATTCCAGAATTATTCCTGAACACCTAAACAGAATCCTATTCTGTTTTTTTGTCAATCCCGTCACCACAGGGGACCTTTCAGAGGCATAACCCCCCAAACAAAGCTTCAAGGCCCCCTCAAATTCTAAAATGAAACATTATAAATCAGTGGAGTTTTTAGTTTTTATCAAACTTTCCGAATGTCAAGTCTGCCTGCACAAACGTAAAGCCTCCTATTGAAGACTTTTTGGCAACAGTTCTGTTTTTCCTGCCTTACAGCCAAAAACTATTAAAAAAAACTTTGTCTACTCAAAAACCAAGGAGGCCCACACAACGCACTTTCCTTAATCTGGCACTGGTAGTCAACAGAAAATTCATTACACACAAACAACACATTTTGCCAACATTGAACCAAAACTTTAATGCAGTGGTGCATCTAGCTAGGTGAAAGTTGTTCTATTATATAAGGGCAACTTTTGATAATACTTTTTAGAACAAAACCAGATTTTCTTATAGGAAACCCAAGTTGCTACTTCATCTATGATTGATTAACGCAAATTCTCTGTCCTGTTCTATATATGGCATGCAGCCTTCCAACTACATCAAGTAGTGTGTAATATTCAGACCGCTGCACAATTGTCCCAATAAACCACTCTATGGTGTAACATTCGCTTGCAACTTTTGCACTGTAAGCTGATGACTATTTGCAAACAAATCAGGGTACGTGCTGTTGTGGTTGACTGTTTTAGTGACCCAGGTCTGTGTAGAAATTGACATTCTATGGTTCTTAAGCGCAGTGAAGTGATGTCTTTCAGCAGTGATATAAGTAATGTAAAAATATCAGTTATTGGCAATGAAAAATGAAAAACATCGGTATCAGCCCACAACCTTATTGGGTGAGCTCTAGTTAAAACACTCAAGGATAGATTTCCAGGCTATCACTGGTCACAGTGCATTTATTATATCACAATCACTTTTTGTTCCTGCGAATATAGCGCTGAAAAGATACGTAGCTTGTCAAACATTCAGCAAATGTCTTTCATACAGCAAGGAACTCTGTTTATCCATACGTGCATGCACTTGTGCTCTCTATAGAGATTGTTAACCATATACTTGCATAATCACTGCAGAGAAAAGCACTTGAGTGAAATTGCTCTGATGATTCATGATGGAAAAATGAATTATGAGAAAGAAGCGCATGATTTCTTGCATGGCAAACAACATTGTCAACTGTTTATTCTAATAAAACTGTTTTTGTAGTACAATGCTTGACTGGCATTTTGTTCAAACAATGCGGTGACAATTTCTAAGGCAAGCCTTTCAATATGAGAAATTTCTTGTAAAAATATAGCTTCAGTGGAAACAAACCAGCGTTACTTGTCATGACATTAAAATAGGCCTAAACCTTATTTAGTCCTATTATAACCTAACCGGCATACACAGCGGAAAAAAAATATGTCTGAACTGCAAAACAAAACAAAGGTGATTTGAGATGGTGTCCCTACACCATGAAGTGAAATATTACAAAACAGCTCTGCGTTTTCCTGGCTGTGCACAACAGACAGCTTTGATAGCATCTAGAATACTCTGAAACACATGTGCTTGATGCACACAATGTAGTATGTTTCAGGTTATTGCGTAGGCACTTTTACAACAATGCAGCAATGTGGTTGTTTCATAATAATTGTATACAACAAGGGTTCTCAACCTTTTCAAGTATGTGGCCCAATTAACGAACAAACAGAGGGTCCGTGGCCCACTGATTGTACAACTTCTCCAATGTGACAACTGTCTGACTATCTGTCGCTCATGTACAAAGCATAAATAAAAACAACTAAAACCATTTCATAACACTACTTGCACTGCAATTAAAGCGAAGGGTGAGCCTATTAGCTTAGAACCAACCCACATTTTCGTTTAAACGTTCATCTTGCAAAAATGTATTCAATTTCAATAATACAAGCCAGGTCGTGGCCCATCAAAAATTCTTCCATTGCCCACAGTTTGAGAAACCCTGGTATACAACATTAGAAGGGAAATGCTGTTGCCTGTTCCAAACCACATGCATTAGAAACCAGCAGTGGCAGCATTTGGCATTTCATAGGTGTTAATGCTTAGTACCTAAGGAGGGCTGTCATGACAGTGAAACAAGGTGTCGCTGATCTAGTGCAGTACATTAGGGTTTTCCAAATGTCCACATATTAACCATGATTGCAACTTGGTGGCAATTAATCTTTAACTGGAAAAAGATCTCTTTGAAGTGGTAGACATGGCAGGTATCCAAAGATAATTTTCAAGTCATCTGTGCAAGCAAAGGCAACTGCTCATTCACAGTTTTCCTCTCTGCAAGCATTTTGTCTAGCTGACATGTTAACAAAATGACTGTGGTGTGAAAATAGCAGCTAACGCGAGAGCTCAAAGTACAATATATCACACACTGGCAGTAAACATGTTAAGAAAGAGACTACAACTGATTTTAAAACATGCAGAAAACAATGCACTCAACGGCTGACAAATGCATGTGGTAAAGTAACTGCACAAACTACAGCTCATGCATGGACTAGAAACTGTCAGCAATGCCAAGTTTCCATGTGATGCAAAAGAAAAACGTACATGTTGGACCATGGCCAGATTTAGACATGTGGACGACCTCAGTACCTCAAAGAAATATTAATGAAAAACTATCAGTTAGCTGTAAATATATATGTAATGAAATACTATTATCAGTTAGCTATAAGACTGTGCAGGCCCCTGTGCAAGTGCCCACTTTGCCTTCAATTAAATCCCACCCTGTGTTGGACAGAAAAACTGTCTGCGCATATGCACAACTTTCCATGTGGTGGAAGCAAGTATAATGCTGACATTGTGCAAGATTTAATCTGAATCCTATTACCCGGTTTGAATTAACATTTTGGATTTGGTAACTTTAAGATTGGATTTAGTATTCCTAAATGCCCATCCCTATGTAAAACATGCAATATTTGTAGACAAGCATGACTAAGTGCTGATGGCTCTGTCACACAAGCACTGTATTTCCACAGCATGAAAAGAAAGAAGACCTGCTTCAGGTCACTTACATTTAGCCAATAAAAACAATACTTATTGAAAATGGCACAAAAGCAATCAACAAAATCTAGAATGAAATTACTGACCAACCTTCAAAACAATGTCTCCAGAAAAAGCATCCAATCTCTTTGTGATTGTGGCACCTGCCTCTTGATACATTGCATCACCGAACTTTGCTTCATTGCCAGCACTCTCCTCTACTTTTACATTATATCCAATTTTTGTAAGGATTTTTACTCCAGCTGGTGTAAGTGCAACACGACGTTCATTTTCTAAAACTTCCTTGGGAACACCCACCACTAAATCCTTGTATGGCTTGCCTGCAAACAAGTAAAATGAACTGAAAAATGAAGAATTCACAGCCTTCACCACTAGCACATGGGATCAAGCAAAAACATGGCAGTCAAAGCCTACTTCTATGAAGTAGTTACAATCCACAGCATTTGCAACGTGCTGGTTTGTGGATGTGGCACACAAGTTTCGGAAGCGCTACTCCAACATTTCACAAATACATTGAAGTGGTGATTTGTCCTTTGGTCTGAGAGCAGCGTGGTAGTCAGTATCATTGTTGTGTCACAATTGCTGTTGTCTGTTTGTTAACACTTTGAGAGCCGGCCTACGATATATTTGTACTTCGATTTCGGCCTAAAAAACAGCAGTTTTCGGTTGCCTTATCAACGCCCTAGTTCCTCTGCTGATTGCGCTAGAGAGCTGTTCAACGGCTCAAACAGATCGGCCAGTCTAGCAGATTGCACTCGAAAAAAAAATTTTTGGTTGGGGAGTGCGGATTATTTGTGAGTGACGTCATAAGTAAAGTAATTTTAGGGTCATTATGGCTCATGTTGCCTGGCCTAGGGCCCAATTGCTAGGCCGAAGTGTTTCGTTGAAGTTTTCATTGGAAACTAGACTCGAGTCCGAGTCTTTTGAGCCTTTGATCGACTTTCTAGCGTTTCTGGTTCAAAACTTATGATCTA
>JGI24159J19872_10005810_pt1 | contig 15962 bp, 10 predicted proteins | sample Ectturendosymbi4_FD_19872 | JGI IMG/M metagenome (IMG submission 19872) | reverse complement strand
TGTGTTAACACTCCAACCAGTATATGTTGCTAAGTTTGCCTATAGCAGGTTCCTACAGAGTCTGAAAAAGTATGGAACAAAATTCAATCATTTTCCAGCCTTAAAGTCTGGAAAAAAAATTTTTCTGCTAGTATGGAAAAATAAATTAGTTTTCCAAACTTGATTTTTTGACATGCATTTTCATAATATTTTATTAAAGATTGATAATTTTCAGGGTTCCCACGTGGCATTGAAAAAGTATTGAATTGTGAAATGGTTTTCAAGACCTTGAATAAGTATTGAATTTGGCCAAAACGTATTGAAAAAGTATGGAACTCCCAAAAGAAATCATGGAGTCTAAGCAGTAAAATTGTTACTGATTCAATATTTATGGGACGTGCCAGAGCAACTGACGTACATATGATTGTGCTCATCAATGCGTAGAAGAAACATTAGGATGTATCACAATCATTGTATAACTGTCGATGGTTGGCCCATAATGTGTAAAAATGTGTTTCATGATTAAAATTTTGGAAAAATGAGGATAAGGGAAAAAAAACTGGTATTGTTTTTTTTTCATTTAGTATTGAGAAGGTGTTGAAAAAGTATGGAAAATGGTTTTTGAAAATGTATGGGAACCCTGTTTTACTTCAATTGTGTTAACTATTATATATAGTGCCTGCATGTGACCTCGGTATATCATTCAGAAAACTAAGTCTGAAATATATATTCAAACTTATGTAGGAACCCTGTTATAAGCAGAGATGTGTGAATGAGTTAACAACACTGATATTTGATTTATTAACAATAGAAAAAGCACTTTGAACTATGCTTTTTCTTTTAATTGTGATTAAACAATGCAGTAAATAGTTTTTAACACCTTCGCTGGTGTAAGAATATATTCCTCAAGTTTATATTGGAAACTAGGCGAGAATCTGAGTCTTTTGAGCCTTGATCGGCTTTCTAGCCTTTCTGGTTCAAAGTTATGCTTAAAAACCACAAATTGATTAATTATCTAGTTAGGGGATTAATTCCTTGGCCGCCGACTGCTTTCGGGGATTTTCGGAAAAAAACGCCTAAACACATGTGACTTTGTGCGGGAATATCTCCGCTCCTGTTCGGGTTACGGACCTGGTCAAAGCATCAAAAGACGCGGCAAGTCTTCTAGTCTGCACTCTAAAAAATTTTTTTGCTTGGGGGATGCGGGTTTTTTGTGAGTGACATCAAAAGTGGAGGACTTTTAGGCCACCTTGGCCCACTTTGCCTGGCCCTGGGCGCCAACCGTTAGGTGGTAGTATTTCGCTGAAATTTTTGCTGGAAACTAGGCTACAATCCAAGTCTTTTGATACTTTGGATGACCTGCTGGGGTTTCGGGTTCAAAAGTTATGATGTAAGTTAGTAAGAATATTTCACTAATTAGCTAATTAGATAATTAATTTGTTTATTTTAGATCATAACTTTTGAACCAGAAATGCTAGAAAGTCGATCAAAGGCTCAAAAGACTGGACTCGAGCCTAGTTTCCAATAAAAACTTCAGCGAAACACTTTGGCCTAGTGGTTGGGCCCTAGGCCAGGCAACATGAGCCAAAATGATCCTAAAACTACTTCATTTATGACGTCAGTCACAAAAAATCCGCACCCCCAACCAAAAAATTTTTTTTAGAGTGCAATCTACTAGACTGTCCGATCCGCTTGAGCCATTGAACAGCTCTCTAGCGCAATCGGCGGAGGAGCTAGGGCGTTGGTAAGGCAACCGAAAACTGATGTTTTTTAGGCCGAAATCGAAGTACGAATATATCGTAGGCCGGCTCTCAAAGTCTTAATGGCAGGAAACGTAGATAATTAAATGTCTTAGGTGGAAGTTGTCTTCGGTGGCAATTTTCCTAGGTGGCAGTTGTCCTACACCAGGGACCTCCAAACTTTTTTGTCCGAGGGCCACATAAGTTATCACACAACAGTCTGAGGGCCAGACAGCTTATGTAAAGCGATTGTTTCGGGGTATGTTACATTCTACCAAATCAATAAATGTTCGTGAAGATGTTATTTTATCATTGTGGACAAAATGTTTTTGCAGTCTGGATGAAATGGCTTTGCTGGCCGGATTTGGCCCATGGGCCTGTTTGGAGATCCCTGTCCTAGACTGTGGCAGCTGTCCTAGAACCAGTAAGCTAGAGAATTTAGCATTGAAACATGGGAAGCTATTCTGTTCCTCCACACATTCTACAAAACTATGTAAATAATTAGTTCATATTTGCTTATTATAAACCAATTCTATTTTGGCGTATGCACTCCAGCTAAACTTTACTTTGCACTATTTATGAGCATAAATGTTTTAAATATGTTTGTTCTGGTGTTTTGATAAAAATGGCAGTGTGTTTCATTAAGCTTTTTAAATGTTCATGGTCAAGGTGTGTCTAGTCCTAAGATGCTCTTCCCTCAACAAATATAGTAATTTTGTTTTTGCATCACTGATGTCATGAGGAATTTTTTATTCACAAACATTCTTCATATTCATCCTATTGGTGTGATTGTAATTTTGTGATCTTATATTATGGCAGGGTTACTGCTTTATAGACTATGAGATTCCAGAAGCTGCTCACTTAGCAACTGAACATATGCAGACAAGCCAACTTGGAGGTGTGTTCTAATTGTTCATAGTCTGGTATGGATGCAAATGGGCAAAACCAAGTTGTTTTGCTCATATTGTCAGTTATTGATAATATTCTCACGTGTGATAATATTTATAATATTTCTCACGTCGTAATTTCTTTGTCACAAGACAACGTTACTGTTTGAAATAAGTTGAACTGCACACACATTATTGGTGTGCTTGCCTGACTCATTTTTTTCTGTGGAAAGGGAATACTTCTCTATCTACAAGGTGGCCGAAGCTGTTGTAGTTTGTGTACTTCATACATAGTTAAGCTATTTTTCATGACAACCATGAAAATCCAAGTTGTTCTGATTTAAAGACTATTGATATGCACTGCAGCGCTGCTTCTTAGAGGCTTCTTAAAACTTGGTTTAGCTTTTTGTACAAGCAATTGCCATGAGGGTTTTCAAGACACATGCATCTGTCCAGTTTCATGAGAATAGACGTGGCAGTTCACACTCATGTTGATGTTACAGCAAACAGTTTAGACTTTAGGATCTTTACATGTACACAAAATTCTTATAGGTGTTAACAGTGCTTGACTTCCAATATATGACCATCGTTGTTGCATTTTTACAACATTTTTAGTTCTAAGCTTGTCTCAACATATCTGGTCTTGTAATTGGTAAGCAGTCATGTATCTTTTGCATTTTCTTGCTTTTCTGAACTACGTTGCAGAAAGAAACTTTGACCTTTGATGCCACAACCTGCAAAACCTATATCAGATCTAGAAGTGAAACACCAACAATGAGTTGATGAGCCATCTTCAGGGCTTTCAGAGGAAGGCTGCTATACTGTCATCCAACTGATGACGTAGCTGTAGTGAAGAAAATTTGATGTAGCTTTTCTACTTCTTTAGGCTAATAGATTAAACAAAAAACTGAAAAAATTCAAATGTTAGGAAGTTTTACTGGAGTGTAGCATTTCCTCCCCTATGTTGGTTTTGTTGTTACTTGCTATGGTGTAAGTAAGGTGTAGTTTACATGTTATTTTTATGAGTTTACCTGTACATTAAATTTTGTAGTAACACTTCTGATCAACAACATGCACTAGAGAAATTTACAACTTATGTCTGATGTTTAAGATCACAACTACTGTACTAATTTAGAATTGTTAGCTGATGTGAGTAATCACTGTGGAGTTAGAGAAAAGACTTCACTTTTCCATGAAATGCTCATCAGTTTACCTGTTTAGTGCCAATGTACATTTCAGAATGTAACTTCACTTTTTTGCACCAACCAAAAGTGCTATGCTAAATCTTCCTCTAATACAGTGGTTTTCAACTGGTGGACCATGGCCCAATGGTAGGCCATGACATTTTGTCCAGTGGGCCACTGAACTTGGCATGAATCAGAATAAAAGTATTATGAGACTTGTATAATGATGCCATCATGATCAAATAAGATAAAAATTCAATCTGAATGTTGTGTTTGTGTCTTAACTCCTAGTTAATACTACTAGCTGAAGCTGTGTTTACAAGAATTACTATGGCATAGCATTGCAATTGTTATAGCACTGCAAGTAATGCTAAGCAAAAGTTATAGAAGTGTTAAATCTATGAGATTATAAGCTTTGGGCCACCACCGATATATTTCCTCAGAGTTGAATGGGCCATGAACAGAAAAAGCCTGAAAACACCTGCTTCAGTATAGTGAATATGTGTCAGAACGTCCAAGTGCTTTGCTATTGTTGCGCAATGCGGTATGTGCCTCAAAGTTTTTTATCTTTCATCTCAATTTGATGTGAGGTTTCTGTGTAATGCTCCTTTTGCTTATGGTATGATGTCAACTGTTTTAGGACTGTGACCACCACTTTACTGGCTTGAGAAGTTTTCACCATAACTCGCAAGCTGGCAGTGCTAGAGAGCTAATTGAAACATCAAAAGATGCAGAAAATCATGTACTTCCAATTTTAAAAAAATTGGGTACTTTCAGGTTTGCAATTTTTTTTGGGCAGTGTGATGTCATTAGGTGGTCCCAAGAATGTTTCGGGAACCTGTGAAAAAATTTCAAGTGCCAAGTTGAATTTACCTTTGTTTTGCCAAATTACCAGGGCCTCCCACTTGAGTTGGTTGGACCTCTTAGTCATACATGTGCATGTAGGTCGTGGTTCCCAAACAGGGGTTCCTGGACCCGTGGGGATCCAAAGCAAGATTTCAGGAGATCCAAAATGTGATTTTTGAGGGTGAGAGTTTGTATGTTTATGGACCTAGATTTATGAAAAGTTGCAAATGCTTTTAGTCAAAAAACATTATCCAATCTCATTATTCCAGCCAATTTTACTAATTTTATGATTAAAATTGCTAAAGCAAGGATTGCTATTTCTGCTTCACGTTGCGGTTACCATGCTGAAGATGGCTGGTGATGTGATTGTAAGTGCATTGTGACGTTTAAAAATTTCTGGTGCAATTATGGTTAGATGATTGTTTGTTTCTATAAAACTTGAAGGTTTCTGGTGATCAACCATGCAAAGTTACCAGAAACTACAGTATTTGAATAAGGTTGCAGGACTGACGATAGGTAGTGTTACGTGATATTGATTTCCTATTAAAAATTTGCTTGATTGATTCAAACTCCTCACCTGTGTGGAGACTAGTTACTTGAATACAGATATGCGAAGTTTGAATCATTGCAAAGAGATGAAAGCAGAGCCCATTCGGTTGATTCCCTAAAAGCTTACAGCAAACTTAAAGCTTTTACTAATAGTTTTTGCACCTGATTATTTTTTCTAGATTAAGCATGAGTCCTTATTGTCAAGATGTGCAGTACGTGACCAAAAGATCAATGAGGATAGTTGCAATTTTCTTGTTCTGTTCAAAACATTTGGATGTGATTGATTAGTGCCACAAATTGTTCAGTAGTGTTGCATTGTTTTCAAAATCCATATTATTCCATAGGAATGTTTTCTTTAACTAAAGAGCCAGTTTGGATCAAGTTTTTAAGCATGTGTGAGGCTTCTCTGCTCGAGTGTTTAATGCTCTTCTGTCTCTAACCATCTGTCTTGTCTTTGTTTAGTCAGAGTTTCCAAAAGTTCGTCCAAATGTACGCATTCTCTTGGGTTGCTTGACTGTTGTATCTTCTGAGAGGAGGGTTTCACTTTCTTGTGACCAATATAATATGTATCACTCTCTTTTGCATCTGGGTATGCTTTGTTCCACAAAGATCAATAACATTTTTTCAAAAGTGTTAATATTTTCCTAGTTTACTAGATTCGTCCATGTCATAAGTACAGCATACTTGCCCGCTTTGTAGGGCAAGTGTGTTACAAGAATGGCTCGGCGTTGTGTGTGAAGTTCTCCATTACTGTCGATCTTGCTGATAGGGGTTCCACGCAGTCATTAGTTGTGACGAAGCAAGGTTAGGTGTGTAGTCATTTTTCCACCTACCAAACTTTAAAGTGCCTCACTGTTTGGAGTCAAGAGTTGGTGCACGTCATTTTCATAAGCCCATTTGCTGATTTTTTAGCCTTCTTTATTGTTGTTATTGGCATAGCCCCAGTCAATTGTGTTGGCCAATAAATTCTCCAGTGATGCAACGAGGGGAGAGGTATGTCCGCCTACTCAGAATTAGGTGATTTGTAGACGTTTGCGATTATTAAATCGCTAACATGTATTTGATTCGTTCCATTTTTGATTTTGGGATTGAAAAAACCAACGCACAGATTTCGTTTTTTTCTGTCATACAGCCAAGTGTTTTGGTTTGATGTGCAGAATTATTGCATAAACACCGTGTGAAAACACTCAACCTAATGTGTGCTACATTGATCAGGTCGCACCATCAAAGTTGGAAGGCCAAGCAATATAGGACAAGCCCAACCCATTATTAATCAGTTGGCTGAGGAGGCAAAGCATTATAACCGGTAACTGTGGTTTTACCATTTTTGCGTGAATATCAAGTATTTGCTGTTTTAAGTTATTGGATACACCTTGTTTTGCAGAGTGTACGTAGCTTCAATTCATCCAGACCTCGAAGAAAGCGATCTCCGATCAGTTTTCGAAGCTTTTGGGAAAATAGTTCAATGTCAAATGGACCGCAATGCGGTAAACCGTCGGCACCGTGGATATGCGTTTATTGGTCGGTAATTGTTTGCAACGATGAAAGACTCCTAACGGATGTTTTTTAAGCACAAATATTTGTTTTGTAGAATATGAGAAACTTCAGTCAGCGTTGGATGCCATTTCCAGCATGAACATGTTCGATTTAGGCGGGCAGTATCTCAGAGTGGGAAGGGCCATCACTCCACCGAATACACACTTTGAAATGGTTAGATGTATTGTGTGATAAATGTTCAGCGATCTTCTTGTTGTGTTGAATCTTAAACGGAAGTTTTTTTTTATGTTAGTATTCAACTCCTAGCAATGCTTCGTCACTGCCAGCTGCAGCAGCTGTAGCAGCTGCTGCTGTAACATCGAAAATCATGGCTCAGGAGGCAGCGAAACCCTTGGTGTTGGCACCAGCAGGTTTGTTTTGTTATTATTGTCAAAATTCCAGGAGTCTCGCATAAATATTTTTCTCGTTGCTTATTGGTGATAACCTTAAAAAGGATCGGTTAACCATGCGGGGAAACTGGCAGCTACGGTTTTATTCAGTTCAGATCCGTGGATATTTTAATACATTGGGAATATCCGTAATACGTGATTTTGCTCCATCTCGTTTAGGACTTTCTATTTTATGCATTTATCCTACGGCCAAGCGATCTCAGCTGAGCAGAAAATGCTGAGTAACACCTTCGCAGATTTAAGAGGATCTTTACCTTCATAGTAACAAAAAACTGTTTGCATTCTGGGAATATTATATTGTGCTGTATTGTGTATCCGGTCACAACCGTTGCGCTTAACTGAAAACGAGCTGGCGAACACAGTTTCTCCAAGAGCACTGTAATGGCTGTTTCCAACGTTATTCTGAAAAAAATATGTGAAACTTCGACAGCATACACGTCGATGGGTGCGAGCAATGGGATCGGGTCGGCGCCGGGTTTGATTGTGCCTCAAGCCCTCGCTGCTCCAACGGCTGTCATGGCAGCCAATCAACCTGGAGTCGTAACAGGTGGGCGTGTTGGCCAGTAAGATCTGATCGTAGTGTGTTGATCTGGTTGATAAATTGTACCATTTGCGTAACCACGATACGTTTAGTTTTTATCTCTGGAAGATTCGATGGAAGTGTATTTTGGTAGATAAAGCAAAACACGAAGTTATTGCAATGAAGGTGGCGGGTGCTATGCTTTCTACACGTGCATTGAAGTGAGAATAAAAAGTTGAATTTGGTCTTTTTTGTAATATTTTGCATTTCATGACGGGTCGATTACGGCGTTGGTGACACTGACGTCATTGTTAATGTGAATTTGACTGTGCATAGCAAAAAATGAATGATTAGAACCAAGTAACATGCAAATCGCGCAGCAAGTATCACTTTCATTGGAACGCCTTGATTGGTGGCTTAACGGTTCAGGTATTGCTTGCCGCTAGGCCGTGCATTACGCTATAATTATTTGCTCACAATTATTCTGTATGCAGCATTCTCAAATTGAACTGATTTTTTAATTTTAAATTAAATAAAATGTCTTATCTACTTAACTGGCTTGTGCCAGCGTTTGTGGCTCTGTGGAGATTCGACTGTTTCATCGTTTTGCCCAATAAGGTTATGTGATAGTAGCGATGTGACGCGTGTTCAAAATGCCTGAATCAGTCCCAGCCAAATTGTGATAAATTTGCAGTGAATTGACGACAAAAACATAGTTTTGTCGTCAACGAAGGTTGTCAATATCAGTTTAGGAATAATGTGTGAGAGTTGTTTTATGTATAGCTTTGCGTATGTTCTCGGTGTTGCCTGCTGTTAAATGCAGCTATGTGGCTTTCAGGTAAGTGCTCACTCGGATAGCGGATTTTCATTTGTGATGCTGCTTGTCGCACAAATTCATTAGCATTTTTATGTGTGTGTGTGTCAATCAGTGGTTTTCAACCAGTACCACGCAGTGGCTCCTCCAACTGCGATTCCGATCTCCAAAACTCCCAAGGAAAACGCACCGCTCGTTATCAACTTGTCGCATTGCTAGTGCAATGCGACACTCCTTGCTTAAAACTACCAGCAATACCTCGGTTAAAATCCACTGCTTTATGAACTTGTGTCCAAAAAATCCAAGATGTAACTAACGAATGTTCCGTTTTGTTTTTGTTTCAATTTATTGTAAATGACCTTGCACCCATTTCCCAACCAAACTTCTCAGACCCAGCATTCCTCCACCTCCGATACCTACCCTGTTCTGCGCGGTATGCCTTATTCCTGACCGCGTTGCGCCTGTACCTTTTATCTCACCCACCTCTTTTCCNTGTCGGTAAACATGAGTATACGACGAATCCTCGAACCTCGCGGGAAAGTCAAGCAGTAAATGCACCTTTTACTTTCCCACGGCAGCTGTGTTTGTTTTTACTGTGAAAATGACAGGAGTCACGCCAGCAAGCGGAGCTTCAGGCTTTCACCATCAGCACCAATCTCAAGTGAGCAACAGGTCCACAGCGCCTCAGGTAATGTCCCTAGAAAGAACACGTGAAACAAAGCGTATGGCAGCAAAAATCCGTGCAGTCTATGATAAAAATAGGCACGGTAGCGCGTTATGTCGTACTTCTACTCCATTGCTTAAAGAAAAAAACATGGAGTTATCAGGTGAGTATGATTCAGAGCAGTTGCGTCTTTGCATCGTGCTTGGCATGTTCCTGGTTGTTTGCCTTGTTGTCACACGGTAGGATACGACATAAAAAGTGTCAAGCAAGTTTGATTACTGACTTTATTAGCATTGCAAGTTACTGTAAAAAAAAACTTGGGATGTCCGTGGATTATTGTACAATTATGACAAAAATCAAAAGATTGGAGTAACTTCATCTTTCTATGAAAACGTTGGGTCGTACTAACTTGGAAAGGTGGAAATTATGTTGTTACTTTTTAAGTGCTGTTTTAGTTGTCGAAAGAGTGATTAAGCACGGAACTAATTGGATTTATTTCACTTATGGTAAATCGAACTCGAATGTATTCGCTCAAATCTATCAAGATAAAAAGGCATAGTCCAGCATGCAATGATTTTAAAGGCTGTGAGGTTGTTCAGTCCACAGCAATGTTATAACGCTGTTCGTGATCCTTTAAAACAAACTTTTGATGCTGATATTTTCTAGTTGTGTTGGTAAACGGTCTCGTTGAAAGTACTACGTCTATCTCAGTGAGAACTATATCGCGATTCTAACGTGTCGCTGCGCATAATAATTAAGTGCTTGAAGTTGTTCCGAGCCGCTGTGAAACGATGTTGCGCAAAGCGTGTATTTTGAGGTTATTACTTGCGTTGTCTAATCTTTGAATACGTTTTTCATCTAAACGTTTAGCAGCCGAAGAACATTCACATACTGCGGTTACGTGAGTGACGAAACAGAACTTTTTTAACTACTGTAAAGGAAAGATGCGCCGACGCAAACGCCTGATGTATGCACTCACCTATTTCAATTAGTGGATCCTTGATTTGAACTTTGTTAAAAATGCCAGTAGCTGAATTTACGATTTTGTTGGTCAGTTGGATCTTTAATAAAAGCGGTAAAGTTGTATTTCATTCTTCTAAACTTACCTCTTGCGCAGATTTTTTGCCGCATAAATACTTTCCTTCTTAGGGGACCTCACAAATCGTTGATTCAAAATATTGTCACGGCAGGCTGTCTTGGTGGTGAGAACTGAGCAGCGTAACTCGCTTATCTGTATTTTGATGTGATAACTCAGTACTCAGTATTTTTTATTATCTCGGTAAACAAGACCCATACTCATGACACCTGTATATTGATATCAGGGTTTTTAAACGGGTCCCCTAGAATCAGAAAATTATCAAGGGAAATATCTATGAAAGTTAGTCGGAAATTTTTCGGGTCCATACCGGGTACCTAACATGTTCCTTAAAAAAAACCTGTTGATATGTGTCTGTGTTTCTGCTGAAGCAATGCAGTAGGGCATTTTTCGGAATTTACAATCCGATGCTCAGCGTGGTGCGCCAAAGCAATGCTTCAGAGCAGGGGTTCCCAACCTTTTTACGATCTCGTACCACTTGGGCATCACGTATTGTCAACGCGTGCTACTTCTTCCGGAACAACTAATTTGATCGAATCTTGGTTACTCAGAAGAATATATAAATTAAAATAACAACAAAAGACCACAACTAAAATGAGTGAGATTTTTGTTTTTGTTTACCTTCCACCAATTGCTCGATGCGTGACGTAAAGTTGCTAACAGCGCATCGAAAGCAGGGGCGGATCCAGGGGGCGATCGCTCCCCCTAAAACTTACAAAAGTAACTTTATTAACGTAATTTTGTACAATTCGGAAAACAGCATTTGCGATATAAGGCCATGTTGCAGTCCCTTATTTTGTCGCAACAGTGTTGTGAAGTATACTTCATCTCTCTTACACTAGCGAAGCCGTAATGAGACTTGACTACAAAATATTACTGAAATCGCCCCCTTTACCTTACTGGCTGGATCCGCCCCTGATTGAAAGTTAGAATGTTGCGATACAATAGGAATAGCAGGTCACAGGAAAATTTATTTATTTAGGAGCAAAGCCCGATACGTAAACCAGACAGTTAAGAATCCAGTTTTTTTTTTTAAATGGAAGTTACTCAGATTACCGAGCGTACCACCTGGAAGACCTTCACGCACCATTAGTGGGACGCGTACCACGGGTTGGGAACCCCTGCTTTAAAGCATACCACAGATTGCAAACAAGAACACTGTGGTTTGTCCGCAAAATAAATAAACTTCGAATAAAACTGGTTTGTTTAGTACATAGTTTTGTAAGTCATTGTATTCTGCACACACCTTAATTTGCAGCAATTACTGTAAAAAATTGCATTCCAAACGTTGGTGACTAAGTCCGCACTTTCTTTTTTTCGCGAAGTTGCATCGTGGGGTGGGGCAGAATAACAAGTTCTATTTTTCGTCACGCAGTTCATTCAAATTGCTCAAGTAATAAAGTGTCTCACCGTGCTTTCAGAGTCGTGTAATGATTTTACGCAATATGGTCACTGTGGATGACATCGATGAAGACCTTGAAGGAGAAGTGACGGAAGAATGCGGAAAGTTTGGAAATGTTGAAAAAGTCATTATTTATCAAGAAAAACAGGTAATGGATTGTTTGACCTAATGCTGAAAATTTTCGTTTTTGCAACGTTAAGCAGCAACTGTGTACAGCACGCAGTTTCATCCATAACAGGTAACACCCGGAGACCATGCGGGAGCTACTGACGAGTTTGTACAAGTTGGGTTATGATATTTTCTTGCATACGAATGATCTGAAGTCAGTATCCCCTATTATCCCCTAACGTACTTCACACTAACCGTCCAGGAAGTGCTGTAGCAGAAAGTGTGCACACGCGCAGTAGATTTCACTCAACGTTCTCGCTCTGCCGTGTAACGTGAAAAACTTTGCTTGGGGATAAAAGAAGTAAAACGAAAGTTAGGACAACTGGTTATTTGACATGAGTTATGTTTTGTAAATGAGTCGAGTCTTGCCTGGAGGTTGAATGGCTCAACTCTGCTCACTTCATTTCTGAAAACGAAGCTGAACCCCTATAGCAAAGGTAGAAACTCCTGATGACTTGTCCAGTGTGTCGATTTTTATATATCTCTAAATTCGCGCATTTTGTACGTCACTTTACAACATGCGCTGCGTATATATGAAGGAGTAAATGAGTATGCAGCGAGTTGTGACTCGAATTGGACTTGACTCGCTATTTTGAAGGACACGATTTGCATTCAGCGTTGNCTNNNCANTTGCGATAAGCAATGGCCATCGGTAGAACATAGCTTTGATATTTTCTGCGCACGCGGCACCGGATCTGGTCTTCTGTTGATTTGCTACGGCAATGTTGAGACAGACGCACATTGAGTTTGATTTTGATGTCGCATGGTAGTTTCTGGTCTTGCCACAAACTGGTTAACTCAAGTAGGTGAATGCTTGAGTGACGGTGAACAAAACGCGTGAAAATCGCAAGTTCAATTTCTTCGTCAGAAAAAAGAACTTTTCATTTAGGAACTCCGCAACATCGACACAACACGTTATGTAACTTCAGCGGCATCAGCGTCAGTCGGCAAAGCCACGTAACCTAACGTCACATGCAGCGACCTTGTTTTTATTGCAACCTGTCGTTTTCTGATCTTCTCACCAAAAACATGGCATTGTGACAGCCGAATGAACTCTGCGCCCCACAAATTGGTCCACCCTGGTTTCGTTGAAAGGTTTCGCTGCGATCCATTACATTAACGCGAAGAGGTGGCCTATTCAGGAAACCTGTTGGTGTGAAGACGAACACAAATGCAGGACACACAGACTTGTTGAAACGTTCGATACGATGTTCCAGTGAAAGCGCTTAGTTGTTGGGGAAGTAACCCCGATTGCAGGATTTGTGATGCAATGTCGATCACTGAAAACATTTACTTGACCAACGATTTGTTTCAAGAAAATGGTTTCCCAACACCTGAAAGTACTACGTGTTTTTACAGAGTGAAGATGATGACGCCGAGGTGATCGTAAAAATCTTCGTCGAGTTTTCCAAAAGCGAAGAATGCGCCAAAGCAACGAATGCGTTAAATGGTCGGTGGTTCGGCGGAAACAAAGTCGAAGCCCTGCCCTACTCACACCAGCGGTACGCCGCAAACGACCTGAGTGGCTAGTCCAGGTCATTTGTACTTGCTCGGCCAGTGGCCAAGACCTCTGCATGACAGGACACTGTAACGTTTGTAGTGCGAGGTTTTCGAGCTCCAGCGCATTCAACGCTCGAAGTTTTCGAGCTCCAGCGCATTCAACGCTTAAATCCTATGGATTTAGCTACAAACAGTCGCCTGACTCCGGGTGATGGTGAGCGGAAAATAGTGGAGGAAACTGCTGCTTCCCATCCCCCCAAACTGATTGTGTTATCGTGAACTAGCCGTGTTTTTAACCCCCTCATTTTTATGTTGACGTGTTAGTTCGGCAGTGGTGCATGAAAGTACAGTAGGCGTGTTAATATCCCTGTGAACCGGTCAACTAGCGGAAACTTGAATCCATTATGCGTCATTCTGCATCCCACTATGGAAAAGTAGATTTTTTTAATTTGGTTAAATCCACTTGGTTGTGCACAAGTACGTTTTATGTTACAGAGCTTTGCTGAAGGAGTTTCTGTTGCGATATTTGTTTAAGTGTGTTGTTTGGCAGCGATGCATATGCGTCAGCGGAAGAGGATCGGCATCGAGACTTTCGAATCGTAGCGGTGCAGCCGAACAACTTACGGGTGAATGTTTCACATCGTAGTGGTAGGAAGGTCCAATATAGCGTATGCAGTTACACCTAGGTGCACGCACAATTCACGACAAATTTCAGTCGTTGTGGTAGGCTGAAATGTGGCAAACGAACATATTTTGAAGTTTTCCTCCTGTCAGCGCGCGCCATTGCAAGAAATTTGAAAGATCAGAAAGTAGACGATCAAATTTATGACCCCACGCATTGTGAGGTGTTATGTTGATCAGGAAACTTTCCTGCTGGCCCCAGCGTGGAGGTTATTTAATCTCGCAGTTGCAACTCGTGTTTGCTGGTTACCGATCACTGGCTCCATGTGCCCTCGAGCAAATTTCTGCAGTTGTTGAAGTCACCACCTCTCTTTAATTTCTTCGACATCATCGCAAAAACGGACTGGCATCATGTGCTGTTGCAAACTTGCTTCGACAAGGCAGTTGTGCTGCGATGTGATAACCGCGTGTATTCGATGGACCTTCGAGAGAAGAGATTTCAATTCTATTGACATTATACAGCAGGTTCAAAAAAGCTCTTTCGTGAACTTTGGTGACCAAGTGGTTTAGGTTTTTCTTTTCCTGTATGTTCATGCCTACAAATATACAAAAGAAATGACACCAGTTTTGCGAAAATTGAATGAGTCTCAATTTCAGTTAATCACTTTTGTATTTTAACTAGGTGGCATTCTCAGTATGAACAGCTCAGGATCTGCTGGTCTAATCCTAATAAAATTGGTGTCTATTCCCACGTTTTCTATGTTGGGTTTTCTAAATATGCAGTTTAAATTTATCTAAAGATTTCATGATATTTCCGTTTTGGCACCCTACATTCAGTGGCGTACATAGGGTTTTCTGCGCCCTGAGACAAAGTCAGTTTGAGCGCCACTACCCAGACCATTCTTGGCAGTATAGATGCGAACAGAAAGTTAGGAATATAGGGGCGTCGAAAGCTGACTTCCCCCCCCGTATGTAGCTGTTCGCAGACCCGTCTGAAAACGTCATATGGTTGTGACGTCAGGATCTTTGAGTCTTGGAAATCAGTCTACTGTAGAATCTATCGTTTCGCGTGAAGCTATCCTCCATTTGAAATTTCGGTCACGATTTCAGAACTGTTCTGTTGCGACGTTGCAAATTGCGGTAATTCGAATTTTAACAAGTAATTTAAAAAAATGCAAAAACCAGGCATCTGATGATCTGTATGAATTTTCATAAGATAATTTTATGGGCACAGAAATTTTCTGATAACAGCATACAATTGACCAGACTCGCACTTTGTTTTCTAGCACGGGTTTGTCAGACAGTGACGGATCCAGACCAGGCGTTTGGGGGGGGGGCGTGGCTGTCTGCGACAATCGTTGGGTATCACACAAAATTGGTTACGTTTTGTAGCCAAGAAAGTGGCGATTTTTGTTGGTCGTACTATCTGATCTTTCATGGATTAACCGGTGTGAAAGAACTTTATAACACAAATTCAGTAAACATTTGGAGCAGGTCACAAAAGATGGGCGCCTCGTTTCCTCACAAGCTGAAAACACTTTTCGTGATAACTGCACAAAGTATTTAAGTACGGTAACTCCTTATTTGCCGCACTTTTTTACCTGGAATATGGCCTGTGTTTTGCATGCGGCTTATACGAGCAACGTACCCAGAGGGACAAAGTTTTGTTATCAGCAATAGCCTTGACGAAACAAGATGACATTATCTGGAGAGATGTTCGCTACGACACCCATGACACAAAGAAGAAGACACCGACGACGATCTACCGTAGCCTACTTATAGACGAACTTCCTTCTTTCGACGAAGATTTCTTAGGTTTTGAACAATAAAATTGACTTTCATTACATTTGCCTGTAAAAATCAATATTTTGTGGTTGATTGATCGCGCAGGGTCTTCACCGATGAAAAGGTCAATTGACCTGCGGTTTATTCGTGAATTATCCTTCATTCACGGTATATGGCTAAAATTTCTGCTGCGGCTAATAAGCGAGTATGTACGGTATTCTCTAAAACAGGGGTACTCCAAACCGCGGGCCAAATAGGTCCC
>JGI24159J19872_10005809_pt1 | contig 15963 bp, 8 predicted proteins | sample Ectturendosymbi4_FD_19872 | JGI IMG/M metagenome (IMG submission 19872) | reverse complement strand
TCCGATCCCACGCGCCAATATTTTGGCTAGCAGTATTTTTGGATTCTAGGCGAGAATACGCCATTTTAGAGCCCTTGACTGAGTTTCTAGCGTTTCTGGTTCAAAAGTTAGGCCAAAAAACGGCTAATTGGTATGGGGCTTTTCTCAATACTTTTGGGGGATTTCCCTAATTATTTTTAATGTTTTTTGGCCCTGATCTTGGAACCAGGAACGCTAAAACCCATTCGGACCCTTCAAAGTCCCGAAATGTAACCAAAAAACAGCTAAACTAAAAAAAATGTATGTCATTTAAATGGCCCCTGCGGGTCTTAAAGGGAGGTCGGGAAAAAGTACTGACGTCAGTAAAAAGTAACATAAACATCCTGTCATTATACAAGCATTAAAAAAACAGACATCCTAAACTGAAACGTTTTTTTTATTGCAAAATGCATACCTTCACGAGTCTTTAGAGGATTTGAACTGCTCTCTAGCTCAATCTGACGGCGAGTTATTTCCTGGAGAGAAATGCCCCCCAGAGTGGCTTTTGAGGGAGCAAAATTTTGGCCAATTTTTGGTTTATGAGTCATAGTTTTCGCTCCCGATATGCTAGAAAGTCATTCAAGGGCTCTAAAGACGCGGATTTTGGCCTAGTTTCCAAAAAAATCTTGAGTCAAAATAATGGCCCAACGGGTTAGGGTACAGAGCCACGTGAAGGTGGCCAAAAAAAAGCCAAAACATCCCCACTTGTAGCGGTCCCCCCAGCGAACTCCAAACTGAAAATGAAAAGCGTTTTTTTTCGATTTCAAGCCGAAGACTTGCTGAATCCGTGGAATGGTTTGGATAGCCCTCTAGCTCAATCTCCTGGCGAGTTGTGGCCAAAAGAGAGCAAGGCTATATAGTGGCTTGCGTGGGCGTTAAAGGGAGGACGGGCTGTAGATTCATAATATCCCAACGGTTTCAACGCTGATAACTTACAATTAATGCAACCTTATGCTCTTTCCGGATATTATATTGTATAATGTGTGAACCAACTATTGTGAGTATATTTGATCAAATTGCAAAATATTGACCAATATATGTGACCGATGTGGGTATTTTTCAAGTTTGCACAAATTTTGAAACACTCAAAGATTGACGCCTACCATCAGACCAAAATGAAAAGTAAAAGAAAGCAGCCCCAATACGTTTTTCTGAATAGTAATCGTTATGCCTGATACACGTGATTGATTTTACAATAAAAACGCAAAACCTTACTGGTAATTCTAATCTCGCAGTTTGGCGCAACCTCTAAGCACGCATCAGGTTGTCAAACATTTGCATGGGAAATTTCTTTCACGAAACAAAAAAATCAGCATAAAAATTATGACATGGATATTTTGGACTTCCGTAATGTACAGCGGGGAAGACAGTTTTTCTGACATCGAAGACATCTAAGAATAAGGCGAAACTACCCGGTGTATCCATTGGAAGCATGCAAATGGTTTTGGATAAAGCGGCAGCTAATTTGATTAATCACAAACTTCAAACGAAGCAAATAAAATAAGTTGCTGAGAAAACTAATCTTACCATTACTATCAACTTTTCGTTTGTCTGAGTTTGAAGGCTTTAACATGCTAAACAAAGAAACTGCTGACATGCAGACAAAAACAAAACTAAAAGAGACAAACTAAAAGTCATTCATTGCTAAATAGAACCTGAATATCTATCTGCTATCTTCACAGAAACGGACATCTTTTCCACCGGTTATCGGTTAGGGTGCTTCAGATTGCGACATAATAATGTCGCGGTCCAACTGGAACTGTATAAGTTGTAAAATGATGATAAAATATTGCTTTTGCGTAGAATTCAGAAAAGACCAGATTCCAAAGATCGCAGCAAAGAGAGNGTTATTCACANCACTACGGATGCCCCAGATGACGAAAGCGGTCAACACCTTCGCAGCTTGTTCAAAATGTACAGCCTCCAAAAGGTTATTGAATTGCACTGACGTTGAACTTACCTATTTATTTTGTTGATGTTGGTGACTGAGATGTTGGTGACAAAGGAGGATTGAGTTGTATCATTTTTGAACAGGCTTAACGTCAAGCGAAAGACCGTTTCTGAATCGGTCTGTGACAGCTTTCGCTTATGGAAGTGCTTTGCTTGCCTTTAGACGCACACATATCTTTCGCTCACATGTCACAATCTTCCTGATAGTGTACCGTACAATCTAAAACAATCGTGGTCAATGGTTTGGTATCATGACCAGGTGGTTTGGCTCACATTGTTTTGGTGCCCAGATAAATAAATAACATACGGTATACATTTGAAAAAAAAAGTTTTTGGTAGTATCTTTCACATTGCAGACGCCGGACGTTTGATTGGGGATGTTCTTTCGCGATACAAGCATGTTGCAAAGACGTCACATTCACGAAAAGACATTAGGGATACCTAGCATCTTTTACCTATGTTCGTTCTTGCTTTTCAGCTAAAAGATAAAATATTTGAAGTATGCTTGGTTTTTCAATTCAGGGGATTCTCTGTTTTGGAATGCCTACTTTAAAAAACAACAGACTTCTGAAAATTTGTTTATAATTGGACATTGTTTCAGGTTTCTATAGTGCTGCAAACAAACGACCTTTCACAAGCTTTGGATGAACAAATTATCAAAGCCTTCATTGGAGGTAAAATTGTTACCAACCTTTAACGTTTCGTTGTTTATNTTGTACAAAAATATTACAACTATTTTATTTTGAAAACTCATGCATTAGTTGCAACGTAAATAATTAAAAAGGAACGTTTTCTCANCAAACGCTTGTGTCTTATTTTAAAGAAAAAAAAGCTTCCGTTGCAACCGTTCTTCGTCTTGGTCTTGCATGGAACCAAACCAACATAGTCAAGCAATTCATGATCACAAGCTGTCTTGAAAAAAAGGTCGTACGGTGCTTTTTAATAAAAACATAAATTATTGAGGTTTGACATGAATGCAAATGTTTTTTGTCTTCGCATTTATGCTCCTGAAGTGCTTCAACNTCTATTTTNGTTTCGTGAAAGACNAGTTATTTATTTGTTTGTTTATCTGCGTGAGAAGCGCTTGATTTAGATAAGCGTTTTCGTTTAGCTTACGAATTTCTACGAGCGTTTTCTGTTGGCAAGATTCTAATAAAGATTAACCATTTCAGAATAAACACAAGAAAATCAAGGATTTTTTGTGGTAAGAACAAATTTTTTGTGGTAAGAACAAAAAGCAAAAAACATGAAATTTTTGGCAACTCCCGACAAAAATTCAGGAGATGTGTCTATATACCACACGTGAAAAAGAAAATGACTTTGTAAGAAATACTACTCCAAAATATCTTGATCATCCCATTATGACACCAAAGCCATTCTGGACACCCCAAGGCTTATGACTAAACTAAAGTATTGCACAAACAACTTCTTGTGCCTCAAGTGCACCTTTCATACCCTTTGCAAAGTGAAAAAGTAAAGGATGGTAATGTACATTTGCCCATGCTTTTCATATTATATAAAAATATGTATAAAATATGTGCCTGTACTGTAAAATATATGTGTCTGAAATGTAAAATATGTGCCAGATACCTGAAACTTCGTTTGTCCTTTGAGACAAGCATTATTTTACGTAATATGCTTCGGGGAATCTACTAAAGCCTTGATCTGAAATTCAACTGATTCCATAACTGAACTTCTGATACTTGAAAGTGTAAAGTTAAGTTAAAACTATTTTTAAGCTAAGGTAACAAAAACAAGTCGTCTACACCCTAAAGCAAGTACTGCATTTGGCAATACTTTGCGCAAAAAATTACTTGCAGCAATGAGTCGTTCCACAATTTTGACTCTCAAACGAATGTATTGTTGATAAGTTGAATATGCGATCCTCGCGTAAATATTTATTGTATGGATTTATGTGGAAAGTGGTTTGTTTTCAAATAGTTGCTTTTCATATAGTAGAGTAACTGGTCGTTCTGCTGAAGATGATGCTAATGATAAATTACTTTTATTACAAAAGTTGTTGACACACTTCATAACATCCTGCAGATGAATCACGCATCTTTATCAAGTCTGCTTCTGATGGCACTGGAGCTCAACCGTCCATTTTTCTTGCAACATTTTTTTCACTGTGGCCTGAATATTTTTCCAGAAGTGAAGGTTGAGCTTTTGTGGACGCTTTACTACAAGGTTCGTAATGGCTCGCTCATGTTTATATCCTTCACACGAACTAAACCATTCAGCGTTTGTAACCAACAAAAAACTTGGAGATCTTCATTATATTATTTTTAGGCATTGTTCGATCTGGAACCGAATGCAGCAAACTGGAATGTCATCAGAAAGCTGCTGAACAACACAGCAGTTCAACATGAAACCTTACTTCATACAGTTGGCAGTGTTGTATCTGAACTATGTGGCAATGAAGTTCCCAACATCTACGCTCGAGCGGAATGGACTGTGAAAGTCGAAAGTAAAAGTGGCTTGTTCAAAACTGGGAAGGATCATGTCGTATCGTAAAACATGGGTTTATTCGTCTCAATCGGTAACTGTTATGTGTTAAGGGAAGGAACGACAGTTTAGTCGAGATTTCTTTACATCGCAGTTGCAAAACAGGTTCCGAAACCAGAATGTTTGAAGTAATTTAATCTACTCACAGGAGTTCAACAGTAAATTAAAAAAAAACACGATGAAGACTTTATGGCTGAACTTATGANACTCTTGCAAAAGTATATTGCAAGCAAGTTATCCTCTNGCAAGNCGAACTATTGCCCTGAAAATAATTAAATAATTTTTTAGCAGAAAGAAGTTTGTAAGTACAGCTACAAACTTTAAATAAACGTTTCCAAGACATGAGACGATTGGAATGGCATGGAACGCTTAGTGGCTTTGAAGTATCAACACAGCCATCAGTTTTTATTTGAAGTTTTCGCAAAAAGATGACATCACGCGCGTCGCACTCCTGAGGTGTCTCGCTGGCACCGGCTGGGGCGCTGGAACAAAATCGTTGCGAGTAGCCACCTTACCCCCGGTTTATTCAACAGCAGAGTACTGTGCTGCTGTCTGGCGCCACTGTGCTCACACCCGCCTCAATGACCCTTCCAACAACGACGCTTTGCAAATTGTGACTGGATGCTTGCGTCCTTCACCAGTGGACAACCTTCCCATCCTCGCAGACATCCAACCTGCTGAGTTCGTCGCAAACGAGCCACACTGTTTCTAACTCACCTTGCCACTGGAGCCTGGGCACCTGTTCCCTCGGCGCTCACCTGTCCACCGAGTGGAAATGCACGGCGTCTCAAATCAAGACACCCATCTGTACGCGCCGCACAGCAACACAGTTCATTTGACCATAACAACATACGTGCAGCACTCTGGACGGATCACTGATGATATGCGGAGTGGTTGAACAACACTACGAGACTCCGTACTTTCAACCCCGACACCGGCACCCACCCTCCCGGAATCGCCCTTCAGGAACAGCGTGGATCCAGCTTAACGGCCTCCGGACCCCGGACCGGTGTCGGACGTTTCCGCTCCTGCTTGCACAAAGAGAGCATGGCCCCTTCTGCGGCCTGTGAGTGTGGCACAGAAGAACAAACCGTCGATCATGTTGTCCTCCAATGTCCAATCCATCGACCTCCCCATGGACTGCACGACCTCCCCATGGACTGACGGTTCTGGATGATGAGACAATCGAATGGCTGCTCAACAGTTGCCCTGAGATGTAGTGTGGCCTACCAGTGGATTGAAAGAACTCGCTCAAAAGACACGAAAAATCATTAATTCGTATTTCTTTGAACAAGATCAATGTTGGTTGACGCTGCTAGTGCCAAACGCGCCCCAACAGTGTTCAGGCTCCAAAGCGCGACATGCAAGGTATCAGTGGAGCCCCATTAAGCAATGACCTAACCGGCCATTATATCTATCCGAGTCCGCTGTTCTCATTAATCATAACAAACCAACTGCCCAGTACTGTGATCTTTGAAATGGTTATTGTGTCACTGAAAAGAAACCGGGGCAATGATCACTGGCTATGTGAAGGCATAATATTCAAAAAAAGCTGTGCAGCTTTGTTTTAACACAACATGCATAAAAAGGCGCAGTCATTCATACTGATTCATACTGACTGAACTTTGAACTAGCTTGGGGTTTTGACATTGGGAAAATAGAGCAGAATCTCATAGTTACCTGAAAGTGGAAAGGTTTGCTGCTTGTTTCAACGTAAAAAATAGCCACAACATAAAAACTCGAAATATGCGTAGCTGTTTTACTCTGACCAGTATATCTGTTTTTTTCCAGGGGGGTCAAATGCCCAATTGCCCTCTCTGTCGACAGCTCTGGTTGTCTGTTGTGCTGCGTCAATGTTTTAGTTTTATGGATGTGTTTAACAAACGGACGTGTCATAAACAGATCGAAACGGTTGTGCCACTCCTGTGATCATGGAGCACACTACCTACGAACACGTGAAATATCCAGAAAGAGATCTAATCATTTGGTGCGTACTCGCTGGAAGGGATGAAATGGCCAAAGCAATCTGGTATCACAGCAAAGATGTAATGGGTATGATGTGATGTTTAGCTTTTCTTTTTCCCTGAAAAACTTTTGTTTCATATAAGACCGTAAGTTACTTGTAATATCAAAATGAATATCAAAAATGAATATTGAACAAATAAACAAGTTCAATTTTTTTGCAAAGCTTTTTCCGTTGTGACAAGTTTATTTATTTTTGTTTTATTTTTTTGGTGGCGGCAATTGGCGGCAGGCGGAAGCCTGAATTGTGATTGTTGCTGGGGCTGCTGAGGTGAACGCTCACGCCCAAGGAGCGTTACGGCAATTCACTCACTGGCCTTGGATCGAACACCCAACCTTCCAATTGGGAGGCGGACACTTTACCACAAAGCTATTGCCGCCCCACGTTTACTGTGACAAGTTCATTGTGCTGTAAAAATATTTAATGATCCCATTACGTTTCCTTGTTGCGATATCGATTTTTTGAAGTTGGTAGTATGGTTACAACCGATGTCTTCCAGAAGCTTTGGTAGGTTTCCGTTGACGTACCTTCCAGTTCCAATAGGTTTACGCTACATCGTGTTAGCTGTTTCAAAATTAATTTTGGGGGTGCGATGTTAAAGTAAGGCCTTTGATATAGTATGCAGGACTTCTTATACAAATGATACTACGCAATCATTGGTGCACCAAGTCTTAAAAATTTTGTTTGAAAGCTTTAGCAAGATTGAAATTGAAATGATTGCAGTAGACAGTGCTTTATGGAAAATCGAAGTATAACCTGAAAAGTCGTACTAAAGAAATGGGTTTTTGGCAAGAGCATTTTCATTTTCACGCGAAAGTTAACGTCGTTATTAAAACTATACTGCAGTTACTCATGACCGCGCATAAAACATGGAATTACTTTTCCTCTATTTCTTTTTCATTCGTTTATCTCTATTTTTACTAGAGTTCTTGTTGTTCATTGACTACAGGCTTGGCTCTTTTAGCAAGCACCATTTACAATCGTGCAGCAGCCGTTTGCGATGAGATGAATTACGACTACGAGCTGATTGACAAACTGAGAGAAATGTCTTCGTACGTTTGAAATAGCTTGTTTTAAATCTGAATCATAAATTCCTGCACATAGCAAAAGTAATATTTCTGTCACAGAAGTTGGGAAGAAGCTGCAATAAAGTTTGTGACGACATGTTTCAAGAAGAAGAAGCACGCAACCATCTCGCTTTTAACAGCAAGAATTCCTGTAAGTCTTTTGTTTCTTTCATTATTTACAAATCGACCACTTTCAACAGTTGAAAATTATTTGTACAAAAATCAACTTTGCATTGCTTGTAATAATGTTTATTTCGTAATAAAATTTTTCATTTTAGACATCCAAATGCACCGTTCAATCCCCCTATGCTACATGCAGCTCGCCAGCTCCCTAAAAGCTGCTGGTGTGAGGAAATTGTAGTAGACTTTACAATACCAAAGTTATAGATCAATCTGCATCAGTCTGAGTTGTTGAGGCAACGTGACGTTCTTCGTGGTTAAGGTTTCATGTGAAGCTTTGTAAATTAAAGAATTTCGGTGAGGTTTGCAACGCCTGCTTTGACGAAAAAATCTGGAAACCAATCTTTAAGTGTTGCTTCGGTGCCAAACATGTTTGGAGCTTGGATTTGTGGCTTGGGCCAGGAAATTTGCCACTGCAGCAAAATTGCCAAAACTTCTTTTGTACAATATGACATGTGCATTGCAATCAATTTTGTCTCTATTTTATTGTTTAGCAGTGTAAGTTTGAATTATGTTCCATTCCCACCACATGCAGGCCGAATCAAAGTCGAAGAGAGAAATGTCTGCTCGTACTTGTTTACACAAAACCATCACTGACAGCGACTGATGCTTTACTGTTGCACAATATTGTGTAGTGTATCCTAATGAAGTCACACGGAAGGTTGTTTCTTGGGCTTGTTTGCACGTGAAGTAGTCTTTGGTGCAATTTGGTGATATTTGCTCAAATCTGCAGCATGATAAAAGGCGCTGCCATCATGTGATGAAGCGCAAGTTTTCGAAATGCACACATACTTTGTGGCACACACATTGTTTGAGCTTGTTTTAAGATGAGTTACTTGAAATCAACAAAAGTTTACCACTGTAAATTTAAACTATATTCAGCATATCACTGACAACAATTAAAAATTTTATGTTACTTTACAAATAGGCATTTATTGTCGCAACAGGCTCTCGGTGGCTGTTCATCCTTATGTTTGGGGTTTAAAGGCAATAAACAGAAGTTCATGTCCCAAACGTCAGTCCATGTGTGTCTTGATCAAATTTGGCATGGCAGAACGAACAAAGGACGATCGTCACTCGGAAGAGTGAGTGCATTTTACTGTATTATTTTCTTTTGTCAATGCCTCGAAAGAGCTTCAGGCACAAACCTTGTTCACAACCAAAACTATGTTGGCACAAACCGAAAATTTACGTGTTGGCAAATTAGAAAGAAAATATGTTGGCCAAAAGTGTCTTTGCTAATTTTTGTTTTTGATAACCTTAGATTTTACCAGGTAGTTCTTGGGCTACAGAAGAAAATAATAACCAAATTTGTTCTACATTAATGTGCGATTGTCACTAAGAACATTTTCCCGTGTTGCTTTTAAACAGGAGATGCATTGTTTACTAAATAAAAATGAAACTCTGTAGCACGCCAGTCTAGTCCTGTGATGTGCATTTGCCAAACAAATGGAAAAATTTCCCGTTTTCAGACTCTTCTTGCCATCTTTTTCCCATTTCTCATTCCTTGCCTGGGAATCATGGACCCCAAACATGACATCTCCATCTTTAACAATCAAGTGCGTATTTGCCGCTTGGTGTGGTTAAGTTGTAGAAAGTATATTTTGACAAAGGTGTGCGACGTCAATGGTTGCTTACATCCTGCAGGTATTTCAAACAAGAATTTTAGCGTTTTATCATGGGCGCGTTGTTAGGACATTCGTTTTGACAACGCTGACGTGCAATGACTCATCTTTAATTTACCCCATTGCGGAGTAAAAACTAAGTACAAACCAAGGGTACTACTTTTTCAGATTTTTGCGGCTGGTGAATTACCTCTCCTTTTTGAAAAGGCTTCAACTCTTTTGTGCCATTGCATTTTTAGCTTGAATATTGAATCATGCTTTCCCTCTTTTCCTTTCGACCCAAACCGAGTTATGCATTCAACTCCATAGAATTTATAGTGCATGAAAGTTTCGTTTGATAATCCTAGTCTTTCACTGGTTGATGTGTGGCAATATGATTTTTGATAAATTTTGTTACTACTACCTACTTATGTCAAAGTTAGAAGGTGCTAAAGGAACCTGTTTTGCACTTCAGAGAAATTCTGTTTAGAGTCTTTATGTGGGCTCCGTTAAAGCGCAATAGAAATCTCCTCTGAAAAATCCAAAAGAATAGGAACAATGTCTACGTTTATAGTCAGAAAGTTTACAAGAAAGGAATGGTTTTAAATGCTTTTGCGAAAGTGTTGAGTATTTATGCGTAGATAATGTGTGAAGATACTTTTCAGATGTATCATTCTACGTACGGAAACGACAACGAGTCATATCACAGACAGAACAGCAACTTATCTGGTACGTGCAATGAATCCACGTCCGTCGTATGGGGAGGGTCGCCTGCTCAAGAATATCCTTTACGGCAAACTGACGTCATCAAGCGTGACATGGCTAGTTTCCTAATCTCTCCACGGTTCTGCGAAACACTTGGTGTCGACGCTGGCGCGCCCCCTGAATGACGGATATTCATTCTCAACTTGAAACCGCGTAAAAATTAGAGAAACGCCCATCTCATCCTCGTCAACGATGTGATGGGCCATAGTAGTAATGAAGCCCATGGGAAAAAGCAAGCAGTGCTTCAACCATGCAACTTACAAAATCAAGCCAAATTTTCTTTTTTCACGCATTTTGTAAGCTCTTGAAATGCAAAGCATTGGTTTAATTTTAAAGGTTTTCCTTATAGTATTTTCCTATTTTGTAACTAATTTTTCCACAAACAAAGTAGCCGTTCTTATCGGACAGGCTGATTGACAACGAAAACAATTCTTAAATGGTTTTGTCTGAAATGGTGCAAGAATATGACTGAAATTTTGTCAAAAGTTCTACAAAGGTTGGATCTTGTAAATTTGGGCCAACTTCGACGATCACCTTTTTTTCATTACTCAAAACGAAACTTCATCTATTTAAAAATACACTTAAAATACTTAACGCTTTAAAAGAACGTTGTGCAGAACGTTATTGTATTACAGCACATGTTTAAAAAATATCAAATTGTGGAGATTGACAGATTTTACAAAAGAGTCAACATTTTTATCTACTGTAAAATACTTAAACACATCTAATTAACTGCTCTTATGGCGAAACAGGAAATATGCCTTTTGCACTAGTGCACTTGCAACTTGTCTGAGTCATCAAATGTACATGCCATTATACGCGACAATTTTAACACTTTCTTCTGCAACAAGATAATTTTATTGTGGAGTTCTCATTAGCTTCGGGTGAAACAATTGAGATCCAAGCTTTATTTCAAATGCTGCTTAAGTCTCTTTTGCAGTTTTCTTCCAAGGCTCCTTTTACAACTATAAAGTATAACTGTTATTTATTATCCGCCAGCGGTTAAAGCAATAGATGCCAAGAATTGCTTGCAAAAGATATTAAAACCAAAGTTAATGGGGATGGTTTCGTTTCGCAAGTTACCAATACCATTGGTATGTTTCTTTCAATTCTTTACATTTTTTCCACACAACTGATTTTGTCGAGTAAGAGGACTCGGTAACAACTATTTGAAATTTTATCAAAAATCAGGAATTTGGAAAAATTCAACTTCGTTTTCAGCTGACGGAAGCAATTGGTCTTTCCACGCCTGTGAAGTTGCGACACCAACTGCGAGAAAGCGAAAAGGAACTAAATGTGGCATGACTATTATCAACGACTTCTATGATTTCTACAACTCGCCAAGAGTCAGTTATATCACGCATTCGGTGAGAATAAAAAGCTTGTTTAACTTTTATTCTGTATTATACTTGCTTGAACCAGCGGCTTTATCTGCCTTGAAATAACTACAGGTATCACGTCTATTATGCAAAATCACTTACTGCAAACATTTCTTGTTTTTAAACCTTTTCCATCACAACAGTTGAGGAAAACGCATAGAGAGATTTTACTCTTTACGGAGTCAACGCACTATTGTAGCAATTAAGTAATTATATTTGCTAATTCAGAACTCAAATTATACAAGATGTGGACTGCTTACTTAAGCCGAACCACGTTGATCTGCTTATAAGTCATTGAGGTGATTGAGACCAGTTTAAAATACATACCCTTGATTTCNTGTAGATGAAGCCGATCGGTCAAGCTNCAAGTGCATTGTTGTCAGCGATACATTTTACGGATTTCGTACATTTTACTGATTTGAATTTTTGTAGAGGATAAAACGTCAGAGCAAATGTTAAGTTCTCGACTGATGCCGCACAAATTGTTTTTCGCTGCGTGTGTGAGTTTTATCACTTGCGTTGGTATTGACTTCTTGATTATGTGACCAAAGAGTCACATGCATTCCATTACCAATGGAAACGAAATCTTGGCATCACTTTCATGCCTTCCTTCAGTGGACTTTACCATTACGATGTCATGTTATTTTGCTTTGTAACAGAAAAGAGAAAAACAACATATGCAACTGCTTCAGGCTTTGCCACAAGCAAGCAAAGGTTTATATACATGATTAATGTTACAAGAAATAAACAGAAATAAACAGATACTGATGACACAGTTTAAGACAAGTTATATAGTAATTTATTTATATCCATATTTTCAGATTGTTTTGATATTTGTCATTGCCGTTTTAAGCTCGGCAATGATAGTGGCCAACTATCGTCAAACAACATTTTGGGATGCACAGAGTCAAATTGTCTTCTGGTACATGGTTGGCTCCTTTGCTGACGAGGTGCGACAGGTAAGAAGAAATATTGAAAGTAGTCCGATGCTTTTGCATTATGATTACGGTATGAAGAATGCAAGGAAAAGGTTTGATAGTGTAGCATGGCGCTGACACCATGTTTGCTACCGTTAGTAGTGGTTTGGAATTACTGTAAATGACAATAGCGATGATACAAGCTTTTTCTTTTAGACTAGCGAGTTTAAATTTTTGCGTAAACTAATTTGCAGCTAATATTAACACCAGTGGAGAACGTAATTTTATAATTTCAGCACACCTGTTTCTTAGTAAATGACAAGAAAATAGATAAAAACTGCCATCTTCCTGCGCCTCTTGCACGAAGAAACTTTCTGAAGTTATTGGCATCAGGCAGTGTTTTTTTATGCAGTTCCTAATATTAGCAGCCTAAGCAGAGTTTAAGACAAAGTACTCAGCTATTTTAACTGCTAAAGAAGCTTGTCTGTTATCTCCATGTCATCCAGATTTTTTCCAAGGAATACATCAGTGTCAGAACAAGATTCAAAATCTGGTTGTTTGATTCGTGGAATGTTTTGGATATTGTCATGATTTTCAGCTTCTTTGCTGGTGAGGGCCCGTGTACTTCAATACCGGTCAGAAGTTTATTTTTTTCAAAGTTTGATTATGATCTTTCTTGCTTTGTTGATATAACCAAATTGCGTTTTAAGTTTCTTTCTAATGTAGCAGTAGAAGAATTCAAAAGCTTAATTGTATTGTTTCTTCAGCAACACTCTTGTTTTTGTTTCAAAATTCACTTCAGGTTTGATTCTTCTGATAATTTCTACAAAATCTGATCATGTTTCATGGTACATCGGAAAGCTCTTTTATGCCGTTTGCTTGATCGGATTGTACATCCGCGCCCTGCAAGCTTACATCGTTTCCAAATACTTCGGACCAAAAATTTACATGATGCGGCAAATGGTTTGTTAGCTTTCTGCTGAGAAGTAACAGTGTTAAGTAATAGATGATAACTAACCTGTGTCACGTTTCGCACTTATGCGTAATAGAATATGCAAGTTGATGGGCTAAATCGTTTTTTTGATTGCAGCGGCCAATGTTATGTAGTGAACAACGTGCTTTCAGCGCTTATAAGGCTATTTCTTTTACTGGGTTGATAGAAAGATCATCCTACATTTAGAACAAAAGGCTGAGTTTAAGCGACTTTACCCAATGTTGTTTTAAGCTTAAAGGATAGACTACCGTAACATTTTGTCAACAGGCCTGCGAAAAAATTAGTGCACTGAGAACATACTAACATTGAGCAAGACTTCTAGTCCTATTGCGCTCGCCTTGGTATTCCCGTTGCTACAGTATCGCGTGTGTTCAGTGCCGCACGTGCCCACTTTCGGGCCCATGCAGTTACTTTCGTACTGGATGCTGCATTGGTGACGAATCAACAGTAGCACCGATCGTGACTTTTTGTGCACTCATCAACACCGAGCACGGGGTTGGACAGGCCAAATGTAACCTACCGTTTTTTAAATTTTCGGTATGAGCCTACCTGGAATCCAACCCATATGCTACAAGCTTTAGTTGCGCGTGCTCAAACCACTGTGCCCTTCATCTCAACCTGCTGCAAAACAAAAAGCAGAGCATAAAAAATTAAAATGCAACCTTTTCAAATTAAATTTTCTTTTAGTGTTTAGTTCGACTAATGGGATAGATTATAGTATTAGTTTCGTAAAGTATCTTCTAGCCGCCTTGTGAGTGCTGGTGTGAATGCCGAATAAACTACATGTCTTTAAACATTTAGAGAGGGTACGTCAAGCTCAAGTGCATGGCCATTCGTTTGCCTTGTGCTGCATTTGCTCTTACATGCGAGAATACCGTTTTTTTTAATGCTGTGCATTGTGCCAGCAACACAGAAATTTGGCTTAAGGAATTTTAACATTTTATATCAACTTGTTTCACAGTGGTCAATCTGCAGTTTAACCAAAACACTTTAAATATTTTTGTACAACTGACAGTATAGTTAGCTATGTGCACAGAACTAAGCCGGTTATTTTTGTGTTGATTTAAAGACAAACAACCGTGAACAAACTTTTTCAATCTTCACAAGTTTGAAAACACCCAAATCTTTGTAAATAGCTTCTTCAAATAAAGGTGTTTTTATCATGGTTGGTCTCTTGGTAGTTACAGGAACATTGCATAACAGCGTCAGTAATAAAAATCTTTCTGAAACATAGCTTACTTTGTGAGTGATTTTAAAATGGCTTAAGCCGATATTTATCTAACTATCTAGCTGAATGATGACATTTAAAATTCATTTAATTGGTATACAGTTTAGCTGAAGCAAATGCTATTGTTAAGGAGCCCTGTCATATTATTTGTATGGCAATACTTTTGCTTTTCATTGCAAAAACACTTACACCGAAAAAAACGTGAGTTTGCTTCAAACTATTGTACTTCTAAATCTAATCTACCCTGACTACATGTAGCAATTTGTACGTGAAACAAAGACGGAAATGATCATGGACCATGTTTTTACACTTGTTCGAGACAAACCAAAACTTATACACAAGGAGTCTAGAAGTTGGCTTTACAGTATTACAGCATATCTGCCGTGATTACAAATTGGCGTGAAGCCTCACCAATTTTTTGAGCTTAAGCATCTTTTTGCTCTAAGATTTCATGATTGCGGTGAAACCGGTTTTCCTTTTTAATACATCAATCTGTGCTGATTCTGGTGTTACTGACTTGATATGGACAGGATGTTATTTGAATATTAATTGCATTGCTTTAAAACTTTTGTTTTTAGCACTGTCGCTTCACCTAAACACAATTGTCAAGCTCTGGGGCTTATCCTTACCTTATCAGTGGTGAAACATCTGGACAAAATTAAATGAACATTAAACTTATTTTAATAAGTAAAAGTTTCTAAAGTGTCTTGTTGTGACATAAAAATATTTGAAACAGGTGAAAGATGCCGCTGTCTTCATGGGTCTCATGGCTTTAATATTCTTCAGTTATGGCGTAATAACGCAATGTCTGCGAATGGATCAAATTGATGAAAAGTAAGCGAACGATGTTNAATGTTACTTAGAACTANCACCATATAGTTTTTTTATAACGNATTTTGTCTATCTACTTTTTTCTGTGGATAAAAATTNCTGAACAAGTGTAGTAAACTGTATGCAATCATATCTGCTANTGTGTTATGTATACTCATATGAAAATATNTTTTCAAAACGATNTNTCTTTGNATTTTTTCTCTTTTTGTTAAGACNCTTCGAAACTCAAANTNTTTATTTACCGACATTCTTTACTTGAAAATTGTGATTTNGTTTATTCAATGGTAATTTTAATGTTTCAAGAGTAGAATCTTCGTTAAAAACCGATTAGATATTTTCNACAAAAATCCCATGCTCTCATGGCACATCGTTGTTCTTGAGGGTGTACGTTAATTTTGTAAGAAAATAGTTCAATTCCCTGAAAGCATACCTATATGAAGAAAATACAAGATAACAGAGGAAATGATTGATCAATACAGCTGGAAAAGACCGTGTTTTCATA
>JGI24159J19872_10005806_pt1 | contig 15965 bp, 10 predicted proteins | sample Ectturendosymbi4_FD_19872 | JGI IMG/M metagenome (IMG submission 19872) | reverse complement strand
AGATGGCAATTCGGGGCATTAACTAACAGGAAAGCAACCAGCAGCAATAGAGCTCCCTCGACGAGTTCACTCTACTACTACTACTAGGTTGCACTATATAGGGATAAGTGAACAACTGAACCACGATAATTAGCTTGTGGTGACTATCACAGTGATTTGTAACTTTTGGGCACCATATAGTGGTGACCATTTATTTACATGTGGCGCCATCTACCGACCGCCACAGGTAGTTGTAAAAACGAGCATAGTAACTATCAAAGGAAATACTTCAGGTCAGTGAATCAAGTGAGAGTATGGGTGTCAGCAAGTCACATGTTGAGTGCAACGTAACCCAGTTTTCCAGGAGTAAGGTCAAGATTTAGCAGTCTACAGTTATAAAGAATGTTATTCAAGAGAAAATGGCTGGTAGGCCTATTGTTAAGATGCACAAATGGAGGAGCGATGCCTGCATCATCGTGTATGGGTTTTGTCGCACAGAATAAGAAATGCTGAACCCGTATTCTTCAGTGCAATGCCAATTTTATGCAACGGTATTTGATAAAAATAATTTGGCTCTAGGACATCTCAAAAACGTGTGAGGTCACAGCAGTCTACTAATCAAAATAAGTCAAAAACATTCTTTGAAGCATCTCCAGAAAGTCATTGTCGATGGAGTAAAAAAAGCTGTTTCTATGGAGAAAAGACCCGTTGCCTAACTGAGAAAAATTCCACTATTAAGCAATACAACTAAACATACTGTAGATGTCGTCATATTGCAGAAGATTTGTTGAAACAACTTCTTGACATGCTGAAGAAAGCTCAGTTGTTTGGTATTTAGCTTGATGAAACAACATATATTTCAGAAGAGGTTCAGTTGGTTTTGTGTTGTAGGTTTGCCAATCAGGAAACAAAAACGTTTTCGAGTTGTGCTGTCTTAACGTTGGAGTTCACTCAACTGCTCCAGCCATCTTCGCAAAATTGAATCAGTTGATTAAAAAACATGGTTTTGATTGGATGAAGTATAAGGCAGTTGCTACCAACGGAGCAGCAGCCATGCAATGCACTACTAATGGAGCTGTTCGAAAAATCAAACACATTTCCCTTGACCGTGTTTCAACCTGTTTTTGGGAGGATTTTTGGTCACAGGCCAAGGTTGTTGTGAAATGACCGAAAAAACGTAAGTCAATTTGGTCATAATGCCATTTTCAGTCATACAAAAATGTCCCAAGATAAAAAATGACCGAAAATTTTTTAGTTATTTTGGAAATATGACCGAAATGTGTCAGCGAAAATAAACTTAGGTTTCAACTCACTGCGTGATTAATTGGGAATTTGTTGCTATGGGTTACATTAAGAGTATAACCAGAAGTCAGGTCTAGAGATTGTTCTTGAGGATGTCAAAAATTGAGAAATTCATCTTTTAACATTCAAAGAAGCATCAAATGTTTTCAGAAGTGTGCAAAGACATGATAGCAGACACAGTGAGGTTATATTTCATGATCAGACACATTGAGTAGCTAGAGGAAAAGTGTTAGAGCGTGTGTTTCAACTGTGGTCAGAGTTGCAGGTTTACCTTGCTCAACAAGGGTACCCAATATTGAACACCGGTATCCACTAATTTTCGAGGCAATTTTTGGCTTATTTGAATCTGAATTCTCTGTCATGGATCGTTCAGCCATTTGCATATGAGGAAATTGACTTGGGCTTTTCGCATGTAGCTGCAACAACGCAGAAAAAGGCAGCACACGGCACACGTAACACTAAAATTAATGAAAGTCAATCTTGCTCGTGAGGTTTGTGCAACACCCAGTATGAATAAAAAAAGAAATCGTCTCATTTATTGAGATTGCTCCCACTGAATTTCATCTGCCAGTTGTGAAAAATGTGGTTTTAGCCCTGTTTCCAGGGCGTTTTTCATAAGAGGATCAACATCCTTGATTGAGCTTGTTTCATTTTATTTCAACAAGAGCAGAAAATCCTTGTTCGCAAAGGTAGGTTGTTGGCATGCGATCAAAAACGTAAATGGCTTAATAGGTAAGATTTCGGTATTCAGGAATGCTGAGAAGTGCTGCGCAAATATCTGCTAAGAAAGTGACATTTACAGTGTAAAAATTGCGTACATTTTACACTTTTACAGCACTGAATTTTAGTGCATGTAAAGGGTGTACAGGTTTTGTTGTAACTTTGAAAATGTGTACCAATACAAAAAAGGTTGACAACCACTGCCTTAGTGTACTAAAAAATTTTCAGCCAGCCTTTGAAAATTTTTTGTGCTGTGACTATAGTGCATTTTCACTGATACAGTTGAAGGAAAAAAGCCTTGTAAAATAATCTTGAATTTAATAGTGTAGTTACAATCTGATGTTTTGAATTTGTGTAGCACACATATATTTATAACTATATGGTCAGTTTCAGATGTTTTTTGAGGTAGTTGGGTGTGCACACTTCTTGAACTTGAAATAGGAAAAATGAGCAGATCTCCGCCTCCAAGTTCTTGGTATCCACCTCAAGGTAAGATGTGACAGAAAATCGGAAAGCTGCTTTTTAGATTCTTTTTATGTCATATTACACAGCTTTGCAAATTTGTTGTTTGTATAATGTTAGAATAATCCTTGCAAGGCACACCATCCCCATGCTGTCCATGGTAAGATGACTCAATGTGCCTTGTTTTTTTTTATTAATCTGGAACCTTTTCATCTATAGACGTGAATGTGTGGCGGTGAATATTTGTTTAAAAGAGTGTTTCATTTTCATCTTTAATGTAATGCTTCATTTACATAGCTTATCCCAGGGGTTCTCGAGTTTTTTTAGCTATGTACCCTTTAGCTCAGTGGTGCTCAAACTTTTTGGCTTGTGGGCCACATTTGTCTTTCAGAAACCCTTCGCGGGCCACAAGAATTAATAATCTCAATAAAATTTCCCTAAAAAATTCTCTTAAATGATTAAAGTGTTAAGTTTTCTTTCCAATGAAAATTGCGTCGTGGGCTGCTCCAGAGGATCTTGCGGGCCACGGTTTGAGCACCACTGCTTTAGCTGAACCTAGATGTGTGGCATATCCTCCACAAAGATTATAGCATAAAATGTACCTGCCTCTAGAACAAAACTCACCAAGTGTCAGTTTGTTTAATCATCACTTCATAGGCCTGTATTCAATGTAGTGGATGAGGTTGCCATTGCTTCACAAGTTGATCAATTTTGGGAACTGTCTTAGAAAGACACATGCATGTCATGCTCAACTGAAAGCCTTGTATAAAATTTGTTTTTTATCATACACATAGTTGATATCTTTGCAGCAAGTCAAAATCAAATGCTCCGCAGGAAAAGCATTGTAGCCTACACCTACATGCTCCACTCACTATGCCCATACATTCCGCAATCATTGTCCTTTGTCTGTGTACTTACTACATAACAAAATGCTTCAAAAATGTTTTTACATCACCAGGGAAAGCTTGTGTACCACAATGAAGAGCCAGTACAAGAAACTTGCTCATGTCCCCCTAATATATCTCTTGCACCACCCAATTTGATAACCCTTGCTTTAGTTCAACAAATTTGCATAGCTGTACTGTTGTTCACTGATTGGTGTAGTTTGATTTGGTAAACATTTTGCCTACATTTTCACAATGGTACAAACAGCACACATTTCATGTTTCTGTTTGCCTGAAGTGAACAAAAATTTGACATGTAGTTATTTATCTGTCAATCTCATATAATGTACATTACTTACATTTTCCAGCATAGGAAGCATCAATGTAATGACATTGTTATTGTTGTTTTGCAATTACTATGTCTGTTGCCTGCTGTGGGCTTAAGGAAACTAATTGGTCAGGAAGCCTGTCATTCTATTTCAAGTTTTTGCAGGACATTGAATTTTGTGTGACTTTCAATCAGTTCTAATGAAACTATTTTTACTGATGAACTCACATAAATGCAACTTATTCTGTAGGTTCATTGGAAATGTACATTGGTTTAAATAACTTCATGTTTTGTTGGTAATTCAGTGGCAATGGTATTTGACACCTCTTTATTGTATGTTCCATGAAGGTCCAGGATCTGGTCCTCCGCCAATGCCCTCAAAGCCTTCAGACAGAAGATCACCTGGACCTGGTAATGAAATGTGCATCCTTCAAACAGTTATTTTCTGCTGTGGATAGAAAGCTGTATTAAGTTTAGAAATAACTTTTAACTCCCAAGCATGTTCATTGTTCATGTACATTTACAACCTATCACCATGGTTGTTGGGCTTCGACAAGGGTGTGTGCTTTCATCACTCTTCATAGCGTATTTAAAATGGATAGACAGTCACAGCTGATTCGATGTGGGTGTCACTGTTGGAAGCTGCAGGAACAACTGTTAGCTTTTAGCAGACGATTTGGTACTGCTTGCATCCTCTGAATAAAGCCTTCAATATGCACTTAGATCAGTTTTCAGCTGCATGCGACCAAGCGGGAATGAAAATTAATATTAGAAAGACTCAGGAATTATGCCTTTCCAGAAATCCAGGTCAATATATGTTAAGGAATTACGCCTTTCCAGAAATCCAGGTCAATATATGTTAAAAGTAAGCATTAACACACTGTGGCAGGTCGAGAAGTTCAAGTACTGTACCTGTTCATGAGTGGAAAGCAGAACAGCAAGATTGCTAGATGGATTGGTAAAGCAAACAGAGCCGTATGCGAATTTTGTCATTCAGTGGTCACAAAACGGCCAGCTTTCAAACATTGCAAACCTTTCAGTTTTCAAATTAGTCTTTGTTTCGAACCTCACCTGCAGCAATGAATCTTGATAATAATTGATAGGGTGCGATCTCAGACAATCGACATGGATGGGATTTTTGCGAAAATTTTATGGCATGACACTTTGTAATGAAGTGCACAGTGGTGAAATTCATAAAACCTGGAATGTGGAGCCACTTCTCCGAATCAAGAGATCCCAGCTACTTTGGTTCAGCTATGTGTCCAGAATGTCCCAGGAAAGATTGGCAAGGCAAGTCCTACTGGCTGCACAAACAGGAAAGCAGCCCAGAGGTCGACAGAGGACCAGGTGGTGTGATTACATCTCAGTCTTGGCTTGGTTTCATCTTGGTGTGGAGCCAGCGGAGCTACAAGGGATTGCCGAAAACCGTGATGTACAGTACTTTGAGACCTCCTAGGGATGCTGCCCCTGTGACCCTGCCCAAAGGAAAAGCAAGTGTGAAAATGAACCAACTCCTAAGCAATTAACTTAAGTTAGTTTTTTTTTAAGTATTTTCTGTTGTTTAATATGCTCATCAAAAAGTCTCAGCTCTGTTTGATGAAATTCTATCTGTCTCGCCTAATCACTTCGTTGTTACCACATGCTGGAATGTGTATGGGTCATATGCAAAATATTAGATTTAGGTCGTTTTTTCTGGAAAATGATAACTTTGCTGCAAAGCACTGTATGGCCATCCTGCAGTGTTTCTGCAGCTAGAGCAGTGTTTCTCAAACTTTTTTATTCCATTGCCACCTTTTCATTCTCAATACGTCATTTTCACCCCCAAACACAAGGTAGTAAATTTAAAAAGCAAAAACAAGGTAGTAAATTTAAAGAATTTTTTAAAAGAAAGTATTAAATAGCTGAACTAAGCAATTGTATAACGATGCTAATAAAATGTTCAGGATTCTTGTGAAAATAATCCACACTGTAGCCAGGTACATAGACAATCCAGAGTAAAAATTTAACGGATGAAGTGCTTTAGCAACAACCTCTAACGATTATCATCTAAACTAAAATTTGCAAGAAACTAACAAGTCATAATAGTAGACTGCTGAAGTTAACACAGTGATCGATTAGTGATTGAGCGTTTTTGCCCCCCTATCACCCCCTTAACCCTCAAAATCAGCCCCAAGGGGGCAATTCCGCCCGCTTTGAGAACCACTGGATTAGAGGATCATTTTCCATACATTGGTTGGAAATCATCAGGAATATACTGGTAAAAATTGTTCTGGCTAAAAGCTTGGCGGTATGTACGATGTCTGCTGTTTGCTTTTGGTGATAATTTTCGTCTGTGTTCTTTCCATGCTAGTGGAGTTTTCAATACTTGTTTTAGGCTACGATCGTGCGCCACCTGCGGACTGGTACAAATGGCAAGAATACTTTCGAACACATTCTCCAAGAACCAGCCCCGGGAGAGTTCCACCGAGAACGCACTCCCCTAATAGGTCAGGATCACCTCGTGGTGATCCCTCTGGAAGGGCTCCCAGTCCTCATGAAAGGGTCTCTTCGCGTAGATCTCCCAGTCCCCGCAAAGAACGCCAAGCAAGCCCCAGAAGTGATCGTCTTGTACAGAGGCCTCGAAGTCCACGCAGTGATAACAGGCCGCCTTCTCCAAGAAGAGAACGGCCAAGAAGTCCTGTGTGGGAGTGGCGCCGAAGATCACCCCCGCCTCTTCCGTACCATCATCCGCCACCCCAGTGGCGAAAAAGAAGTCGGAGTCCTCCTCCTCATTGGATTCGAAGGAGCCCTCCTCGTTACAACGTCCCTCGCGGGAGAAGTCCGCCTCGAGGTGCTTGGGGACCACCTCCGCCAGAATGGGATCGTTACCGTGGACCACCGCCCATGGGGCGCTACTCTCCCTCGAGGTGGGGCCCACCTCCTCCAAGACCGTGGGATCACAGACGTGAGCCACCTTCAGGTGTGTTTGGTGAAGAATTTCGATCTTGTGTTTGTTGTTGCGACTACATGGAGTATTTGTAACTTGTGCAGGTCCGCCGTACCGACGAGGTTCTCCAGCACGCCCGCTGCCGTCTGGTGAGTTTTTGTTTTATAGTGAAGTTTTGCTTAAAACATTATTTTGCAGACTTCGATTGAAACGTACCAATTTGTTTTGCAGCGCCTTCTGCTCCGCCTCCAGATTTCTACAAAAACGAAAGCGGCAACAACAAAGGCGTTTTGACAAAGGTTCTTGCTTTGAAATTGAACTCATCGTGCATAAGGTTGCCGCGCGCGCGTTGAACGCAGGCATTGGTTTTATATTCTTTCCTACATGCGTGTTTCTTGCTTTATTTGTACATTTCCCACAAACGCATAGCACTCGTCAGGATCGTGGTCGCTCTTGCGCACTTCAGCGAAACACGCGGTTGGTCATCATCAGATTGAAACGTGGCGCTTGTCTCCCAGGACCGTGTGATATTCATGACAAAGAATGTATCGCACAATTGTCTGTCATTTTCCAGGGTGTCGACGGTGTACTACCTCCTGGTGATGAAAAGGATGAAGTGATTGACAATTTCGACCTGCCGGAATACAATCCGGACATTCCTTTGGGTACTGAACTAATCTTGTGTGTATGCGTAAGAAAACCCTTACCATAATGTCTTCAAGAAGCTTCCACCCTGTAGTGGACGTAAAACTTCCAAAACTTGGCTTTTACGTTTTGAATGCTTTTCTGGAAGAAATGTAAGGCTATTATTAAAAAGGTTTGATGGCAAGAAAACCGGCAAAATTTAACGTAGTACAAATTAAACACTCCATATGTTCAGCGTTCAGTTTCAGGAGTTTTTTTTATCTTTCAGGTCAAAAGTACGTGATTGCTGTGTCAGGATTTTTCTGCAAAGTGTGCCATAAGTTTTACAATTCCGAAGCATCAGCGAAGATCACCCACTGCAAGTCACGGGCCCATTACGATAAGTTTTCCGTAAGTACAAACAGATGACCTGTATTAGTTCTGTGCGTTCCTTACTGTACCAGGGTTACAGCATTGCCGTACTTCCAGGTGCGTACTCCAGTTTGAAAGTTGATGCCACGTGTTGTGTTCAAATTATACGGCGGCGCGGAACGAATTTTATACTGGGGTGACCCGGTCTATCACCTTAATCATCAGGCCCGCAACCAGGGGAGGGGTAAACGGGTAATTCTCCCAAAAATTTTTCAAAAACATATGTTAGTTGTTCGGCACAACAATAAGTTACAATAATTCCCCCCACCCAAATGTTGCGGCCATGTTCATCACAGTGATTGATTGTGCGAGCGATCATTCAAGCTTGGAATGACCTTCTTGTGCAATTGCTAGGCAGATTGAAATGCGAAAACGCACCTAAACTCGCTGTCATTTTGTCGCATATATTTTGTTGCGTAAAAAGCTGTTTTTCTATGATGTCAGTTGTGATAAAAATCCGAATTTGGATAAACAGCCTTGGAAAGAATTTTCAAAGAGCTGGTTATTCATATTACGCTATTAATTCGTCAAATGCCTTAACCCAGTGCTTCCCAACCTTTTTAGGCTTGCGGCATGTTACAGAAGGGAAATATAATTTGCGGCTCCCAGTGGAGAGCCCAGAGCAATTTGCTTCAAGGTTTGATGACATTTTGAAAATAGTATTTGCAACGATATATTGAAAAATACATTAGCTTGCCGCACCCGGGAGTATTGTAAATGACACCCTAGGGTGCCGCGGAACCACTGCCTCAACCGTGTATAACTTTTCCTTAGCGAGACTTGTATCCTTAAAACACCGAGCACCACACCTCTTGTCCGAATAATTTGTATTTGTAACTACATAAAATTCGTAAGTTTACTACGCACACGACCATCCCAAGCTTTCTTACCTCAAACAGATGGTTCCACAAACTTTTCTAGAAGTGAAATCGGAACAACTTCAATTGCACTTGTTCTAAGGTTTCGGGGAAAAGTGCATTTTAGGCGGGAAAGATTTTTGTTTCTATTTTATGTTTAAAGCAAATTTTTCAAGGCACAAAAAAATTTGGTAGGCACTGCCCCGAATGCCTCCCTTGGCTACGGGCCTGTATTCCCGTACCATTGCTCTTAATTCAAGGTACATTTTGCGCACATGGGTACTTGAAGTGATTGTTTGTAAATGGCAATTTCCTTGATCGGGCTGAGTCGTGTTCGGATCGGAGTCTTGCGGTTGTACTCGAAGTGCAGCAAGCACTTGACGGTCATTCGCGCATGACGGAAGACAAGCAGGCGTCACTGCTGACCAGAAGCAACAATAACTTCGCTTCGCGCAGAAATGGCTGTCAGAGAAGCAAGTTGCGGCCCTGATGAAGAAGCGCGAAGCATCAGCGAAAGAGGCTGACGAGCAGGATGAGAAAGAAAGCGAACCCCCCGCTAAACAGATCAAGCTGGAAATCCCGGAAGTAAAAGAAGAACCGAAGCCTGTTCCTCCACCTGCTTCGGACGGTTTGTTTGTCTTCTTTATTTAGTTAAACTGTAAAGCGATTTGGATTTTCGATGTGAAACGTTTTTTGAAAACGTTACCACCGTCCACCGGCGTCTCCGTTTACCAAATCGACTTCCTGTTCGGTTCCTGTCTTAACCCTATTTTCTTTCAATCTTCCAAGTGATACGTTCGAATCTGTGTATTTTGAAAGCTCTTGCTCTCTATAGGTCTTCATGCAAGGAAGTTTTTGTGGGAGAATATTTCAAGAATATTTTTTGTAAAACGATCGTGAAATTAATGTGATACTTCTTTAGTACCACCTTTGAAAAATATAAGCAGAACACCGTGAATGATTTGCAACGTCAAGTCTGTGGCGATTGTTTCAGTGAATGTTGATTTTTAGAAAAAATGAGCGAAAATAATTATATTTACAGAAAAATTGAACAAAAATTTCGGTTCAATTTATTTTCGCCCTATAAATGATCAGGAAAAAACAGCGAATTTCAAGATGCATAGCGACGAAAGAAACGAATACAACGAACATGAATCTAGCAACACTTTTATTACTTAGAAAACAACTTGCTTTTTGCTGACTCTATCCCTTAGATTGAACGTCGTAAAATACGTTTGTGTCGCTTTCTAAATGCGATAACGAGAAACAAGCTGTTGCTTTTATGCAGGGACTTACGATCCTTCTCAGCCGACGGAGGACGACACTCCCGATAAGCCTGGTGTGAAGGACGCAGAAAATACTGATGAAAGCGCCATGGACACCTCGGTCGAACCAAGCAATCTGAATGAAGTCTGATAAACGTTTTTTTCTTCTGTTTTTTTTTGTTATTTTTTAGGCGGTTGAAGTGAAATTTCGCTTTGCCTGATTTTTCCAAGTCAAAGCATTTCTGCAGGCAATAGAAACATTCGATGTTTTCTAGCATTGCGTCAAACTGTTTTGTTCCGTTGCAGACTGGCGTTTCTGAGCAAAATGGACAGGGGGCGGATTCTGACAGCGAAGCCCTTATAACGAACGAAACGAAGAAAGATGACGACGGTACGTGCACTTTCGATGCGCCATAGTTTTGCAAAGTGATGTGAACGTGATAAAAAAGCGATATTTATTTATAAATTTGTTGTCTCGATCAGTTGGCGCCTCTCGCACGAAACGTCAAGATGGCGCGTTGTTGCCTTGGAGCATTATAGTTTGCGAGGTGGTGGGTTTTTTTGATCAGGTTTTGTCGAAGCAACGCTGTACAACCTGCGCAAGATGAGAGTGAACCAGCTGAAAGCAAACTTGGAGAAGCGCGGCCTGAAGTCAACCGGGCTGAAGACGTTGCTGTTGAAACGACTCGAAAAGGTAGCGACGCATGTGGCCAAAGTTGACTTGTGTCTGTCTGTCCGCATTACGTATTCTTTCATGTCGTCATCTGGCAGACGTCATTGCGCAGTCGATAAAAAACCGTGATTAGATGTGCCGTTAACGATTATTAGTTTGAACTGTTTACCACGCTGCTGGTATCGTTGTTTTCTTGAGCGCGGCGCAACGGATCTGCTCGTCTGGACGGTGGCGGGCTCGGTCTCGAGGCGTGCGCTGCTGCTGCTGTGTCCGCCCTTGTTTTGTTTTAAAACTTCTTTCCCTTGCAACAGGTCCTTCTCGAAGAAGCCGCAGCTGCCAATGAGGCTGAACAGGACGAGAGCACTGAGAAGCAGCAAGCAGCCATAGTAGATGACGGTGGTGGGTAGTCACTGCTTCGACTTGCGAACTTGCGGGACGAGGGCACAGAGAGCGACAGCAGCGTTGAGTTTGTTGCGAACTGTTCAGAATTGCGTCAGACGCTTGGGCGACAGGACGGCTGCTTTTCCGCGGCTGGTTGGTTGAAGCAGAAAGACTCGGAAAAGGAACCGAGTAAGATGTCTCAGAGACAACTGGAAGGCGAAACGCGTCGTAGTAGTGGGAGGAATGTCAGATCTAAACACGCGACGCGACAGTCTTGCTTGCGATTGCGAAGGTTCTGCTGCCATATCAAAAGCGCAAGATATTAGCGATCCTCGATTAAGAGCTTTACGCCGAGTTGGGTGATTGTAATGATCAGTGCATTATACTTTCTGAGAGCCGTTAACAAGCGAAGTGTGTCGATTTCCAGTAGCATCTCATATCACCTCATGTGTTGTCATGGCCAGGAAAGTTTGTTTACATCGCGGTTGTAAAGCGATTCAAGCGTACTCATTGTGCAGCATTGGCATTTGAATAAATTCTGACTGCAAGGACACTTTATCGCGCTTCTTTCACTTCCTATTGGTCGGATGATGCAGATTTAAACGCAGTGGTTTGTCGTGTGTACAATGTTCGAAGTGCAGTCGTTGTAGTCGCGCTGGTGATTTTAGCGAAGTGTCAGGCGGTTTTTATGCTCCTAAACAAATGTAGTGAAGTGTTGTCAAGAATGCATCTACATTAAGGCAGCTTTCAGCCAATTTCAGTTTTGTCTATAAGCGAAAGATGTTTTTTTAAGTTTCTGCAGCTTACCAAAACTCTGTTAAAAAGTCAAATAAAGCGATGCTTTCTGTGGCAGAGCCGTAATATGAAAGATTTTTCGTAAATTGACCAGTTTTGAGATTCTCCATGATCTGTGTGTCATGTTTGAATTAAATTTGCCAGTCGGTTGATGATGCGGTTTTCCGTTTCGCTTCGTGGTAAGTCTTGTGAGGTTTGACAATACTAACATGTGTGCGACTGCTCATAGCAGGAGAAAAAGTCAACGTTCTTTCTGCTTCAACCAATCACAGGTCAGTCGTTGCGTTGCTCAAGTGACAGTCAGGAAGCTAGTGCGAAGCGTACGTCGGCTGGCTCAGGTAAAATGAGCGTGTATGTCCTCGATGCTCCAACGGATTTTGAGCTGTGAGATGTCAGAATAATAATTAAGCTTTGCCGGTCAGTGGCTTTTTGACGCGTAGCAAACCAAAGTTGTGCGAAGAGTACGACTGAGAAAAATCGGTGTCGGCAGTCGAGCATAAACGAATTTATCTCATTGGGATCACTGATCATCAAAAACCGCCTGAACGTATTAAAAAAACTTATGGCCACAATAATAATTGTAAAGAAGTGCTTGAAGATAACCAGCCCCATACTGGCTGTGAAGTTCGTTTACTAATGCGCGGGTCAGCACCGTAGCCGGAAACAAATTGTTCGACAGTGGGTCTAAGTAGGTTGTATCTCCGTGAAAATGCAACAAAAATTTGCAGCAACCATTTCTATGATATTAATTCAACAAATGCAGGAGAGTTCCTGTCGCCGTTTCTGGCTACGGTTCTGACTCTTGTTGAGACTTCGGTTAACAGTTTTGTCCGAGCTTTCATGCAAAAGCTTAATGCCCTTTGCAAATCAATCTGTGATTTGACGGTGCCTCAATTCGCAACATTGAAAAACTGCGGAAAAAGGGGCAGGTATTTTTTGCGTGATCCATCCGTATTTGCTAGTGATGTGGTCGAGGCCACATCTTGGGGCGTAGCTGATAAAACCGGCGAAACTGCATGCTGGATTTTACTGTCTTTTGTTACTGCGGTTCTAAATCTTGTGCTGCTGCCTGAGTTCAATGCAGTCAGTTGATGTTTAATTGGCGTAGCATTGTTGACTAAAGTCTTCATCAGCTACCAAGGTAGGCTTTCGTTTTTGAAACTACTTCATTTGTTATTCATGCACTTACGTATAAGATGTAGGTTACAGCAGGCCCGTAGCCAGCTTGGGACACCAGGAGGGGCGAAGGGTTTTCTGAGAGGGGCCCAAATTTTTGAACTATGTCCAATAGTTTTAAACCATGTCCAACACATTTTTCCAGGAGGGGCGAAAATTTTTCTTGGGGGGATTCACCCCCCCTGGTTACGGGCCTGGGTTACAGGACTTGTCCAATCACGGAAAGAGCCGTGAGCAAAACAACTCAATAATTAAAAATTTCGGAGGTGTCATTGCAGTGGATACAGTCGGTAATACCAACCAAAAAAACAATTTTCAGCGCTCCTATACTAAGCTTGATGGATTAGAAATGATTGTCTACATGACGGAATCGCTTATGGATTCAATTTGATGATTCGCTGATAATTATCTGCGCTTTGTAATATTTTCAATGTTGCTAATCAACGAAAGCATAGTGCTGCTAGAGTTACTAATTTGCGAAAAGGCAATTGACATTCGGGTTTCACCAACATCAAGCGTTGACCAATACCTAACGCTGATACAAAAAAGTGTTCTGTAAATGAAAAATTTATGATTAATCTAGATTTCTTTAACATTGTGGTGTGATTTCAGTTTGTTGGAATTAAACTGCAAATTCTGTCGTTTCTGGGGGAAGCAAGTGTATTATGAAAAATATTAAGTTTGGTAAAGAGCGGTATCACTCCTAACCAAAACTTTGTTGAAGTCTTCGCTATTCTGAGCAAACGCTTTCGCTGCCAGACTTGCATTTCGCCAGAATGCGTAGGGTTCCAAGGAGTTGCGGATTTTCGTAAAGCGGTCGGATTTTGTGCAAATTTTCCTCCCTGTCTTCCGGTAAGTTGTCATTGAAGTGTATTCCAGCTTGGGTTGCTGGCTACAAGCTTTGAAACTGTTTCAAGCTGTGCTCTTCAGGACGTAGGGCGTGGAAATACGCTCGCCATCACTCCAGCAAGAGACAAGTCCGCCTTTTTTAACGACACCCCCATTCTTCAAAATCTGACTGAAGGCCGCTGATATCCCAATCGTCATTATCATCTCCGAAGCTTGAGATACATTAACTTTTAGGAACTAAAATCGCTCAAAAAGTGTGTAAAATACCTAAAATCAGTGTAAAATCGTTTGTATACAAGCAATAGTATTTTGCAAATTGAATCCTAGCTTACAAATTGCCTGCAACAATTTCAAAGATTTTCCCACAAACAGCTGTTCTGACATTCCGCGCGTTAATTTTCAGCAATTTTAAGGTAGCTTCAAACATGCATTGTCACATTTCGTAAGCAATCATAATATTTTGCAAAATGACCTAATCCTAGCGTACAGGCTGCCTGCCATAGGGCCAAAATATATTCTAAAGAGCATTGGCAAGAGCACACGGCGGGCGTTGATCTACGTCGATTTTTAAAGGAAAGAACTGCCTCTGGCACCATGCAGAACAAAATCTCTCAGCGTTTGGCAGCGAAAGGCGTTATGCCGAGGCTGGTGGCGTTAATCTATTTGTTCGGTTGTTTGCTAAGTTCCACCTTCACAATTGGGTGTTAAGAATGTTTATCCACTGTAGGCGCAGAGGCTAACCCCGACGGCACCAAGAACAAGATGGACGAGACTAGATACAGTGAATACGTTCTGAATCTTCACGAATCTGATATCGAACTGAGCAATCGAAAGACGCAGTGGATTACCGAGAGAGAGCTGGTGCGAGAGATGGAACAGGTACAAGTGGTCACAGCTGTGTTGTTCCTTGCGCGAAAATCGCGACCCTAATCTGATTACGGAACGTGCGCATCGCTGCGTTGAATAAGGCGCAAAGTTACCACCTGGATTGAGTTTCAGTCCCGACCATTGCTGCTCATTCCCATTGTTTTGCCGACTAAGATATTTCTGCTGATCAGACCACGGCGAAATTAAAGTTGTTAGTTGGCCTGCTTACAGGGGTGAATCCAGAAGGGAGCGATTGGGTCGATCGCCTCCCCTAAAGCCTACGAAAGTAACTTTATCCACAATAATTTTGTGCAATTCGGAAAACAGCATTCGCGATGTAAGGCCATTTTGCCGTCCATTGTTTCGTCACAGCACTAGTGTGAAATAGGCCTGTACTTCGTCTTTTACAGTAGTGAGCCCGTAATGACACTTGACTACAAAATATTATTGACATCGCCCCCCTAACCTTGCTGGCTGGATCCGACCTGCCTGCTTCACGTTGACCTTCACTGTAACATACACCTATTGTAGATGTTTGGGTTGTAAATCTTGTGCGAAAAAGGGGTAAACATTTACAACAAAAGGCAAAGCGCATTTATTTAAGTGGAATGGTCCATTGTAACTTTGCAATGTATCTTGTATTCTTATGTTAAGACAATGGATTGCGAAATGGTTGGGTCTTATTAACGTGCCACAAACCAACAGTTCGCTTCGTCTTTCCGCCAGAAAGCGAAAAGACGAAGAAAAGGATTGAAGTCGGAAGTAGATTAACAGTGATGGTGGGCAACCATAATCACAGTTTTATTTCATATCTGCGGTTTATTGCGTAACAGATCGAAGGCGTGATATCGGTTGAAAAAGTTACCAGCGTCAAGTCAAAAATTGGAAGGAAGATGGTGGTGGAGTGGATGATGACGGTCAAGTACGACGGCAACCTGCCCGACGACGGGTTGTTCTTTCTCATGCCTTCGCACCAGCAACTGCCCTTCAAGGCTGAGCTGGCCGAGCCGGAGGACGAATAAAAATCCTCGCGAGTTGAACAGATACTCTACTATTCAATGAATTGGCTGCCTCGTGCTTCAACGAGAGGAACGTGTTTCTCAGTGTTGTACATACGCTGCCGCGTAAAGCGTCGTGATCACGCAATACACGAACACAGTGTACCACCGCGTCTGCTTGGCTAGTGTGTATTTAATGCGCTTCTGGTGTATACGGACAAAAAAGAGCGAAAAAGGAGGAACACGGGGATGTTGCTATTCATGACAACATTTCGACGATTGTTGTTGTTAAATAACAAATAGAAAACGTCATCAGCGTTTTGCTCGTTTGGGCTTGTTCGACGAGCACCACATACGATAAAGCACGATTCGCAATTTCAGCAAATAGGTACGCAATCCGAGAAACGAAACATTCTTACGTTCTTGGTGGTTTGGCACTGGCCGAGA
>JGI24159J19872_10005804_pt1 | contig 15966 bp, 7 predicted proteins | sample Ectturendosymbi4_FD_19872 | JGI IMG/M metagenome (IMG submission 19872) | reverse complement strand
CCTGCCACGAGTTCGCTTTAAACGCTGCGGTGGGAGTAAGCAAGCTGTGTTGAGAGAAAAGCTAGCGCACAAAGCGGAAGACAACATCGGACGAGACAAACAACACAGGATCATGTTTTGAATGTTAATTTGCGCGTCAATTAGGTGATTCCATTTATTTTCACAGATGTCCAGAGAGTGGCAACTTGGTTGTTTAACAAAAGTAACGGTGTATGCTTCGTGTAGAGGTCGCTTGCTTATAGCGCCGTGGTTCTCTGAGAGCTGAACGTTTACCACCAACGGCGCTTACACACTTCTACATGACACCGCCCCATCATGCAGTGGATAGAGGTATGCATGGCACTGGTTTTAGTTTTAAAGGCAAAGTGAATGTGGTGCTCATCCATCAGGTCGCAGTAGCAAAAAACATTTTAAATTACTTGTGGCTGACGTTTTCGCAACACCTGGAGTTCTTGAACTTGTGTTCCTTTGAGTTGTTGCACCTGTTGAAACCACACTGCTTTCTGCTTCGCTACTCATCGTTGTAACAGTAAAAACCGATGTTGACTCCAGAGTTGTTGATAGACTTTGCTGAACATGTAGGGAATTGTCTAAAAAATGCATACACAGTTTCAACTACTAGTATTTCCTAAAATGTTTATCATGTGCAAAAAGATAATTTTAACGATTCGTTTCAAACAAAGAAAGTATCCTACTCTTCAAAATTTTGCAAGAGAAAAACCACAAAGCCAAAAACCACTGTTAATGTTTCGTGTAACGTGCTACCGTATTTATTCGATTGTTAGCCGCCCTTGAATGCAAGCTGCGTTTGATCATAGGCTAACTAAGCCTCTGAGATACTTCGCGTACTAGCATGTGCATTTAATTGGCAGCCCTGGTAATGCTGAGTACACCACTACAACTGCTTTCTCTGTTCAACATTATCCGTCCTGTGCCGGAGTTTGAAGAGAAGAAAGATAATGCGAAAAGGTTTGGTTGACAAAACGTAGAAAAGGAAAGACAGCGTCATCTGGGCCAGTGATTCTCAACCTGGTCCAGGTGGATCAGCGGTAGCCCACCTAGAATTTCTAGTGATCCACAGAGAGTTCCATAAGTCCTTGATAAAACGTTCACTGACCTCTTTTCAACTAGTTGGTCATGAGGTGTCAGCATAGCAAAGTTGTCCATAGAATATTGTTTTAAAGATCATTCATGGGCCACAAAAGGTTGACAACCGCTGATCTAGACGTTTCGGTAAAGAACGAAATTTAAGCCGCCCTTGATTGTAAGCCGCAAGAAATGATGAGAAAAGACCCATTATAAATGGCGGCTTACAATCGAAGAAATACGGTTACACTTTTACATCTGGCGTTGCAGTTCGCAAACCGGAAGTGAAGTGTTGCTAATCTCGTGATGAGCAAAGCAGGTTTAAAACTTAACGCTCAAACCATAGTTTTCGAATATTTTTTCTAGATATTGTTGGGGATTTGCAGGTTTTGAGAATATTCATAGTCCTATTAAGTTTTATCTATCTGTCACATTACAACGTATTTTTTACAAAGGATATATTTATGCCATCTTGGCATGAGTTAGATGCGTAGGAATCTCTAAAAGACAACGATTATTAAAATTTTGGCAATGTCATGCATAATATCTAGTATGTAGGACTCGAAAATACCTCACAGTAAACAGCAATCTCAGACAGTTCTTGTTGGCTACACAACAAATCAAGACGGGACCAAGTCAGGTTGGAGATGCAGTCACTCCACCTGGTCCTTGGACGACCTCTGGATCGCTTTTCAGTAGATGCAGCCAGCAGGACTTGCCCCGTCAGTCTTTCGAGAGACTTTAAACAGCATTTTTATTTTTAACTCATCCTGTGTTGAAAGCTTTCCCTAGGTAGGTAAGATCAAAATAATTTCTTTCTAGTATACCTGTTTTACATATACCTATCGCACGTCATGAGCAATGATGTAGTCGAGAATGTGAAGTCCAAGACAGAGACCTGGCTCAAACTTCGAGGAAGACACCGAGACTTTCGCAGAAAACGAGAACAAGACATTAATGTTAGAAACTGAGACCTAAAGATTTATCAGGTGGCAAATGAAACCAGACTCCATTTTTATTGATACAACAACAGATATAGCACTTCGCTAAGATTGTTTTGAATTTTATTAGAAATTTTAAAAAATGTTGCAGACCTTCTCTATTTTTAATGTGGTAAAATTTTGGCTATTTTAATCAATGTTTTCGGTTTTTCCTTCCTTGAGGATAGAATTAACAGCGAACAGGTTGAAATGTTGGATATTTACAAAGTCCTTTTGATGAAGCATTCCAAGCATTGAGGAAAAGGGTTATAAATTAGACCTGATATCTTCGAGACCTGGACTCACAAAGACGCGCCCGCGACTCGACCACACGTTATGAACACAATATCACCAACTGTAAACTTTAACATCACTGCAAACAACAAGAATAGCCTGGCTGGCCAAGAATCTCACCTGGTTTTTGGAAATGTTTGGCCAGTATGCGCGTTTTACCACAGTGAGCTTATATGTAAACTTAGAAAAAGTACATAATTTTGTTATTCAAAGCAAAAATGTCATTGGTTTTGAATGCTTCCATACCTATACTGAGATAAACTTGTTTCAAGTTTATTTTCTTGGTTTATGTAGCGCTTCAATCCCAAGTACATGCTTGCTATACCATACGGTCATCAAAATAGGGCAAAGATTCATGTTAAAATGATTATGTCACATTTACCATGTTTCGGTGTTCGCCGTTTGTTTAGACACCTTTGTTTTAATCGGAGAGACGTTACATTTCTTCCAGTTATTCACTAAGCTGCTCTTCTGTTCACTTTATGCGAACAGAGTGCCACCCATGAGGTTTTGGGTGAATCGCACGATAATGATAAGTCCATAGCTTTTTTCTTTTTTTCGCATTGCCAGAACACGTGCTTACCAGATATCGTGTTTATATTGCTGCACTGTATTTCGGAAGTAATCCGCATATTTGTAAAGGAAACTTTCTCGCATCCGTGATCTGCAAATAGAGTTCATTTACAACGAGTTCTTCTTCAGGTGCGTTATACTGTGCAAGATCAAAGGCATTTTCATGAGTTTAGATGAGACCAAGGTATTAAAAATAAACAATAAAAAATACGCATTCCATAAAAATGTTTAATATTTTGCCATAGTGATCTGTTGCGGTGTTAATTAGTTGAACAATTCGCAGGCAAAAGACTCATATACTTCCTGTGAGCTACAGTCAGAAAAAAGAAAACTCTGACAGTGGCGGATCCTAGGGGGGGGCAATTTGGGGCAACTACCGCCCCAAACGTCTGTGGCGCCCCTCTGATATAAATGCGCCCATTTTTAGTGTCTATCGAAGTAGAAACAGAGACAAATAATACTCTAAAGTAAGCAATGGTTTATATTTCGTTGAACGTCAGGATTTACGTGCCGGACTTTGACCAAGACTCTTGTCGACTAGGATCAACAGTGTTGTTGTTTCGTGATAATAATACCATGCTGTTATTTCTCTTCCTCCTGAGAACTTCTCAGCCTTGCTCAAATAATACAATCGCAAACCCGATCGCTTTCGCCAGCACAGTTCTGAACTTGCCGCTGGGCTGTGGAAAATTGGTTTGTTTTTGTAACAAGTTCATTTTGTGCTCCAGTTGCTGAAAGAATTATGACCTACAATGCAATTGTGCAACACCCCTCGCTCCCTCAACGGGGACAACGCAGCGTAGCATTGAAATACTACGTGGTAGCGCGACGCGCCTCAACAAACCAAGGTACTGCAGCAGTCAGCTCTAACACAGAAACTTCGGCAAAATACTAGCTATCTACAGCTTGGTGGAATGAATAATCGGCTGTAAGCGGTCATGACAATGTTTGCTGAATGGTTCATATTTGGGGGCGATGGCTTCCTTCGTCCAGGCGTGTAGCCAGGTTATAAGGTTTTGGGGTAATTTTTTTTGTAAGTTTAAAACAATTTTTTCTGGGGCAACATAATTTGGAGAGGCACAACAAAATTTGGGGCCAGTGTCCCCGAAAGCCTCTATATGGATACGCGCCAGGAAAGAGTGTCTGATGACTAGGGCCTCCGAGAAAAAATTTACCAGGTGTACAAAACTGATACCGGGTCCCCTTAACTTCTTGGGATCTCGTCAATACTTGTGTAGCTTGTTTCTAGAATAATCAAAATCAACTGCCGTACTAAGATTTATAAATATATTTATTGTTCTATTGGCAACTGGCTTAGACCTACACTATCAATTTTGTGATTACAGAAAAGTTGTGAGTGCTTACTTTAATCGTACACGGACCCTAGTAACTACCGGGCCCTGGTACGATGTACCTCGCGTGCCCCCCCTCTCGTAGGCGCTGCTGATGACTGTGTGGTCTTGATCATTTTGCTGCAGTTGTAAACCCGTAGACAATTCACTCCGGTCACGTACGCGTAGTTAATTGGTTAGATCATGCTGTTTACATCACATAAATTTGGACAGTGAAAGCAATTCTCTGGTGCAAAACTTAACTTTTTTACTGGTGACTTTGGTGTTGGAAGACACTCGTGGTTTAAATTGGTCATAGGCTGGTTATTACCTGTGTTTGCTAGCCTGAATAGAAGCAGATCCATTGCCAGATCAACAGCATTGGGGGGCTTTAAGCTTGCTTAGGGAGGGTTTAAAGTAGTACACAATAAATTGGAAAATGACTTTATCGTGGAGACTAGAGTTAGAGTTTGGAAGTATTGACTGTGAATTTGGAGGGTTCAGCCCTCCTGCCTCCACTTCTGTTGAAAGAGTGTCACACCATTTTTTCATAGACTGGACTAGTGGGATTGATGTTTTTCCTTCGCATCAGCAGTCCAATGTTCAAACATGTGAAATCGTATTAAACAACATATTGGAATTCTACCTGTATTGGTGACGGCAAATGTATTTTAGGGCAATATGTTTCTAGGCCCAGTTTGAATATATCATGCAATTATAATATCGTTTTTCACGACATCTAACAGAACTACATAAAATGGAAGTAATGTTGTAGAAAATGCCTTTCGCGTTTTGTTTTTGAATTGTCGCTTCATCAATAAATATGCTTTCCATGTATATGTAACTGAGCAAGCTTCGTCTGGAAACGTGATCGTCATTTCACTATTTACTGTATTAGGGTCGTAGCTTGGGACGTTAGTCGTCACTTCCTTGTGTGAGAAGAACCAATCTACGTCTAAGCAGGTCGGGAATACATTTCAGAATATTTTTTCTGATCCACGTATTATGCAAAACAGTGCTAAGCACTAGCGCGCAGCGTGCTTTTTGTTTTTAAGGCAGTGGTCCCTAACCTCCAGGCCGCGAAATTACAAAATGTATACTGGTGGTGACACCACTCGCTTTCTGGGTATGTGATTGGTCGATTCTTCCCATGCACTGTTGCGTGGAGAGTGAGAACGATGGAGCAGTCTTAGTGGGCACGCAATCATGCAACAGCCTTACCTGATAGTTCAAACTGGTAATTTCATTTCAGCTGTTGAAAAATGACAACCATAGCAGTGTACTCCCGGGTTTGGGACACCAACAGCGTACTCAGTTATTTGTAGCTTGTGAAAAATAGGACCATCTTTTGGCACTCGCTTTTTGTGATTTAATGATATACGGCGATGTTACATTGTGGTGATTCCCTGAAAGATCGCATAATTCGACCAACAAAAATAGCCACATTCTTGGCCTAAAAAGGTAACCACTTTTGCGTGATACCCAACGATTTTCACAGAGAGCTTGGGGTGTTTAAACAAGTGAAGACGTGAAAACTTTTTGGCGCCCCCAAACGTCTGGTCTGGATCCGCCACTGCTAACTAAGTTTAAGCAGTACCTTTTTCCTACCCCTGGCTGGATTCGATAAGACAATTACGCAACTGGCAGTTCTAAGGAAGCTTTGGAAAAACTATTCCAGCATTTGTAACACACAGCTGTTTCATTATTGATGAAAACAGAGTAAGCAAGAAACAGTTTAAGACTTACAAAATTGTCCACAGTGGCAACCTTCACTTATGCTGATGTTACTGCACGTTGAATTTTGCTTGAATAGTGTGAATTTGTTCCGTGCGTTGCCATTTTCTACAATGAAGTAAAAAAAAACAGAAATATTGATTTGCATCGCCCTACATGTGTTCACATATCTAGAAAGCAAAAAAGATGAGCACATCGTTAAGGTGTTACAAAACGTGACAGCTACACAACAAAGCAATATAACCTGCTCCTAAAATGCATATTTTGAGGTAACTCCAGCAATAAAACGTATAACAAGTGTTATACTAAAAAACGATTAATGCATCGAATCAGCTTTTTCTTTTTAGCATTAAGTAGCTAAAAAGTATTAGGTATATGTGGCACAAGCATGCGAGAAGCTGGAAACATCTCAACATTGGTCTTTCAAATAAGCTGAGAAGCACGTGAAAATCATTAAACCGACGTATAAAGATCTTGACAACAAAACCAGTTTCGTAAAATTTAATTCATACAGCATGTATTAATAGACTTACAACAGGAAAAATCATCCAGTTACAGCATTTCATTTTTTGTAATTTCACTCTTTGGATGCCCCCCTGGCCTTGGATGCCCGGGGCCGGCGCCCCGTTCGCCCCCCTCTGCACGCCACTGGGTGGGGTACCTGCAGCCCGCTGGCCAAATGCTTCCCGCGTGAACGTTTGATATGGCCCGCATTAGAATTTTCGTTGCCTAAGAGCACACCCTCGCCTCAAAACGAATCTTTATGATAAGTAGGTACTTAGATAGTTAGTCAAGCGAAGTGACTCTTCCTCGTAGTTAGATAAAAATGAATTTTAGGATAAAATTTATTGATTTTGTGGCCCGCCAGCGATAATACATAATTCATGAGGCCCGTGATAGTAAATAGGTTCCCCAGCCCTGATCTAGTCTGTAAAAAAGTCTCTTCATCCTGTGAACACTTTAAAGAAACGTTACTTCAACTTTTAAACTTTTGGGTGGAGAATGTCGTGTCGATGTCATTACATCTATACTTCATAAACATTGTTAAGGCAGTGCAAAACTTAATTTTTTATGGCCTTTCGAAAATTTTCACAGCAATCTCTCTTATACCAATTAACGCATCGTATTCATCCCACGCACTCAGGAAACTCGTTTTCGTCCGTTAATTCTACGTTCTGTGCATGATTTTACCTTACTTTTTGATTTGTGAGTTGTGTGGCAGCAACAGCATCGTTGCAACTCACTTTTGTTGCAGGGCTGCGGAGTGCTTGTAAAAATGAAGTGGGCGACCTATTTCGATCAAAATAATTGGTCTCGCAGCATGAGCGAACCATGGCAGCTGTCAAGTACGCGAATGATAAATCTGATTTTTGGTCCTCGGTTATGTTTCTGCTTCTAAAGCTTTGCACGTTTTGAGCCAATCAGTTGGCAGTAACACAGTTACTTATCTTCGTCCTTTACAACAGCCACATGTGGCCCGCGAGCTTTCACGCTATTGACTGTTGTGTGGATGTAACAGAAGGTATTTTTAATTAGAACACGCATAACATCTTTTAATAATAATAATGTACAATATTACCGACGTTAGACTAGACCAGGGTCTCCAAACTACGGCCCGCGGGCCAAATCCGGCCTGCAAGGACATTTCATCCGGCTCACGAAGACATTTTGTCAATAATGAAAAAATAATGTATTTACAAAAAATGTAGCCTATGGATTTCGTAGAATGTAACGTATCCCGAAACAATACTATTACGTAAGATGTCCGGTAATCGAACTGTTCTGTAGTGGCTCTCTGACAAAAACGTTTGGAGACTACTGGGCTAGAGCGTAGAGAGCTTCCAGAAAATAATCAGCATAAATAGGTTTCCAAAACTGAAAGATTTTGCAGTAAAAATGCACTCGGCGTTTAGAAGCACATGAATGTGTGAGAGTGGGCTACATTTTCTACTAAAAAGGAAGTCAAATCGAATGTCAGGCGAAGCACTGTCAATAATCTCCGACTTGCTACTGCTAACATACTGGTATTGATACAGAAACGATAGTGTTAGAGAAGCCTCAACCACAGGCATTGCATTGATTTGTAACACATTTTTATTGCTATTGTGTAATAATTTCAATAATACACTCACTTCATTCACCTATTTTACTTTTTCTATCTTGTCAAATTGTTTTTTATACACCATTTTGTGAGAAGTGGCCCGCGAGTTGTCACGTTTTTGTAAAATGGCCCGTAGTTCAAAAGTACTGGAGTTGGAATAGACTCATAATTGCTTGACGTAACAGCGGTAAATAACGGAAGAATTAAGTTTGGAGTTGGTTGGTAGGCTCAATTGCTTGAGCTTTTTGCTACGGTGGTTACAGAATATTCAAATAACTTCACTTGAAAGGCCATTTGAGATGGTATCATCATGAATGTCTAGTGCAGTGGTTCCCAACCTTTTTTATGCCGTGTCCCACTTGCCGCTTTCAGCAGAACGTCGTGGCCCACCATCAAAGAAAAATAGACAAAGCTATTCTCAGTCTTCATTTAGGCCAAATATGAGCAAACAAATATGTGCTTTGCCATAATACATCGAATTTTATTTAATTTTGACCTCAGCAACACAAAGCAGAGTGTGATATGAACTTCAATGTGATTTTTGCTCTTGTGTGATGTTTTTGACCAGTGTGAATTGATGGCTGCGTTGTGGAAAGAGCGCATCTAAAATCGTCTTCTGGAGAGAAGTCGAGTCGATTTGGATGCTTTGTTTTCACGTGTAGAAGGGCAGAGAATTCAGATCCACACATGTGCTGGGTAAGAGAAGTAACTTTTTGAGGGCTTCTTTTCCAACATTTGGATAAGTATCAGACACCTTCAGCCAAATGTCACGAATTGTATTAGTTTCGAACCCGGTTTCAGAATCGTTCCGAGTTTATCTTTCATGCAATCTGTAACATTCTCGACTGGAACAACAAAGATTTTTCACCAAATCCAAGTTACTTTTGATGATGTCCGGAAAGTACAACAAAAATTCCTCACAAACCGGTCCAAGCTGTTGCACAACCTTCGATGCTATATCAGCATTCACTTCATCACCAGCCGCTGTGGCAAGATTCTCGAACATAGCAAAATTTCCTGTTTTGCGGCCGACGCCCCTCGCTGGATCCAATAACCCAGCTCAGAGTACCCGTCCACGAGGGACTCGGTGCAAAACAAGTTATGCTAAACGCTTTGTGAATCATAACGTTTATATTTACTTTACTAGACAGGGTCCTCGAGGCTGGGTCCCATAAGAGACTATCACACCAAAGCAAATAGCCAATGTCACCAACCTTAGCTGCTGGTGACAGGACCATTATACCCGTTTACGAGGGGATACACGTTTATTGACCATCAAGGTACGAACATACGACCAAAAACAGATGAAGATGAACGCATGAGCATGATCCTAACCTAATGACCCCCATTGGCTGGGATTTTTTTAAGTAAAAAATCATGAAAAATTTGGCCAGAACTTTGTTTCCTTTTTGACTTTAAAATGGCCTAAATTTTGTTAAAGTCCAAAATCATAGAAAATTTTGACAGGACTCTATTCCCTATTTGAATCTGACATGCCAGAATTTCGTTAAAGTCCAAAGTTAAGTAAAATTTTGACAGAACTTATCTACTACATAATTTTACGGAGCATCTCTGACAGAGTCTAACTAGAAAATCAGCATACAACCCTAACTAAAGTTTAATCTCGACAGATCGTACTGAAACCTTCGTGCCTAGAAGGTCAGCTTTATTTCAGACTAAAGCTCCCTTGAGCTTTACAGCTACAAGCGTATCCTGGCTCACGAATTCACCAGGCCCCACAAGTTCGCCGTTCGGTTGCTAGAACACAACTGATTCTGGGTTCGAAAATTTTTCCTAATATACCCAGAATCAGGTCATACCTGGAGGAGTCTCCTTCTGTTTCTTTTTGATAATCACTTTGCATTGGTCATATGACTTTACTTTATCTTTTACTGTAATTTTGACCTGTGTTGTCCTCCTTGAGAGATTTAATTCTCTCTTTGACTGTAATTTTGACCTGATTTCAGCAATGGTCACATGATTTTACTTTGTTTTTGACTGTAACTTTGACCTGATACTCGTTTCCATAATGATATCATACTTTATTTATACTTCAGTTATGACTATTGAGAAAAGTTTCAATGCATGCACACACCACTTGGGAGAATTTCCCATATACACTTTATATGGTGTGCTATACGAAGTAGCACAACTCATGCCTAAACACAACAGCTTCCGCTGCACATGTTCATGCAACAATTGCACTCTTGTCCTGTAGGTCATGGGAACAGTCATTAAATAGGTTTCCCACTCTTTTCGGAGAGCTTGTTAATCATTCAATCTTTCTAATCCCTAACTATTATTCCTAATTTATTATGGCTTCTACTCCGTTACACATGAAGAGGACAGTTAGTAATGGAAAAGGTTAGTAATCTTATTCACACGTAGAGTTTTCTGCAACCTTCATTGTTGTGTTGCAAACAATCCAGACGGTTATTTTCTTCAGTTCTTTCCGAGGTGATGGAGGAGTACTTTTTTCGCCATACGTGTTTGTCTTCGTTTTTCAAGGTATGTTGGAGTTAATTTTAACCACAACACCTGTTTGAGCTTTTGCTTCCAATTGTCAAGTTTTTCCACAAATGCGCTGAGGGTGTCATTGAAATCGACAATTGTCCTTCCCCTTCCTTGTAGTTTCAGATTTACTTTATTGAGTTGTTGAAATACGGCAGCAAGACACGCCAAGCGGAAAATAAAATGGTTATTTTCGAGACTAGATACCATTTCGTTTTTTTCTTGATTGCTGAGAATTGATTTTAATTCTTGTCGCAGTTCAAACACTCGGTAGACAAGATTTCCTTGTGACAATCAACACATCGTGGTATAAAATAGAAGGTGCTGATGTTCTGAATCCATTTCCTTACGCGTTTTCTTGAAAAACCAAGAGTTTATTGCTCCACGCTTGACGTAATTCACCAATTTTATTATTTGCTTCAAAACATCTCGAAGAGGATTGATAATATTTTTTGTAGCAAGAGCCTGTCGATGGATCATTCAGTGAAGAGGCACTGCTTGTGGTGCTCGATCTTGAACAAGTTTTTAGAAGCCACATTTTGGTCCCAAGATGGCTGGCGCACCATCAGTTTGTACCCACACAGATTTTTCCATTATAAACCATGCTTCTCAAACAATTCTGACACCTTTTCCATGACATCAACTGCCTTTGTGGTTGCTTCTAATTACGAGCAGAACAAAAATTTCTCTTTCACTTCACCTTCCTTAATATAACGAACAAAAGTCTTAAGTTGAGAACACGATCAATCATCGGTGGATCCATCCTGCTTGATCGAAAAGAGACAGAGCGATCTTGATCTATGTGCTCGCAAACGACGAGAAAAATATTCTTCTCAGTTGCATACTACTCGATGTGTGCACATGAGCTTACTATCAAACATTCTATAAATCTAGTCTAATATCTTTAGCAATTAAAAAAAAGCAGAAACATGGAAAGCTTGAGAACTAGCTTAAAGACATTGCGTCAGCAGCGGTATTTCAGGTTCACGAGAGGTGCTTCACACCACCACTAGTGATTTGAACTTACCAAAATGCGAGATGGCGCCATGCCCCACCGGTTGGGAACCACTGGCCTAGTGCGTTTTGCGACAGTGTCGCGTAGCCGATGTGTGGAGACTACAGATCGTGAGAATGCACTTTTCCATTTTTTTCTTTATTCAAAATCCTGGACACACAGTGTTATCAATAACATCGGTTGCAAAAGTCACAAGGGATCTGCTTTAACCAATTATTATCGGCGTTCGGCAAAAACTAGCTGTTTAGTCTAAAATAGCCACTTTAATTATGGCTATTTTAGACTAAACAGCTAGTCACCTACTACTGACCTGTGTATACAATCTCGGTGCAAGTCACAAATGCGATCAGCATGCGGGCAAGCGTGCCGACAAGCCAGTTGTATACATCACTGAGCGCTTTTGCTTAGTCATAATTCATAATTGACGATAGTACGGTGCTGTAAGGCGTGAGCCAGTTCAGAGAGTCATGTTTTTCAGCGCGCTTAGCAAAGTGTTGGATGATACCTCTCAGAAAGGGTCCGGAGCCGGAGCTGCTAAGTTAACGCCAGCTCCGGTTCCGGCTAAATTTTAAAAACAGCTCCGGGGCTCCTGGCTCCGCAGCCCTGTTTTGCTGCACTGTGTTAAATCAACAATATCGTAGCAGAGAGGTTTTCAACCCACTGTGCCGCGGAAACTCCAATACGTGCTGCAACGCGATATACCAATCTGAAGTGATAGCTTGCAAATGATGTGTAAGACATTATCCTAGGTGGCAGTTGTCCGGGAGCAGTGCTAAAAAAGTGTGCCAACGCACGTAAAAATCTAGTCTAGTCATTTTCAACAGCGTTTCAAACTCATTTTAAAATCAGATCTTAATGGTGTATTCACTTTCATTGCACTACAAATGAAAGCATGAAAAAAGTGTGGGAATGTGTTCCCGCCCCACTGCAACACTGGGGTGGCAGTTGTCCGGGTGGCAGTTGATCCTGGGTAGCATTTGTTGTAGGTGGCAGTTGTCGGGATGGCAGTTTTCCGGTGTCAAGCGAAATTTCTGACTTCACGCCATGTGCGCATGCACAAAGTAATATTCTACATATCAAATACGCTGAGAAAACTGATGATTAGGGCTTAGGGTTTAGTGTTTAGGTAAGCGTGTCGGATTAGGGCTTATGTTAGAAAAAGAAAAATGATCGAGGTCTAAGGCTAAGTGCAATATTTTTCAGTGGTTATAGTTATTCCCGTACTGTAGCTTGTTGTGGGTATCTGACATCTAACCAAAAAGTTATAATTTAAACACACATATGAAAAAAGTAATCGCCAAAATATATTCCTTTACTCTGAGAAGCAAAATAACTGACAACTTTAATGGGTCACAAATTTCGCTTGACACCGGAACAAAGTCTCGATTAACTCTTGTCTGATACCGGGTGGAGGTTGTCCTGGGTGGCAGTTGATCTTGGGTAGAAGTTGTCCTAGGTGGCAATAGTCTTAGGTGGCAGTTGTTCGGGTGGCAATTGTCATGGGTGGCGATGTCCTAGGTGGCAGTTGTCCTAGGACCTAGGTGGTAATTCTCCGCGTGGCAGTTGTCCTAGGTGGCAATTGTCCTAGGTGGCAGTTGTTCCAGGTGGCATTTGTCCCAAGTGGCATTTGTCCCAGGTGGCAGTTGTCCTAGGTGGTAGTTGTCCTAGGTGGTAGTTATCCGGGTGGCAGTTGTCCCGCGGCTGTTGTCCAGGTGGCTAAAGTCCGGATACCTGTCTACGATAATATCTCTACTGCAGACAGTTGTTGCTTAGAAAATATTGTATACAAACATCGGCTACTAAACTCATCCTAGGCTGTTTGCAAACCGCTTCGCACAGGAAAATCTTAGATGTTCTGTCAATGACACCTCTGCACCTTCCTTGGAACTGTCACATTGTATTTGCTCTCCACAAATTTTTTCTTATCCTAAGTTGCTTGCCGATTTAACCCTGAACTTTTCCGAGATCTACGTAATCACTCTCTGCATCATGGTATTAACGTTCAAATTCCTTCATGTCGAGCCTTATTCTACCACAGCTCATTTTCCCTAAACGCTTCAACAGTATGGAATTCTCTACTGCAGAGCCGGAGGAAGGGCCCCCCGTACCCCCGGCCGGGGGGGCGGGAAAAAAGGGGGCCCCCAAATCTGACTGAGTACCTTTGTTAGAGCATATAAAGACAACAGAACTGAACTCATCAAGAACTGATTTTACACATTTCCCCTTTCAATATTCATATTTGTCTAATATGTCAAATAAATTTATCTTCACATGATATAACTTCTTAAAGCCAACCATGGCGAAATGACTTCTTAAAGCCAACCATTGCGAAATGCATTGTGAATAGCTTCGTTGTTAGCATTTGCCTTGATACGCTGGCTGTTGTGCAGGTAACGTATGCTGAATCCACGTTGTTAGCATTTTTAGTATAGCCTAGTAAAAAATTTCTCAGGCAAGTTAAGTTGTAGACCAGTTGCGTAGCTAAAACTTTCAGCCAGGATGGGAAACGTAGCTGAAAGAGGGTCACTGGCCACCGTAAGGGGCCCCTCGCCAACATTCAGAAAAAAAGTTTAGAAATGAAAGTACAGTATATCCGGATGTGGATTTCTGTATACCAAAACCCGAAATTACCGGAATATAACAGTCCAAAAACTTCCGAAAAACGCAAAAACAAATTACTGAAAACCAAACAAAGTACCGAATATCGAAATGCAGTATAAGCAAAATGGGGGGTCAGTTTTTGTATTTATCTTGCCAGGGGGGAGGTTCGCATCCTTGAACCCTTGTCAGTCAAACCACTGTTGTAGACCTGTTGTATCCTTTCACTGTACAAAAGTAGAATAATCCGTACACAATCATATAAAATCGCATTCCTGGTCCGCGCCTACAATATCCAGTCTATCTTGGATCAGAGAGTTGTCCAATGAAAACTCGAAACTTTACACCAATGAGAAATCCAGTTATTTAACCAATAACATTGTGCACAGGGGGGGCGTCGGCCCAATTGTGGGCCGTTCAGCACTTTTTATTGGGCCGCGCAACACTTGTTGTGGGCCGTGTTTGTTGCGCCAGTTGCGCGGGATCAAGCATAGGCTGCTGTAACAAATAAAACATTGATTGTTTGATGTTAACACGTCATTGATACTGTCATTATAGGATTTATTATACTAACATGGCATTGGTACGTTACAGATAACTGAATAAAACATAAGTTTGAAATTGGGCCTTCAAAGAAACACGGGCCTTTAATTACGACTGAAAGTGCATGGGCGTCCCCAATATGGGGGCAAAACGGTCATTCGCCCCCTTTTGGAAATTGGGACTAAGAACCAAAATTTCTAGCAAACCTGAATTCTGGAGTTTAATTCCGATTAAACCGATTTAATTCTTGCATTGACAGTTTGTTTGCCGGTATGACACCCACAGTGCACAAGAACCAGGTTCATTGTCCTGGTGTTGTGCAGTTATGAGTTTGCAGTTCACTCATGTCCGCTGCTTTGCCTGTCTGCAGAGACAAGTTGCGAAACTTGCGTGCTGATTGTTCTGCTGTTTGACTGTATTGCGTAACAATAACATGGCAACAATCTTCAAGTGTTCACTTCAAGTTCGGTAGTGGCTAGTGGGCAGTGTTGCCACTTCTGATGTTTTACCATCAGATCTGATGTTTTCAGAGAAATTTCTGATGTCTGATGTTTTGGCGACAAATCTGATGTTGACTGGGCTGTTGTGTTTGTTTTTCACATTTCCTCTCCATTTAGGATGAATATAAGTTATAGTAAATTCATGATTTTTAAATTACTTTCGTCAGTTTCTCACACTTATGTGTGTTGGGTTATCCTTCCAAACTGAAGAAGCTTTCTTCACTGCGTTGAGAATAACATTTGGCGTTACGCATAACCGACCTCTTCATTTAATGTTAAAGACCACGACAATTTGCTTCTTTGCAAAAAGTACCCTGCTTGAAAAATCTGCAGATGGTCTATTTTGTGACTTATCGCAATATACCTGGCTATTGCTGCCAATGAAGTGCATTTTTTGTGACTATTGCCGTAAAATGGAGCAATTTCTTTTGCATATAATGAGTAAAGCGCTTTGTGAACGACCGTTTGCATTGCATCGTCAGCAACCTGAAAACTATAAGCAAAATGTCGACATTGCCCCCATCCCTGAAAAAATTTATGCGGACGCCAATGGAAAGGGGGGTCGGGGGCCATTCTAACGAAAGTTTGCCGATTAATGGTGTACGCAATGCTGCTGAACGGAGCTTCAGCAAGTTGAGGCTAATCAAAACGTTTCACAGATCAACTATGACTGATGAAAGGCTAACAAATCTGGCAATGA
>JGI24159J19872_10005801_pt1 | contig 15971 bp, 9 predicted proteins | sample Ectturendosymbi4_FD_19872 | JGI IMG/M metagenome (IMG submission 19872) | reverse complement strand
TGATCTATATCGGTAGCATGCTCATTCGTAGAAACATTGAGAACACTTGTCACAATATCATGGTTTGTAAGGCATTCATACGTCGGACAGTCGTCAATGATATGTATCCATTCATGTTTATCTTCAATCCCCATCTTTCTGAACAACCCTTCGCAATGCTCTACGCCAGTATCAGCCTCAATTTGATTAGACGCAACATCAGGATCTGATTCGTTTTCCTCACCTGAAAATGCCCCTGCTAACCCTCGGTACCAACATTTCTGAATTGTTTACGCAGTGATTGAATTCCAAGCTTTCTCTGCCAAGTCGAACATTGAGCTGAGAGTCAATCCTTTTACACACTTGATTGGAACTTGCCCAGCGGTCTTTACGGGGATATACCTAACAAATGTCATACGTGGTCTGGATTGTAACAAAACCGTGTGCGACTGTCTATGCGCATTTTAAGATGTTTAAAATTATTTACCTAAAAGTACTGTATCGCAGCAAACCAATTATGAAATCCGGGTCCATACTCAAACGGCGTTATGCCGATTCCGCGTTATATCGGATCGCGTTATACCGGGTCTACAGTGTACCGGCAAATTTGAATTGTGGCGTAACAATACTGATTGTATCTCTGTTATCCCTGTGCCGTTTAAGAAATACGACACAGCTTAGATATGGCACTGTTGACAAAATGGCCGGTCTTTTCACAAAATGCATCTGGCAACCCTAATCAGCAGCGCGCTTGTTCAAATCCATACGCATTCGATTGTTCAACGTTGCCTCGAAAACGTCTCCCGCGCCGCAATCGTTCCGAGTTTCGCAGTGCAGAAAACAAAGACTCATGATGTTGCCATGAATGGACACATTTCGGCCCCATCACCCCCAAAAAATTGCCTGCGACTCCACCTACGAAAAGAAGGCATTTCATTTGCGGGCATTATTAATTGCACACTGAGGGAATCGAGTATATTGCAGGGCACCTGCTTCAAATCAATTGAGTCCATGCCAAGAAAATAGTGAAAAGCTTTTGTTGCTTTTCTCTACTTTCTTGGTTCTTTTCATAGGGGTAGGTAGAGTCCATTTTGTTTTCAATTTTAATTGCAATGTTTAAATGATCACATTTTGCCATTCAGCTTGTTGAGCACTGCATATATGTGCAGTTGAGCAGGCAATGTTGTGACACTCACGGCAGTGCCGTGGCAAGGCAGCCTCGCACCCCCCGGTCGGGAGGGCCCGACCATTCGTAGGGGCCCCACAGTATATATTGTATTAGTAAGTTAGAGTCGCCTCTCTACCCTTGACTTTTACTCTTCTGGTTTTTGCCCTCAATGCAGAGCCGGTAGATTAAGGATGTACGTAATATCATGATTCGTTGATTTCGAAAAAGAATTGCGGACGTTCGGACACTATAGCAGTTTTTGTGAAGTTGTGGTTGCGTCGAAACAAAGTCAATTGTTAATACAGTCTTCACCTTTGCCACTTAACTTCGCCCTTGTGCGTTGAAATTCTCGGGGAAATTTACGTCATAATGAATGTGCTGTGGAGGAGTGTTGTTCAATCCCTTTGTAGTTGCGTACAGATAGAGAGACTACGTTTCTAGTTCAACGTTAAGAACGTTTTCGTGAAAGCTGCTTAAGACAGGTTAAGTAAAGTTGAAACGAAGGAAGGCTATTGTGTGAGTTTATTATATATATGTATGTGCAGACTGTGTTAAGACAGTCTAATTTAAAGTTTCGACCAGAAAAACCGGAGATAATCTCGATAAGTTTAACGGATGCTTGCTCGATCTTAAAAAGCCTCTTCAGATTTAATCTCACTTGCTATAGGCCATGATGAAGATGGATGGTGTCAGATTTCAATAAATTCGTTCTTATTAGAAGTGAAGGCAGAGGGAGTGTTGGTAAGCAGTTTGTTCTACGCACTGCTTCCACCTATCAGCTTTTGGTGAAAGCACCAAGTTGATTACATTAAGACTGGCTGTTAAAATGATGAGGCTGTACAGCGACCACCAGGTGCTCTGTGATCGTCGGGATGCAAATCACAAGCATTTCACATATTGCATACCAGGGGTGTGCAACCTTTATTACTGAAGGGCCAAACGCAATTAAACAGATTAGACCGCGGCCCGCGCCTTCGTTTCACAGTTCACACAGGCTGTCAGTGTCTAGCACTAGGGACCGGCATAAAAACCCACTTTGTTGTATTGTATTTGGCCCGCGGGCCGCAGGTTGCACACCCCTGTCGTATACTATAGTTGATGCAAGTACGGCAACTACATCAAACAAGTAAATCACATCATAAATAATTTCCCATCACATCACAAGAAGAGATATTTGGTTGATGATAACAACTAACAAGTGATAAGGTTAGTTTTCACTTATTTTGCATTAGCAATTCATTAGTTAGTTTCTCCTAAGTTGTACATTATTAGTTTATCTTGGTCAGGTTTTGAAATACCTCTGCTGAAGGGGCTAATTTGCAACTGGATCGAAAAAGCACACATCTGCCTAAATACTTGCTGATATTAAAGGGCCCCATCTGGATTTTTTTCGGGGGGGCAACAGCCTTTCACAAGGCTCTGACTCACGGTATAGTCATAACATGAATAATATGATATATGCCATATATACACGCATGTCTTCAGAGAAGGAAACAGCTTAAGGCCTACCTCTGCTAGGAGTGAGGTTATTTGCTGACAACAACAGCTGGAATTTGAATCGAACGTCAAAAGTCAGAAGTGTGAGGCAGATGCTCAAGACTACTGAGCCAGCTGCTTCGTGAAAGTTTTTTGGGGAAATTTGGGTCTATTATCCTCAGCACCCCCAAAAATTGCCTTCTCCTACACCAATGATTTTATCTATATTCTGATTACTATACAAAAAAGCTATACAAGTTTCGACGAAGGCCCCAAAATCTAGGGGTCCAGATGTCGGTCTACGCACCCCTGGTAAAATTTCTCTCTGAGGCCCTGGTAGAGTCCATGCCAAACAAGTACGGAAAAGCTTTTGTTTTTCATTTTACCTGCAATGTTTGGATGAACACATTTTGCCATGCAGTTTGCTCCGCGGTACATACATGTGCAATTGAACAGACAATGTTGTAAGACTCATGGCAGAGTCATAATTACTTATATATAATATCAGGGTTTTTTTTAGGAAAATGTTAGGTACCCGGTATGGATCTGTTGGGACCCGATTTCTCTGATTTTAGGGACCCGATTTTGTCTGATTCTATAGACCAGATGATAAATTTCTCTGATTCTAGGGACCCGAATCGGGTCCCTAAAACACCTTTAAAAAACCCTGATAATATGGTACATGTCACATAGCTCATATCACATATATGTCTTCAGAGAAGGATGTACCTTTACGCCAGTGATTTTCAACCTGGGGGTCGTTTGCCTTTTTTGTAGGATCGCCAAAGCTTTTACTGAAAAATTTTCATGATTATTTCTATATTTCATATTTCGTATACCGTACGGAAACACTTTTTCGTCGTAGCCAAAATAATAGTAGGATCACCTGACAAAAATGGTAGCCTATTTTTTCATTCAAATTTTTTAAAGTGTGATTATGACCAGTGGCGTGCAAAGGTCTGGTGATGCCCGGGTAGACTGCTTGATTGTATTCCCCCTACCAAAATCTAACATTGATAGCAGTGACGTATGGTGGTCAGTGTAACTTGATATACGCTGTTTGTGACGTAACAATATGACGTCATACTCGCGTTTGCAAACCAACGATTTGGAGAAATTTGTTGACACAGCATGCGTATTATTCTACACGCACTCTCCTTACCCGTTGTTGAACAATGCGTCACTGTAATGAGCATAATAATCAACGCTCCAAGTTAGGAGACAGGAGCAAACTACAGCATTCAACCCTGAGAGAGTGTAGTTTATAATTGCAAATATTTCCGGCAACGCGTTAAAACAGGGATGTCAGAAACACTCAGTGCTACGTCAGCGCAGTTCACAACTGCAAAAATAAGGCCGTGCATTAAAACAGTGGAGTAAAATACACTCAACGCTACGACAGGGCACTTTACAAGTGTAAAAACATCAGGCTGCGCCAATGTCTCGTCGAATAGCAGTCGAGCAGAGACGGTTTCTGCCCGGGATGGCGGACACGCAGGGTTAACAGTTTGAAACTTGCTAAACTACACAAAAATTAAGAATGCGCATAGTGTACACAAGAAAACTTTTGTATTATATTATGTGGCTGGTCTGTACAACTATTGGGGGGCAGAACAGATACGGGCTTGTGTGAGCCATCATCATCAATCCCCCTGAGCTTCCAATTCAATGATGAAGCTCGAAAGGATGCACATATTGCAAGCAAACACAGGTGTGCTGCTGTATTAGGGCGCACCCAAGGGTGCCACATCAAAATACGAAACGGGAAAGTAGTGATGCATCAAAAAGTCAGCTAAATCAAGCAAGTTGAAATAGGACAGTTATGAAATTTGGCTTGGAAAACCAATCAAACGTCCATAATATCTTTCAATCCTTTTTTGTGATTTACCTTTGATTGCATGATCTGGAAAAAGTCACGTTACTATCAGTTTGATTGGTTGTGCGCCGCACACCTAGAGTATAGGTTACTGGTATTAAAGAATGTGGGACTTACTAGAATTTGAGCACGTAAAAACTTGTGTTGACAAGAAAACAAGTTCCGAAAAATAAAATCCATGCAGCCTATAAAATCCACGCCCTCAAAAATAAAATCCACGCCCTCAATCATCATAATTCGTTAATCATCTTTAGCACGGCCGCGAACTCTTATATTTTGAATTATATGTGGACGCTACATGAGCTTGTAGCCCTTAACCTGCACCAGGAAAAGCCATCTAGTTTACAGCATTTTACTTTTTGTAATTTTACTCTTTGGATGCCCCGGGCCGTCGCTAAAGATGATCATGGTGCCGGAGTTTGGATTTTAGGCTGGAGCAGGAGTCGGAGTTAATATTTTAGGTTCGAGCAGGAGCTGGAGCCGGTCTCAACCTAAAGGTCTGTGCAGGAGCCAATCAAATTTTTAAGGGACCTATTCGAATTTCTGTAATGTTGCTTGTTGTAGTCAAACAGAATGGAATTAATTGAGACGTGTTTTCTGACCAGCGTTGTTATATATCACAAAAGTGTGACACTGGTTGGGAGTACCAAGCATTTCACCACTAATGATCGTTTCAAAGTAAACTGTAGTGCCTACGCAAAATACAGTGAGTGACAATGCAGTTATTCGGAAATTTAGGAATCCATGCCATAACTATGAGAATGTTGGGTTAATGATGTGGGCAATAACACAAGACACGTGACAAAAAACAGTGGTTAACAAAACAGACTATAGAGAAGTAACAGTGTGCTGAAATGACCTACAGGCCTAGTGATATGATTTGACATATTAGAAGCAATGTACAGTAGCACAGTAGGCCTACAATATTTATTCGCATTGTGCAGATTTCTAGTCTAGCCACCGCATTCATAGGCCAACCTCTGCTCACATTTTGGAGCCACACTGAACAAAGTTAGATGTTTGCCCTGGTAGTTGCAGCTTTATTGTTTTGCATCTCTGTTGCCTATAATAAAGTTTAAAGGGTTTGCAGTTAAGTTATGCGTAATGTTCATCTTGTTAATTTTTTTGGAGGATTTGCTTGCACATTCATTGAGTTTTTCTGAGCACATGGTTTCAATATTTGTGTACAGGTAATCAGCTCCTGACCTTGGAGATTTAAAAGGAGTCTTTTGTAAAAATTGAAAATTTACTCTCAATTCAAATAATTTTCATCTATCTGGTTAATTATTATTGAAGTCTGAACTACTTAACTACTGTTTCAACGGTTACCACTTCATAACTTAAACTACAGTAGAACCTACAGTTTTAAAGATGTACATTTAATAAGCAGCGTCTATTTTGCCTCATGAGGCAAAAACTGTTCTGAAGTTATTTTGTCAGTAGCTGTACACATTGTTTGAAGTGATAACATGACAAGTTCAAAACACATTCGACAAGTTTGTAATGCATGACCTACATAGCTGACCGTAATGTGTAATTCAAGTGTGTGCAAGCTTTAAGTGGCTTTTTGCCTAAGTTGTGTAAAGAATCGGCTAAGCTAAGTCATGACTCTAAACCCCAACATGTTGTGTCTCTCTGTATTGTGCTTTGTCACGTGACCACTCCAACCATTTGTGTTCTACCAAAGACATAATAACCACGACATATATTTTGCCTCATGAGGCAAAATAGACATTATCTTTTTGATGACAGTTACTTGAAAGTTTCCGGAGTGTTAACAGGGGTCGGAGTTGATCTTTCAAAATTTTTAGGACTCGGAGCAGGAGTCTTAAAGCCAGAAGCAGGAGCGGCGTCGGAGTCTGAAAACTGTGACTCCGCTCATCTCTGGTTGACGGTGCTTTGACGATTATTACGCTTGATTGCCCACAATTACGCTTGCGTGAGTTTCTTGCTGTAAGTTCTGCTGTGTTTCAGAAGCCGCTCACCGACGGTTTGGCTGACGTGCTGAGATTCACCGACAGACTTTTTTAAAGTAAAGGTAATTGGTGAACCTGCGTTTTAAAATTCTGTCAGGTTTGGTTAACTAGACCAGTGCACCGCAATCTTTTTTCACTCACGGCACACTTTAACAACTTTCCAAAGTTTTGCGGCACACCACGACCACTAATGTAAACAATACACTTCATGATTATTTTTAATCATTTGCGCTTGTTTTAATCAGAACAATCGCTGTACGTTACGCTCAGTCAGTGAAAGAGCAACTCGAAATTCTCGATCAACTTCTTTTAAGCATTGATCGTTTATCGTTTTTGATCAATAACAAAGATGAGAAACTTTGTTCACAGAAGTATGTACTGTGGTTGATGTTCTGATCTCTTTTCTGCGCATAGCAACGAAAAAATTCTCGAATTCAAGCCACTTGGTTTAACAAAGTTGACAATGTGGATACAGCCGTTCATCGTTTCTGACAATTCCTTTGGTAAAACTTTTATCATCAGGGTTTCCCTCAGGGCCGAAGTTACGGGGAGCATAGGCCTCCCAAATTTTGTTGTGCCCAGAAAAATTTGTTTTAACATACAATAAAAACAAAAATCTTTCCCCCTGATGTATTTTCCCCCAAACTTTAAAACGTGACTACGGGCCTGGCTTCCCTATGTAAAAAGCAATGCATAATTTGAATGGCTGGAGTTTGATGTTTCACTAACGCAGCGAAGCGTCTACCTTCGCCAACCATTATTGCTTTACGCCAGGCCTACTATGTGGTTGTGAAAACTGCAATTCTCACATCACAAAAACCACACTAATGCATAAAGGAAGCCTGGATAGGGTTTGAGTTAGCGAACTGCACTGCTCATATTTTCTGATCAAATTGTTTTGCGGCACACCAAGCATCGCCTCGTGGCACACCGGTTGCTGAGCACTGAACTAGACTACGGCTTGAAGGAAAACGTGAAAAAAACATTTATCTACCAAAACAACCCAGAAATGCAAAAAGACGCATGAATGCAAAGACATGAGGTAAAACGGTGATTAAAATACTGATTACGTTTCGTTCCTTTTTTAATTTTAGTCTACAGAGTTAAATTTAACATTTGGACCACTTTTCTGTTACTCAAGACATTTTACATTAACTAACTAATAAAGCTGATAAGATACTCCGCTATCGACATGTCTCACTTTTCAGGCTTAGGTACACTTTTCAGGCTTTTCAGGCTGTATATAGTAGCCGTTTTGCTGGCTTCTTGACAATGGTTGCTTTGCATTTTCCTTAACAGTCTTGGTTTTGGCAAGTTTCTTTTTTTTCAACATGATTAACAGGTAAAGATATTTTTCTAGTGATGCAGTAAAATGTGGCAAGCTGCAAATATGGCCATTAAATCATAAAGTATTGCAAACTCCGAGTTATCTAAGCCATCTTTGATGTCACGCCGACAGTACCCGATATCAAGGATATTTATTGGACAAAAACACATGTTTAAGCTGTTGATATAACTTCCAGGTTCCGACCTGTTTTTTTGCTGAGACGTTTTGGTCATCTGTTTCATATTAGTATTAAAATTAACCATAGCAACATTCACTAGTTTATATTTTCGGACATTATGACCGAATTGACTTAATTTTTGTCATTAAAAAAAATTTTGGTCTATGACAGAAAAATGACCGAAAATAACCTAGATTCCAGCCGATCTTCAAGTTCAAGATGAGCAAAATGTAGGGCCACAATTGCCATTGAACTTGGATCTTTTGTGAGATCTTGAGCACCAAAAGAATCCAAAATTCCTAAGCTTTAAATCCTTACTCCAATGCAAATTGTTTTTTAATTTCCATGAATAGGGCAACCAAAGAGTTTGAAAGTTCTTTTGTAAACTTTGTTTCATCAAATTCTATAGTTGGCCTCTGGGATAACAACCATTCACCCAAATGCAAACCTTTCACTTGTTTATATTACCATTTGTTATTCGTTGATGTTATTTCTGCTGTACGCGCAACTGCAAGGCTATCTGTACTGGATGGCAAGCAACCTACAGTATAGTATTTGACCTACAGTATAGTATTTTATATTATTGAAAACACTGAAGTGACTGGTGAATTTATCACTTCAAAAAACCCAGATGCAATGTCATTTTTCATTATTAAACCCAGACACCCAGGTCGACTAAAAAAAGCAGATCTGGGTGGAAAACCCCGTAGTGCGAGCCCTGATGGTCACGTGCGGAAAAACGGCTACCCGTAGCTTGAAGTGAACGAGGGCATGTGAAAACGCTATGCAGTTACGCTAAGCGTTTTGGGGGCCTCGCGGTCACGACTTTGCCCGGGGCCTCGCGTTAATTTAATCCGGCCCTGGCTTCAAGGCATATAAAATGTATACCACCTTTTCAATTTTTAGTTTTAAAATTGTACAAAAACAAAAATCTTCAAAGTTCATTTTAGGCTGCGGCTGATGCTGTAGACAAGGGTGAGTTATACTTGTAGCAGGGCTTATCAGAGGAATTTTTGCGATGGTCTTGAAATGAACTTTACATCATCATTATGCAGGATACAGTAAGTTGGCCTGGTGCGCCAGAAACAGTTGCGAAATGCGTGACTCCTTGTTTTTTGCTTGCGGTAGGTGATTCTAATAGTTAGATGCAAGTTTGTATTTCATTACCAATAACTCCCACACGACGCTGGCCTCAGGTAAATGTCAACCATGATATGAATTCTCTAGCGTTTACACTATACACAACGTTTGATCATGGATATATTACTAAACCATGTTGCTTTGATAAAGTTCGACTAAAGGCTGAATAAGGATAGGTTCCTTTAAGCAGTTTCGTTGATTTACAAGGAACTTTTCCCTTAGCTTATACGTCAAAAGCTTAACCTGAAAATTTTTGGTGCAACTTTTCGGAATTGGAGATGAAATTGCCCCCTCCTGGCTGCGCGCCTGTTGACAACCTCGAAATTTTGAAAAACATGCTCAGTTTTTAGGTAAAACAAGTTGCAATCATCTCCCCCCCGAAATTAGCACAACAACAAGTTACAGTCATTTTGCCCTCCCCCGAAAATATCAGTTGGTTTTGTCGCCTTGACGTGACACGACGTAGGGAAAGCCTGACCTGTTTGGTTGAACTTAACTACCTTGCACTTTTCCTAATTGTGGTAATACGCCTACCATTCTTGTCAAAAAATTGCCAGATTACCTGAAAAGGAAGTTTAATTGTCTTGAAACTACGTTTCAGTTTCTCACGATGGTTTTCAGAGTTATGTTTTGAAACTCTATCTATCGCAAGGAATCTTTACCCAGCAAAGAATCAGACATTAAAATCNTACCGAGCATATATTTCGCCTACTAAGTAGGCATCATCAACTCCTNCAATGTTTTGAAATGTGGTTTTAATGTTAAGAGCGATAAAATTAGTAATATCAAGCACATACGCTATTTTGTAACTNGCGAAATGTGATCAAACGCTTGTTTGANTTTAACCGTGATGCTCACTTCCTGTAGCAAATATAGGGCTGCTAATACGCTGCCCTGTTTCGCACACAGGCAGGGTAGCCTCATGACGCGTAGACTGTTCTCGCATCACGAACCATCGTTTTCTAGCCCGCAGGCATGTTCAGCCACGTTGGTGTACAAGAAGCCCAAACTTTGCTTAGTAGGCGGCGTCACATTGTTGGTTCAATATCTTGCAGATGAATAGGCACTTGTTGACCTTAAACCTGCGTACTGCTTTTTTCGGTATCTGCAGGCTTGGAAAATGTACGTGCCAGTAAATCCAGTTGGATTAGCTACGAAAACGACTTCTGAAAGTTCACTGCAAAGACCGAGTAGCAGCGAAGTTTACATTTTGCCTGAGAATATCCTCGATGACGAACCCGAAGACAGTTCTCAACTAAACGAAAGTTTTATCCCTAAAAAGAGGACGTATGGCTGCCAACGACTTTTTAAAGAAACTCGCTCATTTTACGCGCGAAGCAAGATGGTTCTCTGTGCTTTCGGGATTTGTGTCTTCTATCTATTGTATGGAATCGTACAAGAAGAAATGTAGGTATTCATAATCAAATGATACAATCTCTCATGTTGGTATAAAGTTGTTTTTTAATTTTTTTTTTTTTCAGCAAATCTGCACCTACCTAACCATTTTTCACTGAGTTGTTTTCGTGAAACTAGTGCAGTCTCACGGGCATAACGAGGTTAGATGGCGCCGGGGGCAAGAAGCAATTTGTCGTACCCGTGTTCGAACCTGAGGTCTTTCGGAAGCAAATGAATTGTATTGAAAAAGTACTTGTGAAGTTGTTGGGACTTTTCGGCTTCCCACGCAGTCATTCGGCGGCCCCATTGTGGCGTGGAGATTAGCCACATACAACGTTGAATTCGTAGCAGCAATAGAAGAGTCTTCCTGGTCGAGTGGGGAAACTCTATTGCTTCTACGCCGAGGTTCGTGGATTGGACTCTCCATTCAGGTGGCTCAGGGCGACGCAGCATTGTGGCTGCAACATCATATTGATTCGGAGCCCGGGGAATTGCGCTCCCCTTGCCACCTTCGTTACGCCCCTGTGCACTCTGTGAGCAGCTTCATTGTTTTATCAGTTGCAGGACCCAAATCAGGTTATTATTGTTTACTTCTGTCTTCAGTGAAATTCATCCTTACCTTATTTGCTGTTATGAAGTTAAACACGGGTTGCAGTTTTTGAACGACATTTTTGAAACACAACAGTTTGAGCTGCATCTAACATTCGAACTTGCCGCTATTTCAACAAAAATCACAACGTTACGTGTAAAGGACGAAAATTTCCAGCAAAGCCGAAGCTTTGTTTGCGAAACAAGACTCAGAAAATCGTTGTCGCAAATCGCAATAAAACAAGTTTCTATGCAACCATCCCGCACAACCTCCGCAACGCATTATTTTGTGTACTATGATGTGCTTGACTGCGCGCACGTGATCAGTAAGTGATGACGGCACATAAAAGCTACGGTTCAGTGAGCATTTTGTGCCACATGTATTTTTCACAGTGTTGCCATTTTAGCTGTTTTGCTGCTAGATCTAGCAGGTTTCTCACTGTTAGCTGGAAGATTTTCAGTCTAGCAGCTAGCAGGAGTTTGAAAACAGTTTAGCCGGTTACAAATTCCTGATAAAAAAATTGTATGAACAGTTATTTATGATAATCTTCCAACTTTTCCTCCTTGTTTATCGAAAATACTTTGTCTTCATGACGACGCTTTGAAATTGGCAACACCAGGGCCAAGTACAAGCTGCTTCAATCATTTCGAGTTTTTATTGTGACGCAACGAACATGCTTCAACTCAAGCATGTAATTGCGTCATAGTAACAAGTAGCCTACTGTGTAACTAAAACTAGATGACTTAGTGACATGTTGCCATTTGAGCTGATTTGCTGCTAAATCCAGCAAATTTTTCTCACTGTTAGTGTTAGCTGTAAAATTAACAATCATGCAGTTACCTCAGTTTTTAGCAGGATTTTCAAAAGGCAGTGGCTATAAAACCACCTGCGGATCTTTAAATTTGAAACCTTATTCGACCGCCTTCTGTAACATGACAGTAACGCATGACGAGAGTGCAGTAGGCTTGATAGAAACGAAGTATATGTAAAAGATAAACCCGAAACCTAACCGTAGCCCTAAGATAACCCTAATCCGAACGAAATGCTAACCTAACGCTAACCTAAGCTTACCCTAAGCTAAGATAACCCTACGCTAAGCTAACCTAACCCTAAAGGAAAGTCGAAAGAAAAAATACAAAACCAAAGTCGGCAAGGTGAGATTCGAAACGAAAACCTAAAGCATAGAAGACGTATCGCATAACCATTACACTATACGATCCACATGGTTTCAATGACAAAGTGACCGTTTTATTTGAATTGCGTCAGGACAGGCGGACGAATAGTCACTTCCTTTTAAAAATCGTTAGGCAAGTTAAGCAGGTAACAAATTCCTGGCCAAATGCTTGTTCCAACAATTTTTATGAAAACTTTACACTTCCTTTTTCATCAAAAAATTATCTACCTTTCTGATGCTTTTTATTGGGCAACACAAGAACAACCAGGCACAACTAGCTGCCTTTAATCATTTTGATGCATAATTAAATATACCATTGCTATTACCATTGGAGTTTTGTTGTGACGCTGCGAAGCTGCTTCAAGCAGATAAATTGCATCATACTAACAAGTAACTAAATGGCTTGTTGAAACCTAAATGATTTGCTTCTGTGCTTAGTGAGCACATTGGGTTTCAGACTACATTGTCAAAATATTTATATTTTTATCCCACAACACATCATTTTTCCAGGTGGTTCAGTTACGCAAGGAAGTCATTGGCTTAATGTCTGGTCAATTGATAATGAGCGCAAGGCCAAAAATTGATACATAGCCTTACAAGTTTAATTTAAACATCTCAAAAATAGCAGTTTTTCAAGGAAATTTTCACTATTTTAGATTTTAGCTGAAAATTTGTGACATGGTTTTTAGCAGGATCTACATCTAGCAGTTTTTCGTGACGTGATTTAGCAGGTTTAGGTGACCACCTTCTGGCAACACTGATTTTTCAGTAATCGAGGCCGAGGAGAATGGAGGACTGGTTGGCGGTGTCAGTACCACCAGCGTAGGGTTGTAGCCAACTCCAGCGTAGGGTTGTACCACCAGCGTAGCGGTTGATTTAGAAAGCGACTGTTTGTACCTCCAGCGTAGGGGTGGTTTAAGAATACAATTGTTTATACCTCCAGCGTAGGGAGTTGACTTAGAAAGCAACTGTTTGTACTTCCAGTGTAGGGGTGGCTTAAGAATGCAACTGTGTATTTGTACCTCCAGCGTAGGGATTTGATTTAGAAAGCAACCAACTTGTACCACCAGCGTACAGGTTGATTTAGAAAACAATTGTTTGCACCTCCAGCGTCAGGAGTTGATGTAGAAAGCAAGTGTTTATACTTTCAGCATAGGGAGTTAATTTATAAAGTCAATGTTTGTTCCTCCAGCATAGGGTTGACTTTAGAAAGCAACTGTTTGTGCCATCCCTATGCTGGAGGTACAAACAGGATGGCACAAACAGATGTAGGCTACAAAGAGTTGCTTTCTGAATCAACCCTTACGCTGGAGGTGACCTTTACTCAGAGAATAGGATCCGACTGCCTTGAAATTGTGGCTTTGTTTTTCATTTTTGCTTTAAATTGTGCTAAACATTCAGCACATAATTTCGTATTGTCGCGTTCTACATTAGTAGACTGATGTACTGCACCCTGTGTCATGAATGAAAGCTTGTTAGCTACACTCCACTTGGCACTTGTGGAAAATACACAGATGGAGTCTGTGTAGGCTACAGTAGGGTGTACACTGCAGTAACAGTAATAGCAGGGTTGCCGATTCGGCTTCTTTGAAGCCAGGTTTTGAAATTGTGTTTTTTTTCAACATTTTTTTTTTTGGAAATAAAAAAAACAGACACAATCTGACTTTCCGGCTTTTTTTTAATCGGAAAGGCTTGGCTCTGCCAAAACATTGTCTGAGCTGCATATTTTTTACAAATCTCTTCTGACGAGAGTCTATAACCATGCATGGTGCAAAGAATATTGCAAAGATTTTACTGTTGCCCTAAAAGTGATTGATGTTATTGGGAAGAAACAAATGCATGAGAGTGTAATTATGAGCAACAAAAATGCTTCTGAAGATTGAAATTGTATTATATTGATGTTTCTGATGAGTTTGAATGTCTGTTTTGTGTTTGGTTGTGTATGTTTTATGTATATATGTGTTAGAACTGCTATCTGGCTTTTTTTGGGACAAGGTCTGGCTTTTTTAGGTAAAGACAGGTTGGCAACCCTGAGTAACAGTCTCATTACTCAGTATCTACTGCACAGTACTTTATCAAAGTTTATGTCTGAGACACACAGTACGTTTGACGTTGTTGAGATTAAGCAGTATAATAAATGTGGTAGTCCATTTTGAAAAAACTTTTGAACCAAAATCAATAAAGCCAAAAACAGATATTGTATACAATACTATAAAAATCACAGCAAAATACAGAAAATGTGAGATATTACGCAAAACATCGGATGCAAACAAAGAATTGTGAAAGCAAGCAATATACCCCAAAATCCAAAGTCAAAAATAGCAAATGAAGGGGGACCACTGCAAACATGAACAAAATAATCTTATGACATTTTAGCTGAACAACATAAATTACAGAAAACATAGCCTATATGTTAAATCATATACAGTACATTATAACAATCATTTTCATAACACAGATAATGGTGGGCAAGCAATGGGTGAAGAGAGACTTGAAGTATATATAGATAAGCAAGTAAATCATGCACATAGGTGAGGAAAGTAAGCAACATAAGGGTTATGAGGTGGAGAGCAATGTAATAAATGCAACATTTCAGAATAAAAGCAAAGGCAAAAATGTTTATCCACAAAAATGATAAAGGTGAAATGCAATTACCCACAGATCATAATCGAGTACCACAGTTGCATGTATGTCCCACAGGCACATGCATCACTGAATGAGGTTGAATAGGCACAGGTAGAAACAAGATTGTAATAATGAAGTGACTATAGGTTTGCTGCGCATGTCATGTTTCGAATGTAATGCTGAGTTTGTCACTTCAGTGGCATGGTGGTGGTAGTGTAGTGGATGCATTTATGTCTACTGTGTGAACGTTTTTTGGTTCAGTTCTCACCTTGGTGACTTTCGTTTTGGTTGTACAGTGGTTGGACATTTCAACAGGACTAGTTTTTCTTTACTTTCAAAAGTTTCCAAAATTTTGTGTTCTGATTTATAGTTTCAGGTTTATGTTTAGGGTTTAGGGGTTTCATTTAGGGATTAAGTTTACCTCTGGGTTTAGGTTAGTGCTTTTCAATAAGGGTTCTGCCGAACCATATGGTTCCACAAAACACGTAGTGGGGTTCGGCGTTCCTCATGTTTTTTTTGCTTCAGTATGTTGATGCATCATTATTCAATTTTTTAGATCACCATTCTGCATTCAGACTCCAAGTTGGTCTGTTGTACAGAAGGTTGAGTGCAGATAGCGGAACAAGAAATATTGATAGTTGTTGTGTCGCTTGTTTTTCATTGTTGTGCAATTAAGAAGAAAGTTTTTGTAGCATCGCAGTTATGCGATATTGCCCATCTATAGTTCACAGTAGACTGAGTAGAAAGTAGACTCAGCCTGAGTCTATTAACTCGTTGGCTGCCAGCCTACGATATATTCGTACTTCGATTTCGGCCTAAAAAACAGCAGTTTTTGGTTGCCTTACCAACGCCCTGGCTCCTCCGCTGATTGCGCTAAAGAGCTGTTCAACAGCTCAAACGGATCGGCCAGTCTAGTAGATTGCACTCGAAAATTGGGGTGTGTGGTTTGTTTGTGACTGATGTCATTAGTGAAGTAGTTTTGGGGTCATTTTGGCTCATGTTGCCTGGCCTAGGGCCCAACCACTAGGCCAAAGTGTTTCGTTGAAGTTTTCATTGGAAACTAGACTC
>JGI24159J19872_10005798_pt1 | contig 15973 bp, 9 predicted proteins | sample Ectturendosymbi4_FD_19872 | JGI IMG/M metagenome (IMG submission 19872) | reverse complement strand
TTAGCAACATTAGCACAACACACGAACGAATTATAACACAGAAACGAATTAACAAAGCTTTTCGAATATGACAGGAAAGCTGCTCGCGTACCACCTGTAAAGCCCTCGCGTACCACTAGTGGTACGCGTACAACAGTTTGAGAACCACTGTTCTGGTTATAACAAAAGTTTTCCAATAATAGTTCATGTGTTAATACATGTGTAGATTTTTGAACTTTTTCTATTCACGTAAGGGCGGCATTGCTAGTGGTGGTATTCAGTTTCATTAACTTTAGTGCCACCTTTAGTGGTCTTCCAACTGAACTAAACCATTCATAATTCTCGGGAATATTCCGTAAGGAGAACTGCTTGTCACTAACACTGGTAAATGTGACACTGCAACTAGGGATGGCGCTGAAAATCAAAACTAAAAATGGCAAATCACACTTAGGTAATGCTTACGTAAGCTACGTAGATCCTTGGAGTTAATTGCGAACTTCCTCGTAAAATTCTTGTGACAATTCGGAATGTGACATTTTTCTTGTTTTTTAGTCTCATAATAGTGTTACGACAACATTGTCAAATTTTATCCGGCTCCAGCGGATCGAGAAGGGTCGGAAAAAACTTTTCTCTCTGTCTTTTTTGCACTTTGCAAACTGACTGATGATGACTCACAACTGATTTGAGGAACCGCATTGATTTTGGGCAAGCTTCATCTTGTGGTGGCAACGATTCTTCAAGAGAAAATGCAGGCGTCCCAGTTTTGTTGTTCAGTTTTCCACAAAACTTAAAATGCTTCCATGCAGTAGCATGTTTCCTGTCCTCGATCTCAACTTGTAAACGTGGAAACACTTTTATGGTTTACATTTTAAGTGCAAAATAACGGTTCAGTAATGATAAGCTCCTGCTGTAAACAGAGCGTCTCAAGCAGCTTAATGCAAGGAATAAGGGTGAGGCCCTCTGATTTTGCATCTCAACCCCCCCAAAAAGTCGATAGTATTGTCAAATTTTACCCGGTTGCTTGCAGCGGATCGCGAAGGGTCGTGAAAACCTTTTCTGTCCTTTTTTTACACTTTGCAAACTGACTGGTGATGCATGGTCTTGGATATTAATGCAAACATTTTATTATGAATTAAAAGTGTAAACCAAAAAGTTCGAAACTGCCACATCGCAGACGTAAACAATTCAGTATTTATTACATGATATCACGGATGGGCAATTGAGAATAGCGGATGAGGAGGATTCGGATCCTAAGCTATACGAATCGAAAGTGCCAATTCAAAACATACACTATAGTCGAATTCATGTTTCGTAAGGACATTAGTAATGAATCTGGGAGTGCGTGTGACACGTGCAAACAATTGTTACGGTTGTTTTGTTCATAGTTAACAACGTGCTGCATTGCAAAAGCGAGAGACGAAAAATTTAGTAAAAGATCGAGCGCAATGCCGCGATATGCTCGTCTCTTTTCGATTTTCGTCACTGCACTGCACGTTATGGGCAATTGTTGACACCAGATATTGTAAATCATCTAAATTTGAAAGTTCAACCAAATATGCTGACATACTACGTTGGTGGCGTAATAATTTCGAACGATCGCCTCTTCTAAAGCGATTACTTAATTGGTTGGCTAGCGTGTTGGTTAATTCTTCGGACACAAATCAGAGGCCTGCGGTTTCAACCCTTCAGCTTGTGTGAAAATAATCAAGTTAGTTTTATTTCGACAACAGAATGAAAAGGCAATCCATGCCAAAACCTGTCATGAAGTGAAACTGTAGGCTGATGTCAAGTTGCAGCAGGCCAATAACCAGCCAAAAACATTCCAGGACAGGATGTTTTTAGAACTCATTTGCGTTCAGTTCAGAAAAATTATTATTGAAGATGATGTGGTAGTCTTGTGTCGACTGTCTCAACCTCCTCATTGCACGCTATGCAACGCTTAGGCTGCCTTGGCTGAAATAACAGTACTGCTGAGTGTCAGCTGATACTAATTTCAGGCAAGTTCCGACAAAAAAAACGTAGAGCATCTACCCGAATGATAATAATAATGATATTTTATTGCGGACTCGTGGTCCATATCACAGACACAAGAGCACAAAAAGTGGTAAGCTATACATCAACGCACATTGCAGAAACGGTGTTTGCACATGACAATGGTCAAACACACATAAGAGACCGTATGTTGGTATTGACATGTTTGACAACGTTCGATTTTAATAATGGCATTGTTGGTCCAGACGCGGTGACTGTTTACTGATGGGGATCATAAATGGATTTATTTAAGCAGACTCTACTGTAATTGTGGAGCCCTCGGAGATTCTGGTAATAAATAAAGCAACGTTGCCCAAACAGTGTTGAGGGGTACCTAGAGGCACAGGGGCCAATACGGTTGCATTGGTCTCACCGGCCTAGGACTAGGCCTGGTTGTAAATGTTACCTTAACAAATGCTTAATTCCACGATAGAAGCATTTTGGTTTTGAGCCGAGCCCGATTTGCCACTAGTTTAAAAAAGTGTCCTGCTTCACCTGCTCTTCAAAATAATAAAATCGTAATTATTTTGCTGTTCTGCAAAAATTGTTTTCCGAATGTCGCTTTACGCCTATGCATTTTCTTGACTCTTAGAGGGTTTGTAAATTGAGATAAGACGTAACTAGTGATTGGAGCTGTTGTTCCAGACATGCAGAAGTGGTCATTTAGTGAGTTCAACTTTCTGGTCTTTAGCAGATACTGATTCGATAACATATAAAGAAATAACTCTGTAAAAAGGATCGAAACAGACATAAGAATAAACGCAGTTTTGTATTATCTGGAAAATACAGTAAGCTCCGAATGCTCAGACATGAACATAATCCTACAAAATCGTTTTCATGGATTTTGTCGCTTTTGACGAATGTTGGACTATAATGTTCAGTCAGAACTTCTTATAGGAAAACTTTTCAATGAAACAACGGGGTGTTATTAGAATTAGCAGTTCATCATAAATTCTACAAAACATACGCCCTCCTGCCTATACCGGAAAACAGTTTGCATTTTACACATTTCGCAGTTACTTTGAGTCAGCTGTTGATCAGGTGTACGCAAGACGCCTTTTCTCCCAACGGACGTTGGAGGAAATAAGGAAAAGACTCAGGTACCGCAAGGCTTTTCTCTGCCGAGGTAGAAAATTAGGATTATCCACGGTTTCAAATTTATTCAAGGTTGAGTGCGTTTTAAGCAAGCGTCAAGTAAGAACCTTTTAAAACCTTAAAAAGAGTTTACCATCTTGCGGCTAAATTTGCATGAACAATTCCATGAAAGGGAAAGCACTGAGGGTTAGTACGCATTTGACATAATAATCCCAGTTCTCTGACTACGATCTACTTTGCAGTTGATTATTTTCGGTTTGTTAGATTCTAATGCGTTGGGTCTAATGAAGATCAGCTGGAAGTGCAGCAAAAATACTTCCATGATTCGTAAAAAGCGGCAATTCGGCAGATCGACGCGTGGATCAGTCGGCTCAGGACCATCGCGGCTGGGATGCGTCGTCAAGATAATGACAACGAGACCGATCTGCTTCCTGGTCATCGGTGCCCTTTGCTGCTTGTCGATTTGTCTTCCGCTGCTGCGATTCACGTTCGACGCATCTCAACTTCAGCACAAAGGCACTCTTGCTGTGCAATCGATAAACCAACCAGCACTGCGAAACAGAAGACAGCTTCGAATTGATTTGTTGGAAGTCGACCGTCGCTTCCTCAACAAAGACCCATCCAAGCGATTAATATTCGAGATACCGAATAACGATGCTATTCGCAATCAGGCGATCTTAGCAGCACAAAACAAAAAGCTTTTTCTCAGGAAGCAGTCAGTGAAAGGTCGATTATACGGGGACAAAAAACTGCCGAGGAGCATTGGAGACAGACCGGCACCTGCCAACGATGCTGCAGCAAGGCTTGTTATGAACGATTTCCCAAATCCTAATGAACGTGACGAAAAAGCACGACTGGGTGGTAACGTTGGAATCGATGCATCTTTGGAACAGCGTGCTAGAAATCAAAGAGCCTCACTGAGTAGTATCAACTCCCCTTCCAACCCCGCCAATCTCCGTGTTCAAAACTCGGGAACCATGGCTGGATTGTTTCAAGGTATGGTTCAGCTACGTCTTGAACAGACAAGTTTTTTTTGCGTGTAAGATAAATCCTAGATTTTTATAAGTTATGCGTTAAGCTGACGTGTTTCTAGCCAAAAAGTGATGTTAATAATGACTGATACTTGCTGTAATTCAAACTTAGGTTTCCTCCAGGCTGTCAAGTTTCTTGTCCTGGGCACAATCGGTTTGAATTTTGTTCAATTTTAAAACCTTTTTAACCTAAATACTGACTTAGTGATGACAGTAAAGTAAAGTCCAAATACTGTTTGCACTGTCACATGAGATTTAGTAAAACAGTCAACTTCAGGAGAAGCAAAAAGGATCAGAAACAATGGCATACAAATTCAAAAATCAAATATACAAGCTCTTCCGTTTCAAAAAACATTCAGTTGCCTCTTTAAGTAAAATATTACAAAAAGTGTAGTTTAGTAGTTTAGCGTTGTTAGAAAGCAAGCATTTATAAGGCACTTATAAAATGTGTAATGATTCTTTCTCTATTGTTTATAATTTTTTCTCCTTAAAATGCCAGAAGTGCTACGAATAATACGAAAATATCGAGTAACAAAACCTTGCCACAAAGGCCAAAGAATAGAGTCGTGGGGTCTGACAATAAATTGTCCAAATAACATGCTGGGCAAAGATGAGGTTGTCAAAACGGTCTGAAACTTGTGCAAAAAGCTTTGTTGAAAAAGCAAAAAGAGAAACAAAAATAAAGTACATCGCAAAATTTTCGAAAGCATCGTGTTCTCTAACGTCTATTTACTATTTAACAACACTTGCAAATCGAATGAACGATTTTCAAAATGTGTTTGATTAGGCGCGAAAGAAGAGGAGTACTTTCACGAAGTGCCTGCATCAGAGAACAGCGAGTTTGCCACTGTCGACCCCCGGAGATTATCTTTTCTCGCCAATGTTACGAAGTACGCGAGAGCAGTGAAAGCGCGATACGGAGCATACTACAGACAGCCTATCAAACTTCTTCCAGAGCAGGAAAAAGGTAAGTGGCTAACAAAATATACTGTAGTCCATACTTGGTTAAGATGCCAAAATCGGAATGCGTTCGGGTAAAACCGTCACCTGCGATGACGATTTTCATATTTATTTTATATTACTGTGCTGGTGCGAAGAATGCCACTGTCAAACTTTTTTCCCCGGCTGAAAATACAAATCAAAGTGAACTGCACTCGTTAAAGCATTCTACAGCACATGTTTTTGATAGGGTCGTCAGAAGTGGTGATTTTTAATAACTGCTTCAAGGTTTCCGTACCAGAAAATATTAGAAACATGGCTCTTTGTTCCCTATATTGAATGTGTGTTTTTCAGAATATATGTTAAGGGTTATGTACCATGGATATACTTTGTACTTGTACGTATATTAGATCATACAATACAGCCATCATATTTTCATCTTTGCTATAACCCATATAGGCTTACGTACTGTAACTTATTTGGTCCTAGTAGCAAATGGTTTTACAGTGTTTTTTCGGACTCGTACACGTAGGCATAACTTTCAAACAGGATCTGCAATCCAAGGCCATCCCGAAGGGCATTGAAAATTTGTCGCCATGAGAAAATGTTCTTCGCTAAACACATAGTGAAAATTTCACACAATACAAATTCTTGATTACCTTTGAAGAAAAACAATGTTTAGAAAGCAGCTGCATTTTTGTAGAAGCCAACTTCTTTTGACAAATACTCGGATGTTTGATGGCGACAGTTTTGTAAACGTGACAAAATGCTTCTTGCAGGTGTCATAATTCTTACAAACTACAGATCGGGCTCTACTTTTCTTGGGGAGCTTTTCAACCAACATCCGGACGCCTTCTACACTTTCGAGCCTTTGTTCCTGCTTGGAGGAAATTGCGAGAATCAGCTTCCCTTGAAAATTGATGTCTTGCAAAGCATCCTCAAGTGCGACTTTCCTGAAATAGCCGAAGTCTATGAACAGATCAAAAATGTCACTTTCCACAAAACAAGTGTTGAAGTGGAATGCCTTATTGACAACTTTTGCTTTCGGTTGGTTTTTAGATTTTCCGTCTTTGTTTTGTTTGAGTAGCAAAGCTAAAATTGCTTGACGATAATGGCAAGCAATGGCCAATGGGGTTTGGTTGAATAGTTGAATAAATTTATAAGCACTAGATCCTTTCAGTCCTTACACAGATAGTTGATGTGTTTTGAAGCCGTTTAAACATTTTAAACACTACCGTATGCATACATTCTTATGCGGCTGCACGGGTTGCCACAGCGCAACTGGTAAATTCATCAACCCAGCTAAACTCCGCGTTCTGCAACTAAGGTTTGTCTGCTATCATTCTTAATTAAAAATAGCATGAAAGCTGGTGATTATTTTTTAAAGTAGTTTCTGACACTACGGCTCCCTAACTTGATATTCCGCATCAGAAACGACTAGCTCTACTGATTTTTGACTCCACACTATGTCGGAATATGTTGGAAGGTGATAGTTTGTTTTTGCAATTGATAATTTTCGGTAAGTGGAAAGCATCAAGGACTACAAACTCCACTGAGGTTGTGGGCTATGACTGCTTGTTGTTGACAGCAAACGACAACAGATCAAGCGCTGTAACGACTCTCACAGAGAGGGGGCTGAGAAAACTTTTGCCAAAGAAGCGGTACTACATTTTTACCAGGCTTGTTCATAGGAATGTTATTCCTATGGGAATCCCATGGGAAACATCCCATGGGATGGGACAGCACACATTTGTATTTCCCATGAGACAGTAGAGTGTCAGAATGATGCTGAATTGTCATATTAGACTATACTTCTGAATTTTAAAGTCAATAAATTTTGTCGTTTTGCATGTCTCTTTGTACATGTAGTCCTATTTAGTAGATACTAAACCTAACCTTTCATAAATTTAATAATTTTAATTGAATTGTATTCCATATTAATATTATAATGGGAATCCCGTGGAATGGGACAGGCATAAATTGCTATGTGATGGGACAGACAAATATGTCCCATGGACAGTCCTGATTTTACTACTGCTTTCGGGAAGGAAGTTGGTCTGCGTTTCACCAATGAGCGTGCCTAGGAAGCAATTGAACAGCATTCGATAGACAGCAGAGTTCTCATTGTACAAAAGTGTAAACGTTTCGAAATCAAGGATTTAAATTTACTTTCAGTCACTGAATTCGTTACACACAGTAAGAGCATGAGTTGTTGAGTGATGCAGCAAGCATGGGTCAGAGTTATCGCACTAGTTTTACTCAAAGATTTCACCCCAGTTTTGCTCCTCATAAATTTTTTTTAATGTCCGTCGAAGTTTCAACCAGCTTCCTCGAATTTCACGAATTTCAAAATTTTTAGCAATTTTGACGGCACTTCAAAAATATTTAATATACTTTTGTCTAGTTTAATTGCATACTAAACGTTTGCCAATTTTCACGAGTTTTACTGCACCAATTTTTTTCAGCTGCTGGAAGGCCTTGTTCCAAGACTGATGGAAGATAAAAACTATGACTATCAGTTTTAATCAACCTTCCTTTTCAAGAGTTCTTTCTAAAAACTTGTGCCCTCCATCTCGCGTCAGCTACACCAATGCCAAACATTTTCTGACCAAATTTTTTTATTGCTTTGGTGGCCGCCCAAGATGAAAAGGAACTTAGGCAAATTCATGCATATTGTTTTAGGACTATATGCGCGAATTACAACAATATGCTTATGAATTTCGCGACTTTGTAAAGCTCTGTTTGCAGAATCTCATGCTAAGCTCTGATCGACTTTGTTGTCTTTCCGTGAAGACAGCGCCTTGATCAATATGACGGTACTTCAAACAAATGTTTGCCGTTTGGCTGATGACGAAGTTTATACTTATGATCTTAACTGAACACCACTGCCCGTCCACGTTCAAGTCGTGTCAGGGCTTTGAGATTACGCTGCGACTGGAATAAGACGTTGTGTCGTCACAAATGCTACTCTATCGCTCACCACGGCCATTGTCTGTGCACAGCCAATGTCATCTTAACTTGAAACGAGTTAAGATGCCTTTGTTATTGTCTACAAGGACATATTTGATGTTGTTTAACTGTTCGAAGTTGTTCGATACAATTTTGCATGCAGTTACTTTGCAATTTATGAATATACACAGTAAACTCAGTAGTAGTCTCGCCACTGGAAGGTTGAGTGCTCGATCCGCTGCCACTGAGTGACTCGCCGTAGCGCACCTTGGGCAAGAGCATTCACCTCAACCGCCCTGGCAAGAAGCAAATTTCAGGCTTCCGCCTGCCGGCAATCGCCGTCACCCAAAAACCAAATTAAACTAAGAACGACTGAACCTGCATAGGGAGTTTTTGCTTTTGAGATGTGAATTGTATTTGATCAAACACCGTTCAACAATGCCTCCGCTTCAAAGTGCTACAACCTTGTTTTTGAAAACTGCGCGCTATACCGCTGTGATTAATTAATTTTGATGCGCGTATAGGCAAAAATAACATGTTTTGGTTCAAAATCGCGATCATATAAAATACAAAGTGGGGCTGTGATCGACCGCCGGGCCACATTCAAGGTATTGTAAAATAATGCTCTTGCCGAAACGTAAGGCAGTATAAACGAGTTAAATGCCTGTGTAGGTGCCAAACTATGGGACACTTTGAGATTTCTGTCTTGAAACGGAATTGAATTTTAAGAAACGTTAGGCCAACGGTTGATTTTGTAGTCAAGAACTATATATCTGAAACGTATTCCGAGATATGTCCAGTGGATTCATATGCACTGTTTTTCATGCGGTTATTGACATTATAAAAAGCATTCTGCCCACTTGTATCTGACTGAAAATCAGAGAGCATCATTTGAAAGTACACAAATTTTCATCATTACTGCAAAATCCGAGCAAATGGCCGTAGCTATTCAGGCTGACGATTCAAATTACAACTGGTCTTCACAGGCGAAAAACAATTGAACTGTGCGGCAAAAGCCTTTGCCCTTTCGGCAAACATCCTCAATGCTACAGATGCGGTCCTCTTCATCTACCGCGAGTAAAAAACAATTGTCGTTCTAAAAAGGTTGGTACAATTTTTTTCTTGAAAATTTCAAATTTCTTGAAGACTTTTTACAGCGGGATGGCCATTTTGCTGCGATGTAACGCCGGTTTGCTTGTTAAAGGCATATTTGGATCTTTGCCTCCGATTTGTTTTAATAGTATTTAAGGAAAATAAGACTGTCCATATCCTGCTACCGCAAAGCACATCCTCATGTTTAATGATGAATATCGTGGGAAGTGTAACCTCGTGTTGCGGGGGCGCTTAAATTGAAGCTACCGGTAGAAGGCTTTTTAAGTTCTGCGCGTGATCAAACTTAACTTTTTTCCAAGCAGCAACACATGCAGAGCCGGATTTACCAATAGGCTGTGTAGGCTTAAGCCTAGGGCCTCGAGATCCAAGGGGGCCTCCAGCAAACCGTGGTAAGCATAGAGTCAATTGCCGGTCTTTGATCAGTTCCATAGATGTTCGTCAAAAGTTTATGTCTTAATTATTTTTGAAGTTCAGTTTTATTCACCTAATCAGATTCCGTGGTGATAACGCCAGGGCCTTCCAACGAGTTTCCATGAATCTCAATATGACCGTGGTCAAGCCACATGCCAACTACTGTGTCAATATACTCAAAGCACGTTGGTTGCGTCCTGTATTTGCTGAATCGTACCGATTATTACGTGTAAATCAGGCAAATGAACTTGTGGCTGTTCGTGTTTGAAATGCACTTGATCAAAGCATAAGGTTGTACTGCAGACAAGAGCTATGTGTAGGGCTGGCAGCATTATCCGACAATAAAACATATTGTTGCTTCTGAGAAATATTGTTGTTTTGCTAGCGTTTCTATTACGTAAAGTTCGTCTGGCATTTTGAGATGTGATTTTTTCCATTTTAATTTTCTTTAACGAAGTCATTCAGAAATAAGATTGCTATTGAGTACTTGCGCAAGTTTTTAGGCCTACTGCTCCCATACTAAGCAAATCAAGATCTTAATGAGCTTGAATAGCAAGCAAAAGTCACTTTGCTAACTGGCCACAAATGAGCTCTACTCAAAGAGATAAAGAAAAAGGTAACAGCAATAAAATAGCAAAAGCGCGTTTGGGTCTGATGCCTTAGATAAGTGGTTTTTAGGTTATCTAATTATGCGGATCCCTATTTCTTAGCTTGATGGTCACTAACTGCTCAGGAGAAAGGTATTTGTAAAGATTGAAAAGAGTCTAAAATGAATTAAAGAGTCGCGGTGTTCGAGGAGAGGTTGTCCACACCAAGCGTTCGGTGCATTAAAAGTAACAAACTTATAGGCAACTAAATTTTAATGAATTCCTAGATGATTTTGCTATGAAGAAGACCAGGACAAAATCTTCTAAATTTTTTACAGGGATCTGTTCAGCCTTACTTGATTCGATGATTGTAGCTTTTTGTACGTATTTCAATAATGACAGCCTCAGGGAAGTTTAAACCAGTCCTGTTGCCACAGGGGATAATTGGTGGACTCAGCCCTTTCAAATTTAAATCTGAAACGCTATAAATCAGTGAAGATTTTATCAAATTTTCAGAATTTCAAGACCCCTGCGCATATGTAAAGCCCCCCTATTGAACACTTTCTGGAGACGGTTCTGGTTTAAACCTCACATAGGCATGCAACAAGGGGGGCGAAGCCCTCCTGACAAATTTTTCGCCCCCAATAGAAAAATGTGTTGGACATAGTTTGAAATTATTGGGCATAGTTCAAAAATGTCGTCCCCTCTCAGAAAACTCTTCGTGTCCCAAGCTGCTTGCGGGCCTGAACTCACATCATTTCGCGCGACGGTTTCGTCGCGTTCGATTCTTAGCAGACTGAAAACGTAGCAAATGCGCGAATCGTGAATCTAGCATTTGCAACCATTTGGGTGCGTTTTACTTGATGTGTTTTGCTCGTGTGTGTGAGATTTTGCAGCCGTGGTAAGCGAATCGCAATGTGGTGCTCACTTTGTGCTTCATCGTCTTTATGCCGCCACACACACGTGCGGTGCATTTGTCTTTTTTAGCACGGATAAGAAAAAACAGATGTGAAACTTATAGAAAATGCAGGCCATGTGTTTTGCCATATAGCCTATTTAACGGTGACGTTTTCGATTGGTTTGCATGCAAAAATTAATAATCCTGTTCCCTCCAACCAAGCACGATTTCAACAATTCCGTGTCATTGACCGCTTTTGCGTCGAAGGCAGCAACAAGCACAGTGATCGTGGGACACTCCGATTTAGGAATTTTCATTGACCATAAATTCAGAGCGTCAATATCGCCATTTTCGGCTTTGCGCAAATTGATTAAAGCTTGTCCATTTTTTACTCGCAATAGTGGGAGGGGGGCCTCACACGTGGATTACCCCAGAGCCTCGCATCAGCTAAATCCGGCCATGAACACATGATTTTTCAACTATTTTGTTGTAACTGCTTTACTATATTTGGCTTCTGTGCACTGATGAGTGCGCCTGCAAAACAATTTACCGCTTTGATAGTGTATACATCTTTAGAAACATTTTCAAAAGAAAAAATACCTTGAAATTATACCTAACAATATCATATGTTGTTTTCAATTACTAAAAATTAGAACAGCATGCAACAACATCTCCAGTAAATGTGTTTGAGAAAGCTAAACGACAAGGTCTTTCTGTTCCAATCACTATATTTATGCAGATTAGGTTTTGCTTTTCTGATTTGCGCCGATTTCCAATTTAAGTTTGTATCAGGCCTTTTTATATGAAAAACATTTAAAGGTTCGTGCGCAGGTCTGTGCTTCTTTCAGTTGCTATTGATGAGACATCNCAGACATGTCTTAGCGTAAGCAGTATGCCATGCAGTGGCTTGAAATACAATGCAGCGCATGATGGCTGGCTGCTGAAGTGCGGGGAATACCGTAAAAAGTAAAGAAAGGAAGCTCTATATCGCTGTCCATTTCATGTTGAACACTGCTGGCTTGGTTTGATGCCTCTGCTAAGTCTATGGTGATCATCTGACTGTTTCTTATCAAAGTTAAATTGTGCACACTCAAGAAGACATAATTTCGTTGCTTCCAGGGCAACGCCAGTATCACTGTGACTCACCTGATTATTATGATTTGCAGATGTCGGTGATCAAGACCATTCGTTTGTGTGACGTCAACCTACTGAAGACACTTGCTAGTGACCCGACCATGGACCTGAAGGTAGTTTTTTCCTTGCTTAGTGGGTGTTATCCCTGAATTGAGGCTGTGTGGTTCGATGCAGAAGTTAAAAACTTATGATATATAAGTTTCTTATAACAAACTACTATGTAAACACTATAAGCTTTAAGAAGTGACAATGCGCCGGCCATACAGTAGATATCTGAGACATTTACGGGTGCTTCAGCGTTTCGTTTATTTTTATTTTCGCCCATCAGCAGTTCAGGTTCGTAGCAGGAAGGATACAGTGGGAAAAAGGCAGTCCCTGTTTGTTTATAGAATTAAAGTCACAACATGTTTGTTACTGTTGCATCATGCAGGGCGTAACTGAGCTCCATCCAATTACGGTTGCCTACATGGAAGGGTGGGCTGCAGGCTTTTATCCTTGTAAAGCTTCTCTACTTACCTGTGAATGCATCAATTTGGTTGCAACCAATATGCTCAAACCAAACAAGATGCATTAGATGTTACTTTGTTTAATTCGCTTTTTTTGTTTGGCTGCATTATATAAAGTTTCAGGGCTGCATACATTTCAGAACAGAAAATTTAGGTCCGGCTTGTACTGTATGTAGTAGAGTACAGACGCCGTCTCGCTCTTGTAAAGAGGTCCATGATGTACCAAAACTGTTTAAATCAGTGGTTCCCAACCTTTTTCATCTAGTGACCCCATTCGAAAATATGAAATAAGTTCGCGGCCCCATTCAAAAATATGACGTAAACGCTCGGCCCCAGCCATTAACTGCAACTCTAAAGGGGTTCAAATAACAATAGACAAGATAAAATCCACACTTCACATGTTACGTTCACTGTATTTACATTCATATGCATAACAAACAGCACCCATGCTAATCAGTGGGACGACTGAACTTGCAACTGTGCAACTAGTCTTGGACTTTTTGGAGATGTGTTGGTGAGAACTACTGTAATCTCATGTCATTATCAATGTCTGGTCTATTCTTTAACTTTTGTTCTACTGTAATATCAAATGTGGACAGGGTTTGAAAATCCAGCCTCATAGACAGGGGTGAATATTAGAATTTCGAGGCCTGAGGCAAACTCTTAGAAAGATTCCCCAAAACGCTTGTTGAGGAGCCCCTTTGGCTCATTGGCAAACAATTGTTNCTTTATTTTGAAAAACATATGACTTGCTTCAGATCTTATTAAAATGTTGCCTTACAGTGGTTCAAAAGTTTTCTAACAGAACAATGCAAAAATCCGTTTTTTCGCTGAGACTTTTCGGTCGTTTGTTTTGCAATAGTATTGTTGCGATCAGAAAACTCGAGAGGCATGTGCGCAAAGCTTTGCACTGTGGCAGCAAGCAACAATAGTGTTGACCCGACGAGATCACTCTCGTGTTGCTCGTTCGCGCCGCATATATATGGTGTTGTTCTTCGCGCACATTCCGCTCGTGGTGAACCGCGCATTCAGCTCAACACCAGCGGAGAGGTTGCAACAGTATTAAAACTTTTAAAAGCGGTATTCACTACCCTACCTCTTTTGACATTATGACCGACTTGACTTAATGTGTTTGGTCATTTCAAAATAAATTCGGTCGATGACTGGAATAAGCCAGGCAAAAACTCAGTGCAAAACTCTCAANNGGTATACGAGCGGAATCTCTGAAAAAAGGGGACCCGAGGTGCAGAGGTGGTCGGAGTCACTTTTTTTGACTCCTGCTCCTGTTCCTAAGAAAGTGGCTTCAGCTCCTGCTCCTGCTCCGGAGCTCATTGGAAGTTTACACTCCGACTCCTGTTTGCACTCCGAAACTCCGACTCCTGCTTGCACTCTTGAGAGCAGAGTCTATTTTGCCACATGAGGTAAAACAACTGGTTGAACTATTTTGCCGTTAGCCAATATGGATGAGTATTGTCACATTTTTAGTGCTGGCAAGCAGGTAGTGGTTTCTTGTCTGTGTTGGTCAACTGCAGGTTTTACCTAACTCGAACCCTAACTCATTTTGTATTTGTGTATCGTACATCTCATTTTGCCTCATGAGGAAAAATATCCACCGTGCTACCAAACTTGCAACCAACAAATAGAATCATAAGTTGTTCTCATCTCACGTAAACCAAATCTCATTTGACTCTTTCAGCTCTGACATGAACTTAAGTCATGTATAACTTTTTTGTTTAACTCTTTGTGATTTAGGCACAAGCACAATGAAACAAGCAAAAGGCAACTGCTATTTCGTTTATTGTGGTTGAGCTTGCAAGATGATAATGGCATGTTTAGAAATAGCCTGAACTGCATTTCTGCTAGCTTGATTGAAACTGCACTGCTGTTGGTGTTGCTGCATAATAATGTAAAGATGCATATTACATGCATTGTTGTCTTCTACATTTCACTGAAACTAACAAAATGTGAATACTGCTCAAAACACGACCCAGCAGAAGTAAAAATCTCCAGTAACTGACGACCTGTGAGTGTGATGCGGCAGTTGAGCATAAGCTATGCACCAATCAGATCAGAACACAAACCGCCATTCTGACACCCTCCTCACCCTCCCTCAACCGCCTGAATTAATGACTGAGCAATTTGCCCAAGAGAATAGAGCGAATGTATTAATCTAACAATTAGCCGTTCAGAGAAAATTTAAATTTAATAAAATTAATATCCGACTCCTGTAAAAACTGTAATTCTCACTCCTGCTCCAGCTCCGGGTCCGGTTTTCAATCAAAAATCCGACTCCGGGTCCTGCTCCGGCTTCGGTAAAAATCGCAAACTCCTTCCGGAGTCGACTCCGGCACTCCGGCTCCGTGATCACTTCTGCCGAGGTGACTGTTTCTCGTTCACCTCCACTAATATCCACCCCTGCTCACAGAGATGGGTAGAAACGAATGGAAGCAGAAAACGAAAAGGCGAGCATAGTTGGTTTGGGTATGATTGCTGCATAGCACACTAGGACAGCGTCAAGGATTTTTTAGAGAACAAGTCATGTGTTTAGGAATCATTTCACAGTTGCAAATACGCTCAATCGTGGATAACGACCATTTCATTCAAAAAGTGAATATAGGATTGTTGCGCCGAATTTCCATTGCAGGAAATGCAAGAGCATTATTTTCTTTAGGATGCAACCATTTGCTTGAACCGAAAATTGCACTTCGTTAGAAAGTTACTTTGAACTTTTTATGCACATCACTATCATTTGTTAGGCCTCCAGATAAGATCCCGGCATCTGTCAACTATACGCTACTTTGTACTGGAATCATGACCTTGAACCACAACGGATACGAAATAATGAACGTAATAGACTGTGCAACTATAATCTGTTTATTTTAAGGAAAATGTTAGGTACCCGGTATGGACCTGTAGAGACACGAAAAATTTCCATTATTATCATTTCATAATATTGAATGCAGTATCCGTTCAGATATTTACCTTGACAATTTTCTGATACTAAGGACCCGAATCGGGTTCCTGAAACCTCTTAAAGGAAACCTGCTATATTGGTAAAAATATCGTTTGCTCTTAGTTGGAATTTCAGCTGAAAAGCATTTACAACAGGAAAAATGTTTGCGAGGCTGACATAATTTCAGAATCACTGGCCAGCGCTTAATTTATCTGGTCTTTTTCCAGGATATATTTGGCCCCTTGCAAATATCAGATCTGACCACCCTGGGTCCTGTCTGAGGAACCGTATTTTTTCACTTTTGACTAATTCATTGCAGATTTTCCCAAATTCTTAAATTTAGANGA
>JGI24159J19872_10005796_pt1 | contig 15978 bp, 12 predicted proteins | sample Ectturendosymbi4_FD_19872 | JGI IMG/M metagenome (IMG submission 19872) | reverse complement strand
TGAGTTCGAATAGATAAATTTTAACGCGATGATAATATGATATTTACGCATATAACCACGTGTAGTATCTGTATATTTTCGTGTAACTACATTTGTCTAAACGCAAACGCAGATTTCTATTTATTATAATTTGTACATAATCATTACCGGCTCAACGGAAGAGTTGCTTGAGTTAGGGCTGTGGGGCCGGTGTCAAGCGAAAAGTCTGACCTAGTTAGGGATTTCGCGTCACATGTCTAGCGAAATTTACAACCTCTGCGAATTTTATGACCTCTTATTGTATGTCCGTTATTTTCCTTCTCAGTAAAGGAATAGACTTTGTCGAATACTTTTTGATGTATGTTGCGTAAATACAATATTTTGGTTAGATTAGACGTCAGATAGTCCACAAGTGATAGTTTGGGAATAATTACCCATTGAAAAATATTTGACTTAGTCTTGGACCTCAATGTCTCTCTTTTTCTCACCCAAGCGATAAACACTAATTGCCTATATCAGTTCTCAGCATATTTGATATCTCAGCGAACAGCCACGCTTGCGAAATGCATGACCTGAAATATCACTCTGCGCATGAGCAGATGGCATGAAGTCAGGGATTTCGCAAGTCAGAAATTTCGCTTGACACCGGAGCCCAACCAATTTTTGATGGCTGGAGCCGGGCCCGAGCCAAAAACTTTTAGATGGTGGAGCCGGAGCCTGAAATTTGGGTTCCGGTTCCACAGACATAGTTTGTGGTTGTACAAACATTAAAATGGTTTTAAGTGTTTTCAATGGACCAAGTCGTTCTGGATCCGGAGCCAAAAATTTTAGATCCCTGGAGCCGGAGCCTGAAATTTGAGTTCCGGCTTCACAGCCCTGGCTTGAGCACGCGCCAGATAAGCTGGTAGCCTGGGTTCGATTACCGGTCGCGTCATACCGAAGAGGGCTTTATCCTTGCTGAGTCATCCTCTACATTGTGGTTTTTAGTGGCCCTGCTTTCGAAGTGATCCAAAACCTGCAAAGCCACAATGGATTTTTCTAGAACCGTATGTGTGGAAGATGATGAAAAATAGTAATTGGTGGATTAAATGTGCTAAAATTTTGGAGAAGAAATAAAAGTGAGTTTCCTGGTTTATCGAGGTTGTCTATATGCGCGATGTGTATTCCAGCCACTTGTGCATCCAGTGAATGAGTTTTTCTTTGGAAGGGTGTTTGAAAAAAAAACTCGCCAGAAAATGGGAGGAAGCTTGAACTCTTCTGTTCTAGTGTTGGACAGATCAAAAAATTTTGAATGCACGATATGGCTCTGATGAGATATATTTGGTCTTGTTTGATCAATACTTATGTATTTTGCATGAAAGGATGCTAATTCGATGCAACTCCGCCGCGTTTGTGGAGACTAGTTACTTGGGGCATAGGCGGTTCAGATTGAGAAAGAAAAACATGTCCTCGGTCCGTTAATGGTCTGGATGTTGCGGACTGCGGGCGGTCCGGGCTTAGAAAATCTTGGACCGTGCCATCCCAACTTGGGACTTGTCTAGCCTGGTGGTCGGCGTTGATGGGTGGATGCAAAGCAACGGTTCACGCGCGGTGTTGCCGCAGATTCGTCACCGTTCACTGCGAAATCAGCTGCGTGGCACATGACGCAAGCAAGCGGAGATGGACGCCGCAGACCACTCGTGCCACTCCGAAAGGAGTACAAAAGTGAGTACAACGCTAAGCGAGATCAACCGTTTTGCTTCGCAGCAAAATCTCGTATTTTCCATGAAAATTTAGCCTAGAAAATATGGATAAGACGCGCGATTCTTTGCGTCAAAAACACTTCAAACTCAGGACACGCGCAGCAAATTCGGGGTAGTCGCATTGTTTACGCGTTTCGTCCGGACAAGCGACACGCTTGAAAATATGAACACAGGTAAGCCAACCACCGCAAAACCTACTTCCATCACGGCATAGTTGTTAGAGGGGACTCGCAAATGTTTTGTGATTAACGTGATTCAAACCTTTTGAAAACCATTGTCAGTGCTATGACTGAGGGTAGAGAGAAAAATAGTGATGATGCTTTTATTGACGTTGTCACTTTACGAACTAAATTTCTGCTGCAACAGGTTTATTTCAATTTTCACAAAGAGACATCAAGTCTTGCCCTAAGGCCAGCGATATTTACTGTCCGATTTAGGCTCATAGTGCAGCAGCATATGTCAGCTCTTTCTATCCAAGCTTGGATATAAAAAAGGTATGTTCTTACCTTTGTCTCGAAAAACGTGAAGGTTTCCGTCGATTTGGACCTTTGTTTCGACTAGCTGTCAGCGACGGCAAAAGAGTGCTCAAATAAACGCTCCCAGTTTCAACACCATTTAGTGATAATCGTTCAGATCCATCAGCGCACGAGCTTCCCGTTGAGTCAGCGTTAAAAAGATGCTTCGTCACAACATTTCTAATGGTCTCATCAATGAATTCAGCGTCAACGGTAGGAAGGATTGTCTCATCTGGAACTGAAAATCAACATTTCATTGCAAAGCAGTCTTCCATAACATCCACTCTATTAAAAACTTTAAATGAGATAAAATCCCAAGGCTATCTACCAATCTGAACTTTTGGGCGGCCAAATCCAGCTGAAGTCAGAAGATAGTCATGGAAACAAGTGAAGTGCTGGTTAACTGATCAAACCAATGTAGAAAATGGTGAGCATGTAACGTTCACCATCCGTTACATACAATGATCCTACTTGTAAGTGGGACTGCAGCGAACACAAGGTCGCAAAACCCATTTTTACACAGAAAACTTCGCATGTGATCCGGACAACATTCTGGACAACACCGTTATCTGGACAACATTCTTACAAGAATCTGTTACTAACTGGGTGATATTCAAACAGCTTACTTTGCTCATCAGAGAACTCTGCAGAGCTTAACACAGAAGAAGTTTCTAGTTCAAAACTTCTTCGAAGTGATTCATATCTATGAGGAACGCTCGGGGATGGAGACTGCGAAAAACCACTGTCCAGCAGGTCGGCAACTGGTGAAGAATGGAGTGGCACAGGGGGTGGTGGGAGTGGACGGGCCTGCACGGGCACCGGAGGCGCAACACGAACAGGCCTTCTTGTTTGCGTCACAATCGGCGAGCTCATGTCGAGATAACCGCGATCGTCGACGTGCTTTTCGCAGATAATCCCACTGGCTAATAGCAACCTGAAGATTTAATGAAAATGATCACGTGACTATATCAATGCTTGGACAATCAACCTGGGAAAACCATCCAGTTAACAGTAGCGGAGTAACGTTTGCAAGCTCGTAAACTCAGATGAAAAACCGTTGACTATATACAGGGTTGCAAGACAGGTAGAAAATTTCCATTTCGTATGGCGCGAATGGAAATTGAAACGGGTTTGGCAATACATTACATTTTTTGCAAAGTCACTTGCTGAAAAAATACACGCAAGTTCAGATTGCGTATCATAACGTTTTGCAACTCCCCCATTCGCAGTCGAAATAAAAGAATGAATCAGCGAATGCCCCACGGAACCTCCACAATAGAACAGTTGAAGTACAGAATAGAATACAAAAAACAGACTACTCCAGACGTTTGCACTACATTTAGACATTACTCCAACTGAGTGAATGTGTGGTTTTGACCATGGATTACAGTCAACTTTCTACAAATTTGGTATGTTCTATTGGGATACCAAACTGCCATCCCTTACCACTGTTGCACATGGCAGCAATTTTCAATGACATCATTATCAGGGTTTTTTAAGGAAAATGTTAGGTACCCGGTACGGACCTGTAGGGACCCGATATTAATGTTCTCTGATTTTAGGGACCCGATTTTCAATTCTAGGGACCCGAATCGGGTTCCTAAAACACTTAACAAAAACCTGTCGTTATATAAAATTGATTTCGAGGTGCTTCCACCGCTGCGATGTTCGCGTGCTATGGACCGGAAGTACTGCCAACACTTCTGATGACAGTTGCACCCTGAATCATGCTCAAAGAGTTAACGGCGGTATTTTAAAAATATTACCTTACAGACGTCGTGACTCACAGACTAGTCAACAGCGACGCATTTACTAAAATGTATTTCATTGATTGCTTTGTAAATACATCTTCATGTGTAGTTTCTGCTGTCTGGACCAGTTTTAGCTGCTTCACATTTAGATGAAGATGTGCAACGATTTATACTTGTGATGGGCAAATCCGACCAGCGAATTTGCTGAAAATGGGCCGTGGCGTTAAAGGCAGTGGCCTTCGCACGCCAAAATACACATATGGTAAAAAGCAAATACAGTACAAGTGAGAATGGCCCGCCGGTGTTCCCGCCATCCGTAAAATGGTCCGCGATGACAAAATCCACCACTGATTTATATCTTCATTTGCCCATTTTTATACCTGACCCTGTTTCAACGTAAAATTTTATGGTCGAAAAGGCTGAAAGATTTCCTAGCAATGCAATAAATCTAACTTTTAATAGAAGTCATTGTTCATTATAAATACATTTCGGCTTTTGTCACGAACTAGCTGGTAGCTTTGGCATTTATGTAGTTTGTCATCTGGAGACATCAACTTTGGTACCATTTTGCACGGCTATAAGAATTTGCAATTGGAATGGATGAGCAGATGAAGAAGTTGGAAAATAAACGATACTCCTGAAACTGTTTGAAGACTCACTTCTGTGATCCTGCAGCCTTACAGTCATTCGTATAAAAAATTCATCCGAACAACGGAAATCACACGATTTTTCAACATCCGGAATGACTTAAATAAGGGGGGAAACTTTTTGACTTCCAGGCAGCATAGGATTCTAAACTATAACAGTAGGTCAAGTTCGGGAATAGATGGATTGGGTGAGTAAAGTAATACCATGAGATGCAAAAAAGTGAATTGGCTTTTATAATATAATTTGGACCAGTTGGCAAACCGGATTAAAAAGCTTAACAAGCCGTAGTTTGCCCATGCCTGGAGATGCATTTTTGAAAAAAAGTTAATTTTTAACCATTAAAATACTTCGCTCGGCGATGTGGCAAAATTTTAGGCAACCATTTCTACGTGAAAATCTACCAATTGAAACAGTGTAACTGTTTTGTGAGACGAATCGTTCGTGACAACAACGAATTTTATAGTGGTAATCATCGAACTTGTGCAGTGGTTTATTAAGTTTAAGTTATTTTTGCAGCAGGTTTTGAAGCTCCAGTGAATGCATTTAGTTAAGTGAGACGTAATTTCGAGTTTGAATTGTCGCAGTTGTTATGTAATTTTTCACTGCAGTCTTGAGGTTGTTTGCTTTCTCTATTCTTGTTTTAGCCTTTCAACGTTTCGCCTATTAGCATTGCTTGTAGATGTAAGGACTGACGATGGGTAGTGTTACGTGAAAACGATTTCCTATTAAAAATTTGCGATAGATTCCTTGCTTGTTTCACCTGTGGAGTGAAGTTACTTATGAGAGCATTAGCGTTTACGTTGCGACATTATACCTGAAATAACACAAAAACTATAAAGTATAACCGTGTAGCTTTATCAATATATTATTGCAAGCACGTTATATAACTTACGCATGCTGTAGCCTGCTGCATTGTTGTTTTTGTATGTTTTAGGCCGCTTTACATTTGACAGTTTGTTTTGCTTATTTGTTCCTTCTGCGCCCTTTTTCTTTCCTAGGTAAAGTGGGCAGCTGGGTTTATAATCTTTTCAATTAGATTCAGCTCCCTGTCCTGCGGGGGGGGGTTCATCCAGATCTGTTTTTGTTTCGAGTCAACCTGCGTGTCTAGGTTTAATTATGAAAAATCCCGTTAAATCTGTTTTTTAAGATATAAATTCAGCAATAAATGTAATATCTTCCAGTTATTACAGTATCCGCATGCGTTCATCACGTGAAAGAAGTACGTATAGTGAATGAAACCAGCCATTTTCAATCGGTTTCATATCCTCATGCCAGTATCAATATCAAATAGGTTCCATGTGATCCAATGCGGTCAGACATGCAGCTGCGCGCGATTAACGTAAGCCGCGCGTACAACAAACGATTTCATAAATAAATTACATACAGTTGCATAAACAATTGAAAGATTCGCGTTTGCGAGGACGATGTAACTGTCTCAGACGCCAATTAAAAAATCGATGAAACTAGGTTTAAAGCTGATTGTTTACATTTTTTGGTTGACATATGCATGCAAATTAAAGAACGATTTCCATCATAGGAAGAAGTTGCTACCAGCTTAGGGATTTTAGATCCCGCTGCAGCTCAAAATCTCACAAAACATCAAAAACCAGCTAGATTTTTTGGACTCTGAATAGAGGCCATTCCGGCAGTTAAAAGATTTCGCCTTGTCCATTAAATCTATTCCTGATTTGTGGTGTTCTCTGCGTAATATCAAAGCCAGTTTAGATAACTCGAAGTTTGGAATACTTTCTGATTTTATGACCGAACTTACAGTTTTGCCACACACACTCATCTGCATCACTAGAAAGAATATTTTAACTTGTTGATCATATGAAAACAAAAATAAACTCGATAAAACAAGTCACTGTTAAGGAAAGCTTGTTGGCAAAACAAGCTTTGTCGAAGATGCAGGAAAACCGTTAAAAATGGAGAACTAATCCTGAAATAGTAAGAGATGTCATTAATTGAGTATGTCACCAGCGTTGTGAAAAACGTCTTGACCAACAGAAAAGTGATCCAAATTTTCTGGCTGCAGAAGAAACTTTAGAAGAGCAACTACTGTATAGTTAAATTAGTTTTTTATTCATGCTTTCACCTCATGTAATTACACCGATGTCTTTTTGCAAAGTAACATATCTGGTTTCTTGAAAGAAAATGTTGTTTTTCATGAACCATCTGTGTTTATTAGAAATTATTGATGTATGAGATCCCTGATTTCATACTGTTAGTTTGGTAGCTAATGCTATTGCCGAGCTGATGGTGCCTGCTTAGTCGGAAAAATATATACTCTGTTAAGATCGTAGTGTTTTGACTCTCAGCTGTGAAGGACTATAATGTATGATTTAGAAAAATTTAACTTTCACTAAAGAAAACTTATTATTCTACTTCACCACATAGCAGCATGAAAGTGAGAGTTCTACTTTCCACAGAATTCCCGAAATCCATCTAGGCCAACTGTAAACCAGGATAATGTAGGGAAGCAAATGGTTGCTTGGTTGAAACTTCAATCCCTGAAGCACTGAAGTCACAGCTAAATTACCACTTACACTGACGGTTAGTGACGTGAGTTTATGCACGTTCAGATGGAAGACCAAAAAAGTGTTGAAACAAATTAGGTCTAGAAACGCATTAGCCAGATAGTCTAGCCTACACTTACAAGGCTTAGGCTAGCCCAGTGGTTCCCAACCTTTTCAGTGCCGTGGACCCCTTTGACGATTTGGCAGAAAGCTGTGGACCCCCTTAACAAAACAAGTCAAAACCCTTTTCAAGAACATGTGGCTCAAATGGTCAAAATAAATTTTTAACTTAATAGTAGAAATCCTTAGAATTATCGTTTAAAGCTGATGCTTTCCGTTATTGGATTTTTATGCGCTCTGTCGAACAGTTCTATTAAAAACCGCATGTTTCATATTTATCAAGTTAGAGGGGGTAAATGTCTTATTTGGCCTTGCTTTTTTGATGTGTAACAAAAAGATTTGCCAATTTGGTCTTGGGTAACTGTCGTGAAACAAAAGGAATATATGCCCATCTTGGCCATGGATTCCTGCCGAATAACAGAGCAACATTTAAACGTATTTGTGAGCAAAATCATATGGACATTTTGCCATAAGGACCATATGTGGCTAAAGAGCGCAAATATTGAAAATAACATATTTTCATGTATCAACCCAATTTACACATGATGGATGTAGAACTTCAAGCTTTGAGCGTTTTTAAAATTTAATGTTAAACAGTGACGGGAAGTGTCAATATCTGTTGCTATGTGGATGGTAGCAAAGGTCAAAACAAGTCGGCAAATCTGAATGGGAATCATTGAACATCCCAAATAGAACAATAGAATTATTTCACACGAGGAGGGATCATGCCTACGTTTTTCAAAATATTTATCTTAACAGGTGTCAAGAAAGCGAATATTGGATTGTTCTAAAAAAGTAACAGTTAAAGCTTCGTAGATAGGTGGTTTAGTTATGGTGTCATGGAACAAAGAATAGTGTCGCGATAGAACCATTTGGTCACTGTCATCGCTGATACCTGGCTTGTTTCAATTACTTGGATGCGATGCCCATCCAGACTTGGACAACTAGATATTCTACAATAGTTTTCTCATTCGATGAATTAGAGCGAAATGACTAATTCTAATTTTATTCAAAGTTGCTAATATCTTCATGGCTCCATTTTCAGTTCTAATTTCTGATTTTGCCAAAAATCCTAATTTGTGCTCGGCATTTTTTAAAGCTGGAACAAGAATACACCCTCGTGAAAGGAAAATGCAACGAAATGGTCACAGGTGCCATGTCGCCACCATTTGAGCAGAGAAGACAGCGAAAACCCTATCATTTTCCTTTCTCATTTAACAACTGCAGTACAAACTATATAGCCCTATCAATGATAATTATCATGTCACATTACCTATCCACTCACGCGCAGATTTGAGTAAATGTAATTCGACTTTTAGTTCAATTTTTGGTTTTCGCCAAATCTGCTGATTTTAATTCCAAACTAGTTTGTGACAGCTGAAATAGATCTAATTTTAATTTTAATCTAATTTAGAAAAGCTAAAAAAATCTTAATTGTCCAAGTCTGTGACCATCCCGTGGAAATTTTATTTACTGTTTGGCCATCATATTGTTGATGGTATTTCAAAAAATCGCTACATACAGCAAATACCATGGTCTGCACATGTCAGGTTTTGGTTCAGCGGGAAATATTTTTTTTTGTCAAAATTTGCGAAACACATAGGACCATATATTTATTGTATTTTTGTTTTCCATGGTAACCACAAAGTGCACAGTGCTTGCAAGTCCTTCACACACTTTCCATTTGCTTTTTTGTCTTGGTTGAACAAAGTGCTTGTAGTTGTTAGCTTTTGTCCAATTGGTAGGTCTTCTGTAGGTAAACATTACTTTCGTATTAATTTATATACAATCAGATTTTTTAAAGTTTTGACTTTGATGGCCATAAAGACATTTGAGAGACCGCAACTACTTCATCTGAATACTTAAATGGTTATAAAACAAGGTTTTAGTGCATTTTAACGGTGGTTATGCAGAGAGGTTCTTCTGTATTTTGAAAGACCTTTCGAAAATTTCGGTCCTTCGAAACGCCTTAAAAAAGCACAATATACAATAATTTTAGGCTTAGTTCCTAAGCAAAACATTGCATTCTGTCATTGCTCATCCGGGTATTTTAGAACTGACAGCCATCAACCTGTTCCGGCATATTTAGCATGGTTTGAAGTTGTTTGGCATATTTTGATAAACTTTTTAGCATTTTTGGTCCATCTGGACCTGGCAACCCTGGTTTCTAGAGTTGCGCTCAATTTGTCTTTTGCAAGTTTAACCACCACGGAGCGTAATTTAGCATTTCGCTATTTTGGTTTCATCTTACATATATGAAGGTCATGGATCTCCAAAAATCCTTCTGTGGACCCCCGGTTGGGAACCACTGGGCTAGCCTAAAGGAAAGTTTGTGTCTGTTATTTGGGCTTCCTACAGCCCATTACCATTGACTTTTTGCTACCGTATGATGCGACGTGAAAGTTGAAACATGTTCAACTCGAAATCAAACTTCAGCACACGCACTGAAGCAGGAAGTAACATCATGAAAAGAGACCCATTAAGCTGAAAAACTCATTACTAGACGCAATCCGTCTGCATTAGGCTAACAAAGTTTCTGGTGTGGAAGTGTGTTTTGAGAAACCGTTGGAGAATTTGAGAGACTTTCGGTCCCTCGAAACGCCTAAAAAACACTGTTTGAAACAACAGAGCACAGTCCGCGTGGCAGTGAAGTCAAGCGCCAAGCGCCATCTTTTTCCGGTTGTCGATATACATTTCAACTTTCGGTTGTGAAAAACATCACATCCGCATTTTACAGACGCCACTGCTGGACAACCGCGGTACCGCGCAAAGTATTTTCGCAGAAATAGCTTTTCTAGCCTTGTCCAAACAGATGCGCGAAAGGACCGAGTGCTATTTTCTTGAAGTCCAGTAGCACTAAAATCTGTACTATCACGTAATACGAACATCCGTTGTGTCATTTGTACGTCTACAATAATACGTTGTAGAGAGGAATGCTTCACAGAAAAACAGGAAAACGCGCAGTAATTCAGTCAAAACTGATTCCACTCGTCTCTCGCAGTGTGTTGCATTATGCTGTCACCTTGATTCTACATCTACATGTTCAGTTCCTTTACCGGTGCTATACTTAACAACAACTACTGTAACTTAAGCTCTCTTCAGGTTTGCAATTCATTCTTCTCGATATTGTCAGTTTAGATTAGAGCAGGGTCTCCTAACTCCGGCACGCGAAGCAATTTTATCAGTGATGTAAAAATTATGTTGAAAAACAAACTACGAAATGCGTTTACAAAAAATTTGTTGATTTGGTAGAATATAACATATCCCTAAATAATCACTATGTACAACGTCACGCTCTCAACGGTTTTTTATTAGCTTCTGTGACCCTCGGACAAAAAAAGTTTGGAGACGTTTGTGGTCCAGATTTCTGCCACAAAAAACTCAATTAATTAGCAACTGGTATGGAGGAAAATCTCTTGTTACACGCTAGTGTTATTTTTCCACCAACTGCATCTGCGTTAAATGGAACAGACCAATTTGAAGCAATATGCTTGGGCAAAACAGACGAATTCTTGAAAACATTTTTTCACAAGTTGTAAAATACTTTGGATAAACGTACGCTCTTATCAATACTCTCCGCTAGAAAAAAGATCTTTTAAATTAGGAACACAACCGGTGGAATTTAGCAGTTGTAAACCCTTGTTATTGTTGCACCAACTGCGCAGTTGCTTTTGTTTCGAGATGACTTGTATTTTTCATCCTCTACTGAAGTTAAAGTTTTGATTCGATGATTTTTTAGAAAACTTTATTATATAGCTCAGTTTTTTTAAGGTATTTTAGGGACCCGATTCAGGTCCCTAGAATTGAAAATCGGGCCCCTACAATCAGAGAAAATTATCATCGAGTCCCTAGAATCCGAGAAATCGGGTCCCTGCAGGTCCATACTAGGTACCTAACATTTTCCTTAAAAAACGCTGATATAGTTTCAAGTAAGTGTGCCGGCACTAATAAGCCATGTTCACAAAGCACTCGTTTGACAGCGAATGATCTGTGCAACATGAAATGAGGAAAATCATGTCGTAGATCAACACGTTAACAAAAGCTCTACGCTGCAAACCTTTCGAATGCTTGATTTGCTGAAGCCTGCTCTTGAACGCCCTCCAAGCCGGATGATATTCTAAAGGTATTTGGAGCAATAACCACAGCAAGGCCAGATCCGTTCATACGATTTTCAGTATTTTGCATTACATTCCGTAGAAACGCCAGTAAATATTGCAGCGTGCAACGATGAGCTGGAGGCCAGCTGTCCATCGATTTTCTGATGATAAAAAGATGGGCATGTTAAATGCAGTTGGCCAATGATTGTTAACTTAAACGGTGCTCCAAGCATTCCCTGAGATAATGTCCTAGAGCAGTGTTTCTCCGCCGGGCCCCAGACTTCGCTGTGGAACCACGAGCAGAGGCCTTCACGGATTTACCCGTTTTGCATGACTAATAAAATAATAGAAGGCAATACGTTAAAACTAAATCTACAGTTTTTATTGAAGGACGTGGCGGCACGGACCACGGAAACGTTGAGAAACTATCCCCTAGCTAGTGTATCAATAGACAACGGAAGATTTGCGTTATTTTCAACAAAAAATGCTTTTTTAGTCGTTACAGACTGTAATTGCAGAGCTAGTAGCAATTGACATCATCAGTGCTTGCATACAGCGAAGTATCAGGCTTTACTCGAGGAAAACAAAATATTAATTTATGTATTGGAAAAGATTGGGAACAGCAGATGCCGTAGGCTACATTGTGCGATTAGCTCAGTTGTAGAGTTTCCGCCTCTCAATCGGAAAGTTGAATGGTCGATCCACGGCCACTGAATGACTTGCCGTTGTGCTCCTTGGGCAGGAGCGTTCACCTCAACCGCCCCGGCAAAAAGCATCATGCAGGTTTCGGCCTTCCGCCAATTGCCGTTAAATAAATCTGTCGTATTACAATGAAATACCACATTCGTGTATTCTTGTTGCATTCAAGCTAGATGCGAAAAGGTTATGACAACCCAGGCAGTTTCATTTTAGCTGGGTTTATACTTTCTCTGCCACGCCCAGATCCTTGCGGATCTGAGCAACCCATCCACCGAGAGAGACCGGTTGCCACCCAGCACCCCCTGCGCAACTGCGTTGATCACCTGGCAGCTCCTTCCCACATATATGCACCACCACGAGTTGAAACTGGACAGTAATAAAACTAATTTAACTGCTGAGAGGCATCGACTCGACAACCTTCCGGTTCCTTCAATGCCCTGGCGTCCTCGCACTGATTTGGGTTTTTTCTAGCTGAATCTTAGTTATCGCCAAATAAAATCAACTCAACTCAAGCACTATATTCTTTCCTACATTACTAAATACACAAAGCCACTAATTTAGCGGCTACGTACACGTAGAAAGAAAACAGCGCTTCTCTTGAGAATACGTTCAACTAAGTAGTGACATCCATCTCTTCCCGGATTACCTTTGAAGGTTTAGCAACTTTGTGATGCTCAGAAAGCCTCGCAACGGTCATGCGACAAGTCAGGTGTGCACTTGGGGATAATTTATAGTGAATTTATAGTGCTCCTTTCATCATTCAAAAAGAGGCCGGACATGGCATGAGATTGATTACTAACAACTGTGGTGGTGCACAAGCTCGAGCTTGAGTTGTGGTTATTTCACGTCTGTGGGCTGTCTTGGTCTTGCTGGGACCACTGTTCAACTCAATCTATACCCCTGCGCCGTTCCAGTGTTGCCTTTGAGATATCCCCTCCCAATCCTGGTTGAGAGAGCGAAGTGCATGGTCAGCAGGAAGTGTGACGTTGAGTGAGCACCGCATTCAGCAGACTTGAACTCCACACATGTTTATCTGTGGGTTTGTCTCAAGGATAACGTGCATCATAACAACCCCAGTAATGAATTGCGAACTGAAAACAGCAATCGTAGACAAAATCAAGGAAATTCCCAGAGAGTGTGCGCTGGTGTATTAACAGTTTTGCACGGCGAATGGAAGTTTGCCTCTCTAACGGGTCGAATTCACTCTGTGGAGCATAGTACCGTTACCAAAGGTGTCGTTGATGATGGGTGCAAAACACGAGAATGCTCGTGGTTGAGAGTCTATGTTTTACCAAAGCCAGATTTTTGTAGTAACCTTCAAATCTGCGATGATGATAACAGGAGTTATCGAAACGTCTGAAATATGTCGTTGATATCGTTTTCATCGGCCGTGATTTTCATTACAAGGCTTTTTAGTACTTCTGCTTTCTTGTACCAAACCTTCAAATCAAAGTTACATGTGAATAACACACGAAGTCAGCAGTGGTTTGCTTGTAGCAACAACGTGCATTGCACGCTTTCGAACACAGCTGTTAGCGTCTCATCCGTTGATGTGAAAAAAGAGGATTGTTTTTGGAAGAAAGTACCCCAAAATAAAGGGCAACTTCAACCAGTTGTCTTTGATTTTTGGGTAAAATTACATCAATTCTTGCAAAAACAAACCTCTTTTTTACAGCAATGGTTCCCAACCGAGGTGCCGCGGCACTCTAGGGCGCCATGTAAAATACTCCGGGGTGTCGGGAGCTAATCCGTTTTTCAGTATATCATTAAAACTACTAGTTTCAAAATGTCCACAAACCTTAAAGCAAATTGCTATTGGTTTCGCCACTGGGTGCCGCAAATTATACTTCCCTTCTGTGCCGCAAGCCTAAAAAGGTTGGGAAACACTGTTTTATAGTGTTGCTGAAAAGGCTTTGAAACTAGCCGATCTCACTATACGCGTAGTACGTAGCTGTTCATCAAACTAACCAAAAAGCCCGTTCAAAGTTCAACGTTTCCATGTTCAGTACATACGCACACCGGTTCAAAGTTTAGCGCGCCGAGGCTGAGACATTCGCGCAGCACTTTCGCGCCTGTGTAAAAACAAAACGTTTTTTAGCGCTGAAATTGCCTGAGCAACGCTGCAACTTGGAGCCAACAAACTAAGCAACGCTGCAACCTAGATCCAATAAACTAAGCTCAGTTCAGTTTATTTCTGCATCCCGACCAAGCACAGAATACTTCATCAGGAATACAGGGACAGGAAGCGACGGCCACAGTTGTCATTTAAGTCACTTCCCCCACAACTAATCAACGCTGCAACCTGGAGCCAATAAACTTGATCACGCACGATACTGAAATGCCAGTACTTAGGAATGCATATAATGGCATATCGAACCCTGTGGATTCGAATCCTTCAGTATTCAAATAAAAAAAATCAAGGGTTTTTTCGAATATTCAGATTCGAAATAAATTTGGATTAAATGAACGAGAAAAATGCGAAGTCGGCAAAAGAAATAAAATTTGCAGTGGCAGGCAATCTTTGCGCTCCTGAGTAATAGAAAGAAACACTCAACAAGCTCACGGCACTGCGCAGTGACGTAACGAGCTAATCAAGATGTCAAGTATGTGATCCCTGACCGGCATTCTAAACATCTGTGCGATCAGCTCATTTTGCTTCTAACAAATTATTCCGGAATAGGATTCGATATTCTGGATTCGAAATAAAGATTCCGGAATTCCAGAACCTCTGAATGTTCCATAATGCACATCCCTACCGGTAAAACGTTTTCTTTTCAACGTACGAACGGCCTCGTGCGAACTTCCGCTAGATAACGCTTTCCACCTTCAACTTTTTTGCATAATAAAGAAACTGTTCGTTCACATAAGTTTAACATCAAGAAAAAGAGTGCTAGCAATATAAATATGTGATGTTCTTGAAGCGTTTTTCAGGATGAACTTCGACTCCTTATTGTCCATCATTATCTAGTATTTTAACTAGTACGTGTTATACCGAGTGTAAGTGCTCCAACGTATTGTGTGATAATTCGCAATGCAGTGCAACATATTTGCGCGAGGCTGCAGAGTTTTCTACGCGAAATTTGTTCTTCATTATGACGTATCTGCACGGCAATAAAAAGCGTTTATAAAAGCTCTGAGGAAGCACAAAGATGGTACACATCAGCTTATAAGTAGGAACTTTATTCGTAAGACAAAAATTAGTTTGCATTTCTGCAGGGATTCAACAAAACAAACGGCTGAAATGAACAAGATTTCTACACACAACTTATTAACACAACCAGTTTAACGAAACATGTTACCAGTACCACCATTGATTAATTAAATTTCCACAAATGAAATTGGCACTCACCTCACATTGGTCGCAAACGTTTCGTCCGAAACACATTTTTCTTTCAGGTGCAGTTTTATAACTTCGTCGGGAATCAGTGGTTCAGGCAAAAGCCGAAAAAACTGTTTTAAAACGTTTGCTGCGGCGTGTCCGTCAACTTCCGCTTTCTCCGAAATCAAAGGTTGATCTTTGTATGAATCGCCAAGCCGTTCAAAAGAATCCCGTAGTCGTTTCAGATTTGACGATGAGGCAGAAATTCTGCACATAAAAAGATAAAACAATACAAATGAGACACACCAGGTATTTGACATCGCCTACAGGAATAATCAAACAACACACAAGTCAAGAGTTCAATTTGTTTTTGTAAGGGTGTTTCGAACAGCCAAATTGATAGCGTGTTCGTTTCTTTAGATGAATATTGAAGTCACTTAAATTGATTGTTTCAGTAAATTCCGCACATCGAACTGTCCTAGTCACTACGCAACAAAAAATTTTTTATGTCGAGGTTGGGACGTTTTCTGGATAATTTTTGGCCGCTGAATCCGAATTTGGCGTCTTGTTTCTCCTGCTGTCAGTATTTTTC
>JGI24159J19872_10005793_pt1 | contig 15985 bp, 8 predicted proteins | sample Ectturendosymbi4_FD_19872 | JGI IMG/M metagenome (IMG submission 19872) | reverse complement strand
AAATTTTATTGCTGTTTAACTGTGTCATCGTAACAACTTTTTGTTGCATTCTATACCGATTATAAGTGAAAACCTATTAGAATGCTAATTAAATGTGTCATTTAAATCAATCAACCCTGCTTAAAGATATCAACCAATCGAAGCCCTCGTGAAAACGAACCTGCGCTTCTTTCGACGTCGGTTTTACCAGATAGAAACATGGGTTGAAGAATCATTATCAGGACTGATGATGTACTGAAAAACGCGAAACTAGTTTCCCCGTCAACAAACTGTGACTGATTCACTTGCCGCCATCTTTGTGGCCTTAACTAAACTATGAAAAATAGATACGCTTGCAAGTTTTAATCGTCGCAGAAGAATGAAAGCAGGCAGATACCTCAGAAGCTGGCCGCCAGGCTAAAGTTTGTTTGTAGCCTTCGATCTGTTGAGAGACATCCTGCCACTACTTTTTTCTAAGAATGTTTAGATTTACTGAAAGAAATATGAGACCAGAAAAGGTAGAACTGACGAGCTTTCCCATCAACTAAAAAGTTGTGTTTGGAACAAGGAATAACTACAAATTAGCTTTATTGTACGCTTCCAATGTATAATTTGTTTGTACCTAAGGTTTTTTTTCAGTTAAGCTAATTGTTCTATTTGATGAAAATTAACCACTTGGACAAACTTTCTAGTTTACTTTGAAAAGCACGACCTTTCGTGATCTTTCGGGAACTGTTACGCTCTGTTTTAACCGCTTGGTTTCTCTCTGGCACGCGTCATCGCGCACGTATGTTATCCCAGAAGAAAAGTGCCTTTCTTAGGTCGCTATCACACGCCGGTTTTCTCAGCAGTGGCTGGTTTATAAGGCTCTGGGAAGGTCAGCCTTTCAGCTTCGCAAATGTTAGAATTACCGTTGTAACTAGCCACAGTTCGTTTTCCTCTTTTTACTTGTTTTCAAGTGCCAACATTTCGCCTGCAAGATTTGTTCTTACATTTTCAGGACTGATGATGCGTTGGAAAACGCGAAACTAGTTTACCCGTCAATAAACTGTGAGTGATTTACTTGGCGCCATGTTTGTGACCTATAACTATGAAAAATAGATACGCTTGCAAGTTTTAAATCGTCGCTGAAGAATGATAGCAGAAAGCAGGCAGATACCTCAGAAGCTGGCCGCCAGGCTAAAGTTTGTTTGTAGTGTTGAAGAATCATGTCTAGAAGATTAAAATCATCAGTCACAAAATATCGTGACGGCAGTCTTGTTTGCAGATGCATGTTCAATAGACAGAATCGCGAGATTTCTGAGTCTTCTCGAAGACATGCGACTTCGCAAGCAAGTCTTCACGAAACGCATTTAGAGAAGCTTCCCTCTGCCTGCGCAGCGGTAACAGGCAGGGTACAAACTGAAAACATCTTGCTCTCGAGTTATCATCACCATAGGTATCAAGTGAATAGCAACATCTGTTTGGTCATCAAACGAAAAATCAGAAGAATTGCAGCATTCAACCCATGCTTCGCGTAATTTCAACGTCTTGTCTAGACATAGACGCATTCGCCACGATAAGCTGTTTGAAACAAGGTGGCCTTCTGAAAGAACAAAAGGATATAATGGTATTAGCTAAAATCCCGCGATTGAAGCTTTTTCTTAGCAAAACTGTCTTCATTAGAGAACTTTCTCAGCTCTCTGTGATGAGCTTGACACCTTTGAGAGAAAAATTTGTGGCATATGCGACAAGCCGCACGCGACTGCATGAGCACTGCAGTTGGAAAAAGATCAAGATTAACGTTTCAGACTTTTCTGGATTTATTTAGTTTGTGCTGCTTTTTCAAAAATGGGTGATGCTTTTTTTGCAATTTTATTGATTTTTCAAAGCGTAATTAAGAATGTGTTTTGTTATGAAGTAGTGTATTATTAACACATGTGGTCTCCTATAACACAATCTGTTGTGAAAATGGTCTGATTCGAATTGATATGTTATGAACGTGGTCTGTTATGAACGGGTCTGTAATGAACAGGTCTGTTACGAAAGTGGTTTCTTTTGAGTGGTCTGTTATGAACACGTCTGTTTTGAAAGGGAACCAGCTGAGAAAGCTTGCTTTGCATCAGTTTTGACACCATTGGAATAACTGTTATAAGAAAACTACTATCTTACATCCTGGTAACGCACATGCCACGGATCTTGTAAACTTATTTGAAAAAATACCAAGTACATAGAATACATCCCCACTCGGCCAAATTCACATTAAATTCACATGAAGGTTTGTACACTAAGATACACGCAACTGACATATCAATTCTCCAAGACACAAGATTAGCAAAGTGATGTCCTCTGTCTATATTAGGTGTGGACATTTGCACAATCTATTCGTTATCGCCGGCCGCATTACGTTTATTTTTATGAGTTATGGCCACCAGTTATTTCCAGTTACTTTTATGAATTATACCAGTGGCCTCCAAACTGCGGCCCGCGGAGCCATTTCATCCGGCCCGCAAAGCCATTTTTTCAATGATGAAAAAGTAATACAACTACGTAAAATTTATTGATTTGATAGAATGTAGCATATCATGAAACAGTTACTCTACGTAAGATGTCCGGCCATCGGACTGTTGTGTACTGGCATATGTAGCCCTCGGATAAAGAAATTTGGCGACCCCTGAATTATACGTTTAGTTATTCATTGTTACGATATTATTACGCTTCGTGTCGTCTGATTTTTTTGCATTGCATCTGTTCTGCTTCCACACAGAGCCTAGCCTACAGCCACATGTCTGTTTGACCGTCTTTCTACTAAGTATCCGCAATCTGCATACATCAGACAAAAAGTTTTTATTAATGCACGGCCGCCATAATTTGTTTTGAATTACATGTACACCACCGCATAAATGTTTATTGACTGCCGCAAAGTATACACCATCTGTTTATACATACTGTGCTAATATGTTGTACAAAACCTAAAACGTCAGAAAGGTCTCAAACACAATTTTTAACTTTGATTTCAATGCAACTTCCAATAAAATCTTGCTGGAAAGTTGTAGCTCGAATAAGCCTTGATTGCTTGGCTGGGCGGTTCCTACGCCACCTTGACTGTTTATCTGCCAAGTACGGCCCTAGTAGCGAATTTTGCACTAAACGTTCAGAATGAAGTTGCATACATAGTCGGGGGCAATATACTGCATTGACTTTACCTTCAAGCTCAAGACCAGTGCTTTTCAAACGTTTTCTTCCCGCAGCACCCTATGCAGCATAAATTTCGTATATTGCACCGCATAACTGCACCTCAAACAAATCACGTCTATGGTTAAGTAGCAACATTTGTATTCAGCCACACCTAAATTTTTAATTGACTTCTTCATTTTTTGTGTCAGTTAAGGGGCTCACCTTAAATTTCTCGAAATGATCAAATTTCTCGAAATGATCACACACACACATCAGTGCTACACATGTTTCGAACTACCCTATCTGAATCGCAATGCAGGGGCGCTTCCAGACCAGCTCACCGCCCCAACATGAGTGAGAATTGAGTCATGGCAATGCCACTTGCTGCCGTCAGCTGTTAATGACGTCAATTGAAGTGGAACATAAGAGGCGAATTAAGTTAAAAAATGCGAAAAATATTACAGAGAAAGCAAATCATACGCTTGATAGATACAACACAAAGTGTAGAAGAACCACCAAAAGTCCTTAAACATAAGGTAGCGTATGGGATAAACTTAGATTTTGGAGAATCTAGCCCCCAAACATTTCAAAAGTTTTTTAAACTTGTGGGGCTAGCTCCCAAACGTTTAAAAAATTTTGAAAAACATTATATTTGATTATTCTGCAGTTGGAACCATTTAAATATGCGATGTTCTCCGCGATTTTTCCTTGATAAAAATCTGCAGAGCCAAAAAGTCATTTATGTTTTCGTAACTAAGACATTATTCAATACATCAGTGGTCAGCGCGGTTCCTCTGTCTGCAGTGATTTTTTTCTTTCGTTTCCCTAAAATTTTACAATTTCCACTTGGATCTGCCACTGTACCAAATTAAGCATATCTGGAATTGAAACAAAGTATAAATTTGTTTGAAATGGGACGGAATTTGCAAATGTTTTCCCTAAACGTAACAGGCGAAAAAGTCTATTTTTTCCGCACGTGATCTCCATAGTTTCCGACAGCTTTTGCACGTGCATTTCCAAATAGCGCGATAAACCTAATCTTTGTTGTACTCGACAGTCACTTTGCTCTTCAGGGTTATACAAGTATCTGACTGGGACACGACCCAAAACCAAGGGACCGTCCCAGTGAAACCAAAACATCTGACCTTTCTACCTAATACTATGAGACAGTCGCGCACTTCATGCCGTCGAAGTTGCAAACGTATAAAGCTTACTATATTTTTTGCAACTAGAGGGAAAGGTGCTATGGACATTTTTAAACTGTAAAAAGAGAAAAGTGTGATTGATGGAACAGGCAAAAATGTACAAGCACGAAAGTGGATTTTTTGACGACTATGTCACATAATTTATTTATTCTTTCCAGACCACCCATCACTATTCAACGATTACCTTTTGTTTTTGAGCAATACCAGCAACAAACATTGTTTTGTAAACATGACTCTTTTTAATCTTTTTTTGTTTGTTTTACAGAAACTAGGTTAAAGATGTTTCTAAATCAAATGCGAAGACGTATATTAAGTTGTCTTAAAATCCTGGGAAGAACCTTTGGTATTACGTGTTAAAGTTTTAACTGACTGGACTACAAGAAAGCAGTCGTGTACACAACAAATTTTTCTGATACGATTGACCAAAATGCTCATCGTATGAAATGAACTTTGGATAACTGGAGCTTCCATAAACCGGCCCAAATCTGCGCTTTGTAGTGAACAAACTATTGTTAGCAGAGAGCGACAAAAGAATGGATTGTCTGAATTTGTCCAGCCATGCAAGCGAAGACACGTGTACATGGTCCATCAACTCTACCGCGGGGATTTTAGCTCCGTACGTTGATGACCGGTATATTGCTGCATGCATCTTGGCTTTGTCAACATACCTTTTATTTTCATTAACTGCTTATGAAATAGAACGGTGGAGAGGGACTGCAAACAGTGATACATCCATTGTCAACAAACTTGTATTGGCATCTTCATTTGTTGGGTTTATTTATGGAATAAGAATCGTGCTAGGTCTCAATGTGGCATTTCCGGATTGCAAAGCTTACAACTACGTGGGTGCGGCTACGTACGCCGTTAGTCAAAGCCTCATATATACCGTGCTATGGGCAAGGCAAAGACGGTTCTACGCCGACCCATTGCTTTGCCAGTCAGTGAACAAAGTGTTGAAAATGTTAAGTGCAGTGATCATTGTTCTCATTTACCTGGTTGAGTTCACTGTCCCTTTCTCGATAATCACCTATTTTTGTGGCTTGCCGACGGAGAGAGGATGCGTCTTTGTGTGGGATCGAACCCTGATTCACAGTAAAGCCCTTCCCGTGATGTGCGCATCTTTTGTTTTTTGCTTTGTTTGTCAGATTGCTCTCTTCTTCCTAATCACGCATCCACTTTTGGCGAAGAAGGATGACAAGCCCACAAACTTTTGTTATGCATTGTGCTCTGAAGTACATCAAGATATTTTTATCATGGTCAAGCGTCTCGGTAGTTGCGCTGTAATTTGTGTTTTAGCGTCTCTTGTATTGCACGCTGTTGCAGTTTTTGATGCTTTAGGATATATCTGCGTTTTCTGGCCAAATTTCATGTGCCTGGATTTGCTTGTTAGCAACACATCCCTTACATTTACTTTTATTGACTGGAAACAGAGGCTTATCCCATTTTCTCAGTGCTTTTTGTTAAAAAGGACAAAAAAACGAGCAATACCGTTTCATGAAGACATCAGCAACACAGCATGATGGACTTAACAGCAGGCATGCTGTCATTGAGCAGCAGGGCTGTGGGGAGTACTCACTTGTGGCTGTGTGGTGCAATCCATTTTTTACTGTTTTGTCTACTTTTGACTGCGTGTAAAGAAATAGGTACCATGACAAAAATCACTAGTACCGCTGAGGTTCGTTAGAAGCTCACAATTAAAAATATTTGTCTCTCAGACGGTGCAAAAAAGCAAAAAACTCTTGGAATTTAGTTCACGAAAATATCTTCCAGATGAGGTTATGCTGCTGCTAGTGTGCACTCTTTCTAACTTGTGCAGATATATGCACTTAAGTATTAATTTAAACAATGTTTGCCCTCAACAGATTTCGTCGACAGCACTCTACAACAAAAAACGCGATTCGTTTTTGCTCAACCACGTAGCGACTGCAATTGCTGATCTGACCAAGCAACAACTTTTTATTTGCTCGCGACTGAGTGAGCGCTTTGATTTTGGTTCCGATGTGGTTGCTCGAAACATCAGACTGCAGTTTGTTATAATCTTGAACAGAATTATAAAAGCTTGAAAAACGATAGCTGGTTCATGTACCCTAGACGTTTTTGAAGGAAAATCTGAACGATTGATGCGCGGACGTTGATATATTAAGAATGCTGGATATTAGTCTTGTACACTGTCATTGTTTCATATGGCAGAGCCAGTAATTCCCTTTTCCAACCATTGGAGGTCTTGCACAATAAAATACTACGAACTATTATACATATAATAATTTTAGATGTCATATAACGCCTTTGTATAAAATTATCAATTTTCTGAAACTTCACGATTTATATCAATTTGAATTAGCTGAACTGATGCATGAATTTCATCACAGCTTGTTGCCAACGTCATTCAAAAACCTGTTTCCGAAAACGGCTGATGTTCATTGCCATAATACAAAATATGCAACTAATCCCAGCTATTTTATACAAGTTTGAACAAATGCAGGTAAAAAGACAATTCCCATCGAGGAGCTACTCTTTGGGCGAACTGAGAACAACACTTCAAAGTTAATCTCATAAAGTCTTCAGTAAACAATACCGAGCATTTCTGTCATGGCAATATAAAGAAATGGCAAAAGAATTTACTATCACGTTTAATTTTTAGAAAATAGGCCTGTATATTCACTTTATCTGTCTTGTCGTTTACGATTTGTTGGAATGCGTTTCTGTTTGCTTGTGTGGTTTGTAGCGTGGCGCTTGACATACTGTTTAAAGGCAACTGAATAACTAATTTGGTGCTCGTGTCAGATCTGGTTTACTGTTATATGTGTTTTTGTTTTTACTTTCATATTACATCACAAACGTGAAATGTTTCATTCTGCTAGGGCACTTCGACTCGACAACCGCAAGGCTTTTCGGTGCCCTGGCTGCAGGTTCGCTTTGTTTTAACGATAAGCTGTACTGTGGGTTACAATGTGGCCAGACTTGCTTGACGTCACTACCTGCGGTTGTCTTTACCTGTCTTTTACGCAATGCACTAGTCAAAAATGTAGAGCAAGTTTTCCTGTAAGATGCATTCTGTGGAACAAAGAAACAGATTGGTCTTTGTATCACATTTCTCTGATTCTGTACAGCTGCTGGCGCTCTTTGTCACGCTGTGCTTTTACTGCACCATCTGCCGTTTGCTTTTCCACATTTCCAACAGATGGCACTTATCTTCGTTTGCCCCAGTTTCTCTGGCCCGTGCTTGTGCCTCTGCATGTGTTCTTTTTGAGCAGGTAGCCTCTTTTAGCGTATATGGCAAGCAAATGCAGGTGAAATGCAGGTGCAAATGTGCCAGATTGTTCATGCACGTCTGAAGATGGAGCTCATGTTTAACGTCTCAATTTCGCATGATCCGCTCTATGAGACCCCATTTATCCACTTCCCTGAGATCATATACTATTGCAAATAATCCGTTTTTCAAGGCATTTGAATTATTTAAGTGATAGATTAAGTTCACCAAAGAGTTGTTTAAAGCTTACTCGAAACGTGCCCCATTCGCAAACCCTTGTGAACAGATCACCTCGCCATTGTCGGTTACACAAAAGAAAAAATCTTTAAAGTAGAGCAACACTCGCCTATTATAATACAGACGATTACCATATCCATAACAGCAGAATGAACACAATTATATGTGTTGCAGCCACTTGGTTGGCGCGGCGTGGCATGCGCGATGCACCACGAATGAGAAGTACGTTAAAGAATAACACCTATAAGTACCTGCCGCAGACAAGAAGTAATAGAGTGATTCAGGGCTATGGAGCCGTAGACCAAGCAATTTTGGGTAATTACCCAATTATAATTGGAGCTGGAGCCATCAGCCATAAACTTATACTTTCAGATTGCGGAGCAGGAACCTGACATTTGGATTCCGGTTCAGCAGCCCTAGCTTGTGGGGCAAGGGTACAAATAATACAATGGTTCTAAGCTTCCAAAGGACGGAGTCAAATCTTTTACTGTAGGTGTTGGAACCGGAGACGAAAACTTTAGATGCCAGAGCCGGAGCCTGAAATTTAAGTTCCAGCTCCACAGCCCACGGCGTGCGTGATCTCTATTGCTGACCTCTGTGCCCTCGCCGCTCGGCAGAGTTGTAAACGGGCCTCATTTTGAGGCACAAACCCGGCCCGAGCCCGACATTTATTTTTGAAGCCCGATTTCGGCCCGAAAGCCAAATTTACTAAGTGAGTCAAGATATGCGCAACTGCAGGTATCAAAAAACGTAATGTTTGAGTATAGCTGCAGGCTCAGGACATCGTTTCATCATACCCAAATAGCAATCACCTTGACCAAAACATTGGCTTAAACAGCACAAACTTAGCTTGTTAGTCAGTGATAATGCTGCGGAAAGTAATGTTTCTGAAGAAAAAGGAAACTGTTACGGAACTATGCATGAATGCGCTATTGGCATAAAAGAAACTATCTAGGATAGCGCTATAGGCATGAAATGCCGGTTTGTATACCATGGTTTCTTAAAACAAGCCAAGAATCGCGTAAGTGATTGATCTTTTCGAAGTAACGCCATCTCGTGCTTAATTTCACCACCGCTGTCTCCTCAAAAAGAGCGTGGGACTAATCCGAGCAAAGAACAAAAGAACGCAGGTGAGTTTACAAACAGAATCAGCTGAAGAAAAATCACAATCACTGAAGTCATTGCGGTGAGGAAACAACTCTACTTCACGAACTAAAATAATTCGTTACTCTGAATATTAAAAAATATTTTGTATGCAGGCCCGAAATACTTTGAAAAACTTGAGCCCGAACCAGGCCCGACTTACAACTCTGCCGCTCGGGCTCTCTGATTGCAACATATGCATCATCTTCCTGTTTGACTATGTTTTATAATACATTTTAATTGAAAGAAGGACTTAGAATGAATTCCTAGAAGAATACATCACATGTTGCTAACAGCAAAATACATGCTGATGTAATAAGCGACTTTGCCTTAGTTCGTGAAAAATGTTTGCTGTGCAAACACACTCCTTTACACGCTATAGAAAACTAACTGTTGCGATTCTTTTTTGGAGGTCAAATATTAAGCCAAATTTATTATTGCTTTTGAAAAAACGTGTGTTGAAAACATTTCACAATGCCGTATCATGCATCACCTAATAAAAAGAATAAGTTGTTGCTTTCTAAAAATGACGATTCATCTGTCTAATTTCAAACTTACAGAATGCACCAGGTGTCTACATCACTGTAAAGTTTGTTTCCTGCTTCTGCAACGACCACAAAACAATTTATTAGGAAGTAAAATATAAAAGAAAAAAGTGATATCGGATCAACTCCCTCAAAAACGTTGAAGGGGTTAAGCTTTTTATTATCACCTGGGTTATTTGAGCTATTTCGACAAACTTAATGTTTTTTGTACCTGACGTCACATCTATTTTGAGGATAGTAGCCTTTTTTGCGGTAAATCAACGGTGCAAATTAATTCAAAGCACTATCAAATGATTTCCTTAACCTGATTTCTTTCAGAGAGGTTGTCTTGGCCATACCAAGAAGTATAGAAACCCCAGAAATTTTCAGCGGCCTCTATTGGTTCCACGCCAGAGGTGGGACAAAGCAAGCCCGTAACAAGGGGGGGCGAACCCCCCCTTAGAAAATTGTTCGCCCTCCCTGGAAAAATGTGTTGGATATAGTTTGAAAATATTGGACATAGTTCAAAAATTTTGGGCCCCTCTCAGAAATATCTTCGCCCCTCCTGGTGTCTCAAGCCGGTTACGGGCCTGGGACAAAGCCTCATTTTTTTACTCCGCATCCCCTCAAAATCCACGAATATTTGCTTTGCACCCGCTCCGCCAAATTCCAAAATTAAAATATTGATCCCACTTAGATTCCGCGAAATTCTGAGTACTGTACTGCGGAAATATACTCATTTTGGTTGAAAAATGAAAATCTTCCACTCCGCTTCCCCACAAAAACGTATTATAAACACTCCACTGCCTGAACTTTGCGAAGCCCGCAACTCCGTTTTTTTGCCAATCTCTGTTCAAGACCCCGCTTGATCCATGAGTTAGACGAGGATGCAAGCCTCTTCTTTGACTACCGAGCGACTTCTTATCACGAGAAAATGTCCCTTTATGTTTTCAGAACATGTTCAGTATTTCCGCGCAAGACAAGCTACTTCTGAAAAGCCCAACAGGCTAAATGATAATATGTACATTGCAGACCTTATACCCAAAGGCTTGAAAGGTTCCGTCGGTGGGTATGTTTCCGAATCAAAAACTCCGCTTGCTCCTACAATGAAGATATGGTGAGACGGATGGGCAAAATAACAAGTTCGATTTTTTTTACTTTTTCGAGTCCGACAAAGCCACGGGGTGATACAAACGTTATGGTGGAACTTCTGGATTTAAATTTGTTAACATCTTGTAACTACATCCTGTAGTCATTAATCTATTGCACAGACTAATAGAAACAGAAAATAAGTTTCTCTTAGTCTGTGCAATATTCCCAAAATGCGAAAGATTCGTCAGTATTTTCGGAAGGAGCTAAGTCAGAGCGACGTTGCCAGTACAATGGAGCCGCAGTGAAAACAAAAATCTACGTTGCATAAACTGAACATGGCGGATGACTTGCTAAGACTACTTGAAAACCATCAACGAAACATGGGCGGCTTGTTTCGTTGGAAGTGGTGACACTCACGTCATCTCGTGTGTGTTGAAGTCAAGTGATATTAGGGAAACTAACATAGTTCCCATGCTTTGGGTAGAAGGTACTAAGTTTAACTAAGCACTCATGCTGTAAATCAGTGATTCCCAACCCGGATGCTGCGGCAGCCTAGGGTGCCATTTACAATGTCCAGGGGTGCCGCGAGCTAATACGTTATTCAATATATCATTGAAAATATATTTTCAAAACGTCGCCAAACCCCAAACCAAATTGCTGTGGGTTCGCCACTAGGTGACGCAAATTATATTTCTCTTTTGTAGGGTGCCGCAAGCTCAAAAAGGTTGGGGACCACTGCTACACAGTGGATCTTGAGACTTTAAGCTGATTTTGGAATTTGTATGTTGCTTTCTCTAAGAAAACACGAAATTTGGCTGCATCCTATTTGTCGAAAGCATGCATCTGTGGTTTCCACAACCTACGTTTTTCTCTAAGACAAGAAACCGTGGTTTTCAAAGGCTTACCTTTTCATAACAAGCCAACAATAACTATTTCAGGCGGTTAACAGTCCGAGCTACTGAAAATTCATAAATATCCACTTACTCAGGCTTCCCCTTTTACAAGCCAGCAATAATGCTTTTAAGTGGTTAATAGTTCGAACAACTTCTGAAAACTCAGAAATTCTTGCAGGATCCTATTTTTGTTCGCGTAAAAACGAACCTGGTTTTAAATGCTGCGCATTACCCGTTACTACATTTTACCCACAGCGTTTGGTGAACATGCTTTTGTTTTGCCTTGTTTCAACGCTGTTGAGTTGAACCGGACAGAGGTTTCCCATCATATGCGTCGCCAAATTTCCAGAACATTTGGCCCCTCCCAAATTTTTGGGCTGACTACGCTACAGTTCCCCACACGGTCCGTAACCTTCAGCAAGTCAAAGCAACTTCTTCCAGGTGGAAGACGAAGATGCACAATACCAGCGATCCTCAACGTGATCCAGGTGGACCGATGGTCCACACAGAGTTCCACAAGTCCTTGATAAAACGTTCACTGACCTATATGCAATACAGTTTCGACTAATTGCTCATGTGCTGTCAGCATAGCAAAATGGTCCATTGGATATTTTTGTAAAAGATGGTCCATGGACCAAAAAAGGTTGAGAAGCACTGCACTAAACGAATGTCCCATCCAGGTCGACGCATTGCACTGTCTGAGCCCCACTAAGCTTTGCGTAAAAACGAACAGTTCTTTGCGTCGGTCATGTTAGCGCTGTAGACGGATCAAGTACAAAGACGAAAATTCACTGTGAATCGCGATCAGGCATTGCAAAAATACTTCGCTAAACAGGCTGGCAAGATACGTCAAAAACAACAGCAACCTGGTAGCCGTTTAGGTATAAAGGCAAAAGATTGCACAAATCTCACGTTGGCTGTGCGCGCAAATGCGGTTCGCGCTTGCTAGCTCAATGGTCTTCCAGGGGTAGTAGGCGTTATTCCGAAACCGAGCCGGTGTCGAGCGAAATTTCTGACTTCACACCAAGTACGCATGCACAGAGTGATATTCTGCATACCAAATACGCTGATAAAACTGATTACGAGGGATTAGGCATTCGTGTTTAGGGAAGTGTGTCAGGTTAGGGTGAGAAAAAGAAAAATAATTGAGGTCAACAACTAAGTCCGAAAATTTTTAATGGTTAAAGTTATTCCCGTACTATAGCTTGTTGTGGGTACCTGACATCTAACCAGAATGTTTTAATTTACACTACACACATCGAAGAAGTAGTTGCCAAACTTTATGTCTTTATTCTTGAAAGTAAAATAACTGAGAAACAATAACAGGTCAGAAATTTCGCTTGACACCGGTAAAGCGAACACTTTTAACAAGTGCAAATGAATCAGCTTACGGTGATAGGGGTATTTCGATAAGGCAAGGAACGCAAACTGCTGTTTGCGACTTCGCTTAACACATCAGGGTCATCATTGACATAGAAGTGAGAATCGGAAGAACACTGAGCCAAACCACTGCTTGCGCGCCTAACAGCCCAACATGTCACTTGCCGGCGCAAAGTACAGAAAAAAGAGGGCAGCAGTTTCACGATTCGGCTGCGGAAGCATTAACAAAAACGAATGTCGTAAAATCGTCGCTTTCACTTGAAACTGACCGGACCTGCGGCGCCAGGCGAAAAAGCACGTCACTTGGAGGCCGGTTTGCGCGCGAAGTCGAGGGGCATGCCCAGCGAGCGCGTTCTCGAGTGCTTCGCGAACTGCGCGCGCGTTACTTCGCCGGCGAACGCGAACGGATCGTTCGGTTGATCGCTCGAACTCGGTTGGGTGCTCGGGCGAGAGAACGAGCTCGGGGTCGGCGGTTCGAGCACCGACCTCAGCCACCACGTAATGTCCACGTAAGTTGTTTCGTAACGACGGACGAAGTCGTCCTGCAGGAGCTCCTTGTACTTAGGCCGCTTTTGGTATTCTTTCGTGCAGCTGCAAAATAAGCAACGCACCTCAGTCTTTTTTCACGTTAAAGGTTTATATACACGTGAAGCATTTTGGACACGAGCAACTTCAAAAATGCACGCAAGTACAGATAACCATGTTACTATATTAACGTGACTGTATGCCACCTCTTGCCAATGTCGCTACTGCAAAATGCAAACCGCGTCAGGCTTGTTTAGTGGCAAAAGTTTTTTGCCGTATCGTTGAGGACGCATTAGCATGACCACCATCACCATAATTAAGCAGCATTTGGGTGGCAGACGTCACTTACCACAACGAAACGAATTTTCGGAAATGAATGGAAAAGTTCCGGTCGACGGGCAAACTGGGAGGGTCTTCCCCCAAGATCTTCGTTAACATTTCAAAGTCGTTCTTGCAATTGCTATACGGAAAAATACCGGTGGCCAACTCCACAAGGGAAATGCCCAAGCTCCACACGTCAGCCCTGATGTCGTAATTCGGGTGGGAGGGATCAGGATTGATCCTTTCAGGCTAAAAAAAGCAAAGCAGTTGTCAAAACCCACCTACCACACGCCACAAACAAAAATGATCAAGATTTGTTGTAGAAGAACGTTCTAGGATTCGTCATGCGATGTTTTGCTTTTTTCAAAATGAACTCAATCGGACAAAACCCTACCTGCTCCGCAACTGGCAACAGCTTGCTATGTACTTATGAGGAAATGATGAAGAAATCCCACTTGAAGCACCCACGGCAAATGCTTGGCAACATGTCAATCCAGTTCGGAAAATCCACATTTAGCTACACTGGGACGTCATTATCAAAAAGATCGTCAACAACGACCTGCCATGTACTGGCCTAACGACCTGGTGGTCGTTATCTTGGGCACCGCTTATTAGCAACAGAGCGCTGACAAAATAGATTGCTACTTCTAACTACGTTAGTCAGCAACAAAGAAGTAAAAATAAACATGAATATGACAACGCGTTTAACGTACAAAAAATGTAGGCGTGTAACACTAACATGCTCGCCTTGACCAAGCAAAGGCAGTAGTCTGAAATCATTTTATCGTGCACCGCGGCAGCACACGGCTATTTCAACACCCAACACATTGCTGTTGCCACAGTTTCCGTGTTTCAGCTGGTAATTGCGTGTGTTTGGTGTCCTAACAGACAAAAGAAGCTTGGCGGCCATGGTTCGATGAAAACACAGTGCGCGACGAGAATCAAAACGTGACCTGGTCTCGATTGCACTAAAACGCTGGCAAAATTCAAGGCAACAAGTGATTTCATAAAGCACTTAAATAGAGCAGTGTTGATAGTGTACTAATATACTGTAGCAGCTGGTGTTACTCCCTTGTGACCGAAATAAAGGACATTTTCCTAACCAGTGATATGCTACTTGTGAGGTGTGCTCTTGAAAAGTGTCCTACAAGAGGTTGGTTTTCAGTTGTTCTTACACTGTTAAGAGATAGACTCTGAATTTCCAAGTTAGGTGAGTTAACAAAACAAACGCAGCCCACAGCGAATGTGTGAAGTGGCGCCCTGTCAGGAATATTTGCAAATATACGTCGAATATGGGATCAACTTTTGATGCACGAGACTCAGAATGAAAGCAAGGATATCGAAACGAGGCGTTCGCAGATGCCTTTTGACATTTAATCCAAAAATAGGCAACGAGGATGTGGTGAAATCATAAAAAATACTAATGAAACCAAAAAAGGAACTCCGGCAATGAACATTCCAAAAGCGGACTTCGCGTCTTATCAACTCCGAAAAATCATTTATGGCAAAGATCAGGACAAATTGCAACAGTTTGAGACAAGTCACAACAGATACCAAAATATCAAGAGTTGTGTTGACAATCAAGTACAGTATGACCAATTCGATCCTCCCTTGTGTCAGTTTTCACACAGTACTGCACAACAGCCGTTTGCGGTATTGGAGAGTTTCAAGAAAATAAGACTTTTTCACCGAACATGACACACGCGACATTTTATGCCTTCGTATTTCACTTGACCTCACACAGCGAGAATTTTTCTCTTTGATTTGTTACAAGACTTATTGTTGATGCACAAAACAAAATATGACTTCAGTGGTCCAAGGTATTGCACATGACAATATTTGAGACTGGCATTTTTTGAAAGAATCCTTTTGAAAACAGTCATGAAAGACCATTTCCTGCGAACTGCTTCCAAAACCGGACGTCAGGCAAAAAGCTATTGCTAGCTTTTACACATTACACTTCAAAATTAGTTGCTGCGTGAACGTTAGCAAAAGGAATCACAAATGGCCATTTTTGCAGGGAACGTTTCAAATTGAAACCACGCACACTGCTGCTACAAGTTGGGAAATTGACAACTTCATGGCAGAGATGAGGATTGGACTGGACTTGGATTGGACCAGATCCGGACTATGACGAATGTTGATGAATTTGGATTGGATCCGAACTGTACATTGCTTCATAAATTTAGGATCAGGGCCGGATTTGGACTGAGTTAATAGAAAATAATTGCGCAATTTTTATTATTAAAAACATTATTTGTTAATTTTTTGGACTTTATT
>JGI24159J19872_10005789_pt1 | contig 15990 bp, 5 predicted proteins | sample Ectturendosymbi4_FD_19872 | JGI IMG/M metagenome (IMG submission 19872) | reverse complement strand
AACCTTGTTCTAATCTAATACAATTGCAAATGAAAACGCAAACTTTATAAAGGCCTGATACTCCGTACTTTGCAGTCTGCACCACTACTACAAAACAAGCCTGCTGCAGGTCATGTGGCTAGGCTAAGTGTACCAGTTGATTGCGTCACGCGAAAGCAAAACTGAAAATTGTATGCCTTGATTCCTGTAGTAATTTTGCAGTGTTTACGAAAAGTAAATTACTCGTTATTGAATTACTAAAAATTTTGATGATAAACAAACATTTCTGAATATAATAAATTTCATACTGCAACAAACTAGCAAAAAAACTTGTCAGCTTTGTAAGTCTTGCATATTTAAAAAAAAACTTATTCATTTTCAAAATATTTCTTCGGAAACACGCATTCAATCGCAAATTTTGAATGCGTGTTTACCCATTTTTTTGCAGAAAACAAAAGCGAAAACAAACTCAACTGAAAGGCTCTTTTATGAAAATGAACTCAATGTGGATTTACGAAAAAATTTTAATTTTTATTTTTGCTCCTGCTTATGAGTGAAAATTAATTTTAAATTTTGAAGCAATCATACTTAAACTTGTAGCACTTTATTACGTAAGTTGAGTTTATTTGGAAATAATCGGGAATTTACAACATGATAAAGAAATCATTTCAATTGCAAAAAACACCAGGGCACTGAAAAAACAAATATTTACTGAGATGTTGCTCCTTGACTGCTGGATCAGTTTTATTACAAACCAGGTTTTGATCGAACTGTTGCATATATGTGGTAAAGAGCTGCCAAATGATCAACACAATTGCACAGGGAGCTGGGTTTTTGGTCATCTGTCACTTAACACTTTCACATCCGGTCTCAATCAAGTGGTTCTTGCGAAAACAGCTGGATTGCAACTGGCTTTGCATGGGAATATCTCCAGTGCAGTAAACGCTAGAGAGCTGTTCAAACGCTCAAAAGACTTGGCAAGTAATGTAGTTTGCAATGAATAAATTTTTTTTGGTTGTGGGTTGCGGATTTTTGTCTAAAAACGAACATTAGGTTTAGGAATGAGATTCTAAACTCTTTGTGGCTCAGAGGCTGTGTAAATGCATGCCTCTTTTGAGTTAGTCCACCCAGGCGAGACCAAGGTAGCAGTGAATGTGATTTTGTGCAATGTAAGAGCTTTGATATGCTGCCAAATGCTAGGAAAGCATGTAAGAATGTATTAGAAATGTTTCTGTAAGCATGTTTAGGCATGTTGATAAAAGGTTCATCCCTTGATGCCAATGTATAGCTGCTTTTGCTGTCTCAAAAAAGTGAAACTTTTGCAAAAAAGTAGCTCTGGTAGGCCCAGACTTGTTGCAGTGGTATGTAGCCCAAAATGTTCTGAAATAAATTTGACAATCGGTTTGTATAAAGGCAACAAAACATTTGCTAGGTTTACCGTTTTAGCCTAAACCTAGAAAATGCCCAGCAGCATCTGCCTTCTGTAGAAGCAGACAGCATTTGAATTTTCTGCCAAAACTGCCTGGTTACCATGGATATAGCCACAGGAAAACCATCTGGGATCGAAAGTGTTAATTTATAAAATTATTCCATTTGTTTATGTTGCCTACATATTGAAGAAAAAAATACACTGCCGCATCATTCACCTGCAGTTTTAGTAATGCAAAAATATTAGCGTTGGTTATTAGCAAAGAAATATGAAAAACATCGGTATCAGCCCAAAAAAGCCATATTGGCCAAAATGTAACAAATACTCAGTAAAAAATAGTGTCTGCTTCACGCTGTGGAAAAGGTTCTATTTGACAGATACTAACCTAAAACAAGTAAAAAGTGAATAATATTGTTTGAATGTATTGACCGACAAACATATGACTCATGTTGTATGGTAATTATCAACTTGTGATATTGGATGGTATGCAATAGTTTACGTAAGTTCCTTTGCTCCTAGCTATGTTTCATTCATTCATGTTTATCTGGAAACTTATTCCAAACTCAAATCACCACTTATAGTAAAATGCAGTGTTAATACAATTGTGGATGTAAAATTGAACATTTACAACATAATTTCATCATATCTAACAGCACAAGTCAACCTATTTCAAACAAAGCATAAACTTGGCTATGTTTTTCCCAAGACATCTAAAATAACCTGTTTTCCAGATTAGCAGCAAAATGGGGTAATGTTAAAAATCTGTTGATATTAGACCAGAGTATTTCAACGTTTTTGCTGCAGCGGAACCTTCCGAAAATGTTGGCATTGGTCATGGAACCCTATGCAATGATCCAAGTGTCCATATTGCTACAACTGCTTAGACCTGTGGTTGCAAATTTTGTCCCAAGCAATTTTGGTCTGTTTCAGCAGAACCCATGGCAGCCACTCAAGGACACCTGGTTAAAAAACACTACATTGACTATTGATGCAGTGCATTAGGAATTACACTTGTCCTTTATTCTCTTGTAATGACTTCTATTTCAAGTCAAAAAATAATTTTATCTCTAAATATTATAAACAGACAGTTTTAGCAAAATTTGATCTGATGTAAAGAGAGAGCTTAATATTGCTTTAGAATGTAGAGGTGGGGAACCTGCGGCCCGCATTAACATTCAATATGGCCTGCATCAGAATTTCTGTTACCCAAGTTTGAACACAACATTGTGCCAATATGAAACTTCATGTCTAGCAGCATAGATGGTATATCAAGAAAAGGCTTTTTCAACCCACAACATAGTTTTTTTCTCCTTATTACCTTTGAGAAGATAAGGGTGGAATAAAAAATTAATTAATTGTTGCAGCCTACAAGTGATCTTCAACCATTCATGTGGTCTGTGATAGTAAATAGGTTCCTGATTCATGCTTTAGAAAGTATGAATTTGTTTTTATTTTTTTTAATACAAAACGGTTGTTTTTAAAATTTGATTACAAAAAATATGAAGACTTATATATTAATCCTCACATAAGCTAAATATATTTCTCCTGTAGATAACCCTTTCCTAGGAACTGCTCTTGATGACTTTTGTCTGGTGTTTTATGAATGTATATTATCTGACTTTATGAATGCTGGTGGAAGACAGTTATTTTTAAATTTATTCATCATTTCAGTTATTTCCAACTTGTAAATGTTGTTGTTGTATACAAGTTTTCAATACTTGATCTATATGGACTAATTTACTATTTTTTTAACATACTTGTTAACTTCAGAAGGCACTGTGAAGTTGATCCCTAATTAGTTATTGCATATTGAAGATGCAAATAAATGAAGGTGATGTCTGAGCCTACATAAAACCCTACAAGCTTTGGAACTCTGTTTTGTTTTTTTGGGCTAGCTCCAAGATAACTTGTCATCTAAGGCAATGCCTAGGTCAGTGTTTTTCAACATTTTTGCTGCAGCGGAACCCTCCACAAATGTTGCATAGCTCAAGGAGCCCTATGGCATAGGGTGTCATAACACAAAGGGAACAATAAGTCAAAGCAATTGATAGAGTTTTCAATACAATTCATAGTGGGAAGGATGCTGTGAAACAGTGGCATTGCTACAGCTGCGTAGAACTGTGATTGCTAATTTCATTCCAGGCAACTTCGGTCTGTTTTGGTGGAACCCCGGTTGAAAAACATTGGCCTAGGTATTTGACATTCTTAACTTCCTATTTTTTTGTTTCTTTATCTCAATTGCCATGGTAAAATCTAAAGGCATTTTTTGTTTTGTAATTGTATGTGATTGTAATGTTCCCCATCTCCACTTGCTTGTGCTGTTGGCCACATGGTTGGTTTTGTAGTGAATGCTGCACTGGTGACAAGTCAATGGTAGCACCATATGTGAACCATATTCTTGCACCCACCCATCAAGGCTGCACAGGCCACAAGTTTTGTTTTACAAGTCTTCAGTATGACTTGGTCAGGAATCGAACCCAGCCTACCAGCTTTGTTTCAGTGTGCTCACCACACTGTGCTAATTAGCCTGCAGTGTTTCGATAAATATAACTTAAATCTAATTTGTTACGCTAGATTTTAATGTGGTTTGAAATATAGTTCTACAATAGTTGCTTCATGAAAGATTGTTGAAATAGCTTTTGTTTGCAGATGGTCACATGACAATTGATTACAGAGGAGAAAAAAAGCTTCTATTAGATGTGGACGAAAAATTTTATTTGTTCGACTAGCAATGTCACACTCTGTTTAAAGGTAATTGTTTTTTTAACTGTTTTGTTATTGGCACAATACTGCCCATACTTAGCATGTCCCAAGTTGATAAATGCTCATGTGGGTTTTCATCAAATTACACTCACTTATCTGTTTTAAAATTGATGTTTGGAAAAAAAGTTTGTGCTGACAAGTGTGATAAATTCTAGAAAACTGACCTAATAATGCTACTCAACTGGTTGCTTAATTTTAAATTTGAGTTTGACATGCTTGGATTTATGACACAAGGAATTATGATGAACACAAAGCAGTTTTAGTTGTGAAGCATCACATAAGTGCATGCATCCTTAGTTCTGATATCTGCAAGCAAATGCTTGTAGGTGNAATGTTGAAGAACAAAAACAAACGCAGTGAAATTCAGCCAACTCTGTCTAGACTAAAATGTATAAAGAAAACGCAAGGTGCAGTAAGTAATAACTGGAAAATGGCTGTTGTCACAATGTGGTTTCATTAAAGCTGAAAAACTATTGACACCAATTCAGAACAATGACAACAAAGCTGCATAGCAACGTGGCAGTGACTCAGCAATAGTGTTCAGTAGGATGCACAGGCAGAAAAGTGGTCCTGAGGTCATAAGGGTGACTGACTACGGGCCTTCAAATGGTATATAAATGTCGAAAGTGGAGGCACAAAAGTTAGTAAAGATAAAACCAGATGTGGATCAAGCAATTGGGTGAAGTGAAATGACAATAACAAGTGTAAATATGAATATCCCAAACTGACAAAAAGGGGAGACAAAAATTATTTCACATAAGGGAGCATCATGATTTGAATGTTAATTTGTGCATTTTGCTAGTTCAGCCATTTATCTTCACAGGTATCCAAACAGTCAAAGCTGGGTTGTTCTAAAAGTATAACAGTGTTGGAGTCATAAATATGTGAAAGTTACCACATGTGTGTAAGTAAAGCTGCTCTGAATCATTATGGATTGGCCTCTTGTTGGTATTGAGCCTAGCAGCTTTTCCCAGGTTATCGCTGCTGCGTTGACACGAGTAGGATTTCATCTTGCTATCTCGTCTATCTTTCGTAGTGGACTGTGTTTTTATATAACATGAACCCTTCATAGGGCTCACCTTATATAACCCTTCATAGGGTTCATCTTATACTGTTATTTCCTCTTTTTTTTAATTATTGGTGATTTTAGCTGTTGCAAAGAACGCCAAACACTGAAAAGCTTTCCACAGGTGATGCAAGTAGGGTCTCTTTAAAAACAATTAATTCACCAAATGTGAAATGCTCACATATTGCAAAGTTGCGTTTTGCAAATGTGTAATATATTGTTTTTAAGCAAAAGTGTCAGTGACTTTGTTGCGAAGTCGCAGATTCTAAGAAGCGCTTTAATTATAGCAAACAACTGCTTGACGTACTTGGCATAACTTTACATGACGATGCTTACATTAACAGCATCCTACTTTTTTTCAACGTGTTTACCTCGTTACACAAAAGTTCCAGATAGTCATGTTTTAGCCGAGGTGACCGTGAGTGGGCGTGTAGCGAGGATTGCACGGTTGTCTGCATAGGTGGTACCACTGCGTTCCCTTTTCGTTCTCCTACTCATTCCAGACGTCTTCGTTGTGCTAGTGGCAGATTGACCTCGATTTCCGTTGTATGAAGCCGAATCGCCAACGCCAGAATGGTTGTGTCGTAGCGTTTTGCTTGACGGCCGGTTTTCCGGTTCGAACTGCGAGCTGTTCTGGTTTTGTTGCGCGTCTCCTTAAGCAAACAGAAGAGAGATTTTTCTTTGAGGTACTGAAGAGCCCGTCCGCAGCTATGTGCGTAAAAAACAGCCTTCTGGTGTGAGCGCGGTCGCAATGGAATGCCACGTAGCAGCGAAGAGATGCCGCTACGCTTTGATGACTGCTTGCGCTTGAACAGATTTCGACCCTCTTGCGTTCAGTCGCAGAACGGGATGTTGAAAACTTATATTTTACATTCAATGTTCAGTGCTCGCATGCACGAAGCAATTGTAGTTGTTTGCGCTACTACTAGAGTTAGTGGGCTGTCGCATTGACAAGCAAGATTGCTTAAATCCCTTTGGGTTTTGTCTAAAACTAAAGTGTAACCATGAGACTCGAGTTGAGACATTTCTTACGGTAAATACTGTTACAGCACGATAAAATATGGAGTCAAATAGGCGAAATCATAATCTTTGTGCTAAAGGTGTCACAAAGACTATGTTGTGCATGTTTGGTGTGTGAAACCATGTAGGTTGGAATGTACTCATTGCATTGAGCAGTGCGTGTTTTTAATACAAAATATTATCGATCTAGACAGAGGCAAACGAACTCTATTAGCAATAGTAGTCATGTACACATTCAGGGGTACACGTATGAGTCTGTCCTCATCCACGCGTACCAGTAAATCAATTGTTAAAACCTTTGTGCAGTTGTCCGGTTTAAACGACTAGGTTTATCAACATAAAATGGTGATACGGTCTTGGTTTTGTTTGTGGTGAGGCGCATGTAGCACGGATGCATTATAGCGAATACTATATCTCTGTGTTTGATGGAGCCAAGACCTTTGTGTTGATAAACAAAGACTTCCAATATGTCTATTTCTACTGACAGTCATTGTCTGGGTGTCCTTGGTAATGCATTCTGCAGTCTGCGAAACAAAGCACTGCATGCCCAATGTGCATATAATCACGTATAATAGTTAATCAGAAAATATGTGGGCATGATAAAGATTTTGACAAGTTTATTGTTTGAAATAATGCATGGAACGCATCGATGATCTAACAAAAAAATTTCGGAAACTTGAAACATTGCTATTTTCGACCGAGTTCATAAAACCACAAACAACTTTTTGTGATGTCAGTCAATCGCACCAGTTAAGTAGAAGTGAGTTTGGTCGTGTTATTATTTCGGCCTTTTTGCGCAAAAGCTACAGCGCTGATGCCCAGCGCTTTTGACGCGACTTCCCTAACAACCGATTTATCATTGGTTATTTTGCGTTTGTCGCGCACGCCGTTGAAGGCGCCGACAGTACAAACGCGGAACCTTTGTTCAGCGCAGCACTCGGTCACCAGCGCAATGTGTTTTGTTTTTTCAGGTCGAATGCGTCTTGTAACGAAGTTGACCACCACAAACGTTTGTTCTGAAAACAGCGGAGCGAAGGAGATCATGTGCTTTTCTTTGGACAGTTGCTCAGCAACTAGCGTTTTGCCTGCTTTGACCGAAAACTTTCTCACTGTTGGAGCGTCGTTTGCATCCAAGCTCTCTGAGTAGCAAGACTTTCTATTCCGCTGATTCACCGTGGTTTGTTTGGATTTATGCTTTATTTTCAATTAGCTTTCTTTTCTTCTGTTTTGTCGTGCTTGACGTTATTTACTTTGGGTGCAAATCGCATCTTAGTCTAGTTCTTCAGGAATACCAGTCAGGAATTTCATCGTTTGTCCTGAATACAACCCTATCTGAAGGGCGTGGAAATGCCGATCAAAGACTTTCCGTCGATTCAACCGCGAAACAGTTCTTTCAGAAATTTTGCAAAGTAAAAAGGGCGATAGCAGTTCATTTTTGTAACTACAAAATTAGCGATTTTCGCCTGTATGGTCCACCACATAAAAAACTTTAGCTTTATGTCACGCGCGCGTCTGTTTGCTGCTATCTGTGACTGTGTTATAGTTTGCGCTAAGGCATGACTTTCTCATTGTGGAAGTGACTAGGGACTCCATAGGGGCAGTGCATTACCGGACGTCCCTAGATTTTGGTGCGCATCGTCGGTTGTATATTGCTTTGCACCGTTTGTTTGTCTTCGATATCAACAAGAAAATCATTTTGTTGTCATTCCCATCGTGCATCGCCGATGATGCTTAGAGAGTCCTGTTTGTGCCTCTGGCAACAAATACAGAAGTTATTCGGTAAAGAGCGGCTTGACTTCGTTAACTAATACTTCAGTTATTTCGCACTTTTTTACATTGTGAAGTACTCCATCACTGATAGATTTTTTGCAATGATTAAGAATCATTTTAACTTTACACAAAAGACGTGAATGAATGAGTTGAGCAAGTTTGATTTCCGTTGTGCCAGAACAAACACCCGGATTATTTACATCATGCGTTTTGCTCAACCGTNGCATCTAAAAACGACGCCTGTGTTTCTTAACAGCGGTCTTTCATCAGGACAAATGACAAATATGAGAACGAAGTCAACAAAAGCAACAGTAGGAACAAAGCATTGTCAGTGAGGCGTAGAGAAAAACGATCAAAGCCAAGGATTGATAATAGACGAAAAACGATAAAAACAAGCAAGGCAACGCGCGCGTGACACGAAAAACTAAGCAGAATACGCATGGCTACGCAATGGACTTGAAAACGAGCGAGACAACAACAACAACGCAGTGAAAACCATGCAAAGCTTCGACCCACCCATAAATTTATTCGCACCCAAATGCTGTAGTGTTTTTTAACACTACACCTAATCTTCTTGATGAAAAACCTTCAATCAAAACTTGTTCGTAATGTTTGTCAAGCTGTGTTTACGTGCGAGTAAGCTTATGCTTTGATAGATATTTTTTTACTTGGATTGCATTGTTGTCTTGCTTGTTTCAGGTACAGCACGTCGCTGTGTTTGTTCTGTTGGTTTTTTGAGACAGTGCGCATTACCTTGCTTGTTTTTCATCGTATTTTGCCGCTGTCATACTTAGCTTCGTTCCTTGTCTCTACGCCACACACAGATCAAGCTTTTTTCTACTGGTACTTTTAGTGACTTCGTCCTACTTGTCATTTGCCTTGATGTGAAGGCGCGCAGCAGTAGAGTATACTTCCGTTATTCTGTTGGCTGGTTCTGCATTTGTCACCCCGTTCATATGTTATTGTCCTGCTACACGTATACTGAAAAGGCCAACGCACTGTAGCTGCACGCGCGGAATTCGGAAAATCGCATGTCGTACATGTTTCAAACACCTCGAAGAACACACGTAGCCTTCGCGATGCGCGTTGATGGCCCGCACGTTAGCGATAATTATCATTCCTTTTTTTCGCCAGTGACCAATCGCGCTGGAACCCTGCTGTAGATAAAAAAACGCGTGTCACCGTCCTTGTAAAGTCCGTCGTGCCGTGTTTTTGATTGAACGTCTTGTCCGCTGCATCTGTGTAAACATCAAGTCGAAATACATCCTATCAGTTGTACTGTACGAACGGGTGACCGGTGACAAACACCGCCGTCGCAGTATTAAACTCTCGTTTATTAACCGCCATTTGCCGCTATGTTGTTGTTCGTAGCAACCGCTGTCATCGCACGCTTCGCTGCGTCCATCCTTAACCAGCACGCTCTCATGACTAAACTAGCGCTCCTTCTGCATAGTAACACTGCTTAATTATTGTTGGCACTGCTCGATGTAATCCGTTTCTGTAAGTAGCTATTCTGTATTCTGTAAATAGTGCTCTGTCAAATTACGACAGGTGTCGGTAGATTTCAAAAATACATTTGAGTCCAACAACGGCAAAAAGTCGCATTCGTCTGCGCTTTTTTTCCGTAGCTAGAGTATTTCTGTATCGGTTCTTGTACAGGTGGTCTTTGACGGACGTAGATGGCGTCCGGGTATCTTCTTTGAAATTTCAGGCGCGTGTTCCTAGAAAACGTTATTTGACAGGAAGAAAGCTATCTGACCTTTTGACCTCCAGTGTTTGGTAACGGTAACGGTGACGATCTGAGTTGCGATGCCCGGACAGACGCCCACATCTGCGTTCGTCAAGCGGGGCGACGCTAATTTTACTGCCGCTTAACCTTGCGCTTCACGAATCTGCTGTTGATACTTCTGATTTGCTGCTTCCGTCCGATCACACCTTGTACAGTGTAAGCTATAGCGATGCACGCACGCCAATCGTAACCGCATCTATATATGTAAACGAATACTTGTATTAACTCTTAACATGCCTGTACTAGCAGTGGGTTCCGCAATTGCAGTATTCGCTTCGTTCGCGCCCAATCCGTCGCTTCGCCAGTCCTGAAAGCAGGGCTGAAAACAAATTGCGCCTAATTTGCTTCATCCGCTGCAGTTGTCATTTCTACTTTGTTCTTCACAGCCTCACAAGAGGCTGCCACAGCGTCTCAGTGGACGTCAGCTTCACACTCGGATCGGAGATACAGGGCTAAAGCTGGAATGAGCTCGTGTTTTTTTCCTTTCAAAATGCCTGTCTAGTTGGCAGGATTTTTCTTTTTTCACTGAAATGATTGTAAAAGCTCGCCTCTCTTGTAACATTGCTTGCAATCATAATTTTTCTTTAATGTAAATGTTTTGCCTGATGAAAAATGTTGCATAGGCGTCGAACTTCAGAGCTGTGATCAAAACAGCTGGTTTTGAGCGATCGCACAAGCTTGTAGCTGCCACATTTGCATTATCCTCACACATTGCTTCTGTACGTAAGAAACATCATGTATCTCTCAAAGCATTTGGTTGGTTTTATTGGTTGCTTTGCATGCTGTTCAACTTTTAAATCCTTTTCAAAGACAAGCGATCGGCATGCCCGTGAGACAAACCGATGTCAAGAAAGGTAGTTTTGTTCAATCAAAAGCTTCTGGATTTGCTAGGCAGTTTTTTTAACGACCGCTTTGTGACCGGCGTGTTCCATCTTCTTGGCCTTCGAGCGCAAACTCCTGCTTCGACTTCGGTCTTGTACATACTCAGGTGGTGCGTTGCGACGCGATGCTGGGCGACGACGAAGCGTTTTGTTGTCCATTTATATAAGTCACGTTTTATATACACCTCCTATAACCCCATTCGTTGTCTGTAAGTATGTCGAAGTAAATGTAATGGCGCATTGAAGTATAACGAAGTAAATGTAACGGCGCATTTTGAAAAGCGAAGCGACTGGAACCGTCTTATACTGTAAATGCTGTTTACCTTTTTTTGTTTTGTGTCTTAAGGCAACATCTCGTACACATAGGCTGAAACAATCTGCGATGAGTTTGGCGTCGATTTCTTGCTATAACGCGGTATCAGATCAGCACGCAAATATATTGAACGTACACAAACTTTTCTGTGCATGCCAGTTCAGACGAGAGCAACGTTCAGTTTGCTTCGTCCGTGAAACGCCGCCTGTGACTACAACGGAAAAAAGCACAATCGCCTCGGCGCATATGTGCTCGCGTCATCGTAAAGCACGGTTTTGTTTGCACTGTAGCTGTACCGAAGGTTAAATGCTCTCCAGCGAAAAACCGAGCGTCAGTGTTTCAGTGAACATGAATAGGCCGCGCAGAACTTCTATCCCGCGTTGGCACCAGTGGGGCAACCAACCCAAAATTGAGGCGGCAAATCATTTTTGATTTTAGGCGAGCAACAGTATTTTGTCTGGGACGCCGCTTCTCAAAGCACAAAATTACTAGATCTACTAAAAGTTGGTGGGGCTATGGGCCCGGCGCTGGATTTAGATGGTGGGGGCCCAGGCGTGGTGGGAGGCCCCATGTGCGGATACAAAATGTTTAAGTAGGGGATGATCCATGAAGTCACTTGTATTTCCACACATAATTAATATTTATGACGTAATGTTGTGACGTCACATTTGTTAATTCAACTGTAACAAAACTTTATGATGCAACATGGTAGATCTGACAATGATCAGCGATTTGTGAAACTGTTGCAAAACCGGTCACTAGAAGCATTGCATCTTTTTTTAATATTGGCTTGAAAAAAGTTTTGAAAATTTTTTAGAAAAACTTTCTGGGCGATCCAACGTGTTTAATGTCTCTACACGCCAGTCCTCGCTCAGCAATGAATTTGCGACAGAAACCAAACGTTGCAGGTAGAGGCGATTTCCAATGTTGTTCGCATTGATTAACGTGGCTGGCTAGTTCTGTATCAGTTCTTAGTAGTGATTAATTACATCTGCGGCTACACGTAATCGTGGCATCTATATGTTCCATTGAATGCTCGTGGCTCCTCAGGCGTTCAAGAGCGTGCTTCCAATCGAAGATTCATTTTCTAATAAGGAAATGCGCACATTTAGTCGTACAGTATCCACGCACATCAGTTTAAATTTAATTTCAGCAAATAAAGTGGTCCATTTAGCCAGATGTGCAACACAAGACTTGTACAATACAGATACATCTGACATGGATAATACATAGTTACGATCCTTGCCTTCTCTCAGTCTGAGTTGTCTAAGTGCTGGTTGAACTTGGCTTGATATATACACCTGATTGTCCCTATTGAATCCTTGCCTTCACAGTGGTGAAACACGATGCAAACTCAACAAATGATGCTTTGGATCTCTCAATATTCTGAACTTACTCATTAAAAGCAACCAGAAATGATTGCAAATGTCTTAAACAGAGTTCGCTCAGAGAATTTCCAGAAAAACGTTTCAGAACAACAGTTGGCTTGTCGATGGACATGAAGTAGGAATGTGAAGCTGGGTGCATTTGAAGCATCTTTGGAAAGCTAGGATAAAGTAATAGCCACCTGGTTACGCTGTGAGAAATAAGTTTTTGGTACTCAATATCTATTAAGTGACAATAGTCTTCACTCCCTTTTGCGAACTTTGTAAATGCAACCACACGTAATTCACTCAGCTTCAAAATGATTTAGTCCTTTTGTGAAAAAGGGGTACTTCTGTCGAATTTCTTCTTTGTTTTAGCATTACTAACAATATACAGTACAATACACTGATCATCGTATCGCGGTTCATCGGCAAAGCTAGTAAAGCACCTATAATGGAGTCAGAAGTGCGCGCTGTAATGCCAAAGTCATTGAGATATTGAAAAAAGATTTACCACTGTTATGTAACGATTAATGTGAAAGCATTCCAATCCGAGAATTAACTCAACCAAAACAGATTGATTAGACAACTTGCAGGCCCTCGCATAAACTAAGCTCCGCCACCAGCTCGTTACTTGTGCCAGTTGAGTAGGAACAGCTACAGCTTACTGTATGTGAATACAGTACATCATAGCCAGTGGCATAACTGACGAGGCGCAGAGGGGCGAATTGCTCCCTTGGCAGGCTAAATGTAAAAACCGGTCTCCCACTTAACTTATATTTCGGTTTTAGCATTCTTTTTGTTTTCAGTAGGTTGTTATTTTTGTGTGTTTTTCGGATTATTTTACGAAAAACATGTTGATTTGGTAGAATGGAGCTTATCCCGAAACACTCACATTACGTATGACTATGATGTCCGGCCCTCGAACCTTTGAGTAATAGTTAATGTGGCCCTCGGAAAAAAAAGTTTGGAGGCCCCTGGCCTACTGTGTAAATTATCGCAGTATACCTGGTTCCTGGGTTTCGCTGCCAACGAAGCGCATTTCTGTGATTGTTACCGAAACATGGGTCATTTTCTTTGTGGTGTGAAAAGGGTAAAGCGTTTTGTGAAGGTCCATCTGCATTGCATCGTCAGCAACTTGAAAATTATAAGCAAAATATCGACGTTGCTCCCCGTGGAAAAATTTCTGCGGACGCCACCCCCATGGTTGTGTCATTCTTTTGTAAATTTGGTCAGCCAGTATAATTATGATAACGTTATTATTTGAATGTTTTGATAATCTTTGTAATAGAAATAAATGAGTATAGAAGTACAATATGATCCTTGCGGAGAAGTTCTGAAGTACAACAACGCCAAAACAGCTGAATCTGCTCACAAAGTATTTTGCTAGGAAATTAATTTCACGTCAAGCATGTAGTTTTAATCCTGCAATTATAAACAAAATTTGCAGGTGAAATGATGAAACCTAAAGAAATGTGCTGAACTTTGTACTGCACCTTACGGATAAATTGTAATTTTATTTGCTGAAAACCTTGAAAGCATAAAAACGTATATTTTCTGTTTTAATACATTCATGTTCTTCATAGTTCATCTTCAGCAAAAGTTGTTCATATGTCCAATACAGTATTTAAATTAAAAGGTCGCACAACTAAACTTTGCCATGGGCGCAATTTTGCAGATATGCCACTGCTTAAACCCACTGTTTGCAATTATGAGATAGGTTTTGTCATTGAATCTGCCGTAAGCAATGATCATCTTAAACTACGTTTTCCAATACATACCAACACCTACAGTTCACACCCAGGGGCGTAACGAGGGGGCAAGAGGTCACGATTCTCCGTGCGCCGAATCACTACAGGGGGCGCCGAAAAGTCCCAACAATGTCACAAGTACTTTCTTCAATACAGTATATTTGCTTCAAAAAGACCACAGGGTCGAACATGGGGGCGCCAAACTTGCTTCTTGCCCCTGGCGCCACCTAACCTCGTTACGCCCCTGTTCACACCACAATAAAATATTATTTTTCCAAAGCTGAAGTACCATGAAGCTCTACGTTGTATTCAAACATGATTAGGGTCTACTTTTGACGCACTGTTTTTGATGGAAACAATGTATAGGTAGTTTTTCTAATTAGGAAAAATATATAACTTCGATGAAATTGTACACTGGCCTACGTCCATTTCCTGGGACTGTAGTAAATCACAACCTGATTTTCACATCTGATGGAAACGCGTGACCACACATTTTCAATCGTATCCCAAGAAATGTAATTTCCCCAAAAAATCCCTAGATTTCTCAATTCCCCAGACTTTTCCCCAAAGGTTGTTGAAATTCCCAATCTAAGGACAAATTCCCCAAAAGTGGGAACCCTGCTGTCACGCCTAAATCATGATTGTTACGCAATAATAGGAAAACGTATTACAACACCTTCGCGGCATCTTCCGAGCTAGCTTATGGTCAGCCATCGCAAGAGTCACCAAAGAATCTACGTGACCAATAGGTTTGCCAGATGTGCTTTGTAAAAATACCGGCCTTTTTGTCAACAGTGACAAAAATCTTATCATCGAAAAAATAATAGAAATAAGGCGTAGCCCAAGTTGTACTTATTAGTGAACACTGCACATTCAAGCACAGCCTATCCATATCTTTGGCGATAGTAACAGTGATTGAGGTAAAAACTTTATCCGAGAAATTAATTTTTGTACACCCTTTTAGTCCCGCGGTCGCCAAACTTTTGGCGGAGGTTCGCCAGCCGATTGAGCTAGAAAGCTGTTCCAACCATCTACGGATTCAGCAAGTCTTTTAGTTGAGATTGAAAAAAGTTTTTTCATTTTGGGTTTGGGGTCCACTGGGGGAGACGTCACAAGCCGAGGTGTTTTTGCGTTTTTTTGGCCTACCGTACTTTACACGGCCCTGAACGTCAATCCAACGAGCCAATTTTTTCGCTCGAAGCTTTTGTGGAAACTAAACTACCATCCGAGTCTTTAGAGCCCTTGACTGGCTTTCCAGCATATCTGGAGCCAAAATTATGCCACAAACATCAAAAAGTGGTCAAAATTTCTACCCCTACAAACTCTAACCTGCGGTGAATAACACCCAGTTTGTATATGGCCATAACTCGCCGCCAGAATAGGCTAGAGCAGGGGTTCCCAACCGGGGGTACTCATACCCCCAAGGGGTACGAGATTGAACATCAAGGGGTACGAAGATCCTTGGGTCACAGAGCAGCTTATATCTCTTATAGAGCAATATATATCTCAAAATTTTTTTGGGGGTACTAAGAATGCTCTGACCTGACAAAGGGACACGAGCAGCAAAAAAGGTTGGGAACCCCTGGGCTAGAGAGCTGTTCAAGCCCTCTAAATACTCGTGAAGACCTCTAGTTTAGACGGCAAAAAAATTTTTACCTTGAGATCTCGGGTTTTTTGTTGATGTTAACAAAATGAGAGGATGTTTATGCATATTTCTTTACATTTGGATGACGTCAACATCCCTTGGGAGTCGACCAATCGAGTTGATTTTGTGGCTTAAAGTTTTTTTGGATTCTAGGCTACAATACTAGTCTTTAGAGGGTTTGATGGACTTTCTAGCATTTCTGGTTAAAAAGTTATGACAA
>JGI24159J19872_10005787_pt1 | contig 15993 bp, 12 predicted proteins | sample Ectturendosymbi4_FD_19872 | JGI IMG/M metagenome (IMG submission 19872) | reverse complement strand
TGTTTGGTTGCCAAGAACGTGGTTCGAAACGCGCCACTAATGGACATTTGTGACCTTCCAATACAAGTTCTTGCGGCCATTTCCAGCAGTTAAGCACTAACCCTGCTCAGGTAACTTCTGCCCAATTTGGGCAAACGGTTATTCCACTTAAATTAAAATTTCGTTAACGTTCATGTAGAAAGCTGTTTCTTTCAGTAGCTGCATTTTTTGGACACTCTTTCAGGCTGTCCTATCGAAATCTGCATAAGTTTTGTAGTTTTCGATGGTGAACAAAAGTTTGCTCAAATTGACCCATGGTTACCTGAGTGAGATGTAACAAAATTCCGTCACAAAGATCCCTCTTAAGGTAACCTTGACCAATTTGGGCAAAAGGAGTTGGTGCATCAGGTTCACTAGTAAAAGTCACGCTGGTCACCTTTGACCGAAGCCAGCATGGGAGTAGACAGCACGAGTGCAAGCACTGACAACAAATCAATTTAGCGCGAATGGTGCCTGCTCAGCTCGTGGTTTTCATTGAGAAACAGGTAGGAGAATGTATGACGCCTTCTCTGTCGGAGGAACGAAATTGGAGCCAGAAAGAGCCTGCCCTTGTGCACTTGTGCTGAAAAGGTCAAAGCATTTTTTTTTATTGAGGACATGATGAACCTTGTGCTTTTACCTGATTGAAGTTTCTAGAAATCTGGCTCAGGCAAAAAAGGCTTGCTCTGTTGTGCGTGCACTTGTGGTAAAAAGCCAAAGCATTTTATTGAGGACATGAACTTTGAGACCAGACAACAACACTGTGAAACCTGTCCACCATCAAAACACAACAAAACGAGGTTCGTCGTGTGCCAACTCAAACTGCCAACAATGGGGGGTACTTTTCTGCATTGATTTGATCACTTTCAAGTTTACTGCAAAGATTACTCACAACCCTAGAATACCAACCTTAGGTGATTTCCACCCAGACAGAAGTGGTGGCCAAGTGGTCCCTAGAAGAAGATCACCCAACGTGGTTGATTGTGAGTTCGGGTGAAAATCATCCCACGTCATGGTGAGTATGAGTTCGCGTGAAAATCATCCCACGTTATGGTTAGTGTGAGTTCAGATGAAAATCACCCACATTATGGTTGGTGTGGGTTCGGGTGAAAATCACCCCACATTGTGGTTAGTGTGAGTTTGGGCTGAAAATCACCCAACATTACGGTTAAAGTGTGTTTTTGGTTTCCCTGTTAATGTCATGACATTGTACAAATTGACAAAACTCCACGAATTTATAGTTTTCATATTTCAATTTGGGGGGGCTTAGTGCATTGTTTGGATTAGCTTAGCCCACCAAATCCCCCCTGTAGCGACAGGACTGGCCGTATTTGAGACATGAAAGTCAGCAGCAGTGCCATGATCATTCTGATTACCCAACAATTGTCATAAAGCATTTGTCCATTTTGGGCAAGCTTATCTTATGTGCCTGATTTTATAAAAATTTGCTCATTTTGGGCAAACTTGATTAATGTGGCTGAAAATTGCAATGAAGATATAAAAATTTCATGTCTCAACGTAACTTACTTTTTTTTAGATAGAACCACAAGCTTGAAATGAGGTTCTGTTTAAACCTTAAACTGACCACCAATGATGTCTACTGGTGGAATTTTTGGATTTTTCTTTACTTATTCATTTGTTAAGAGCACTTCCCACATTTTTGTTTGGAAAATTGCTTTTGTTCTTCATGACATAAAAAATTTTCCCAAATCAACACGTTGTTTTTTCTGATCGGATGAGTTTGAGAAGACTTGCTAAGTTGTGCAATAATCTGCACACGCGTCTAAACCTGATAGTTAGTCCAGTATAAGTGAATAAACAAAATCTGCCCATTTGGGGCAAGGGCAACAATGGTGTTTGTGTTTAGAGGTTACCTTAGCAGGGTTAAGACCACTTCAGGCAAAATGCATCGAGCAACAGTGTCCTCTGTACGTGGCGTTCACAGACTTGACCAAGGCTTTCAACCTTGTTAGTAGATATGGGTTATTCGCTATACTCAGGCGCTTTGGCTGCCCTGGCACATTGCTCAACATTATCCTGAAGCTCCATGATGACATGCATCCTAATGTTCAGGTCAATGGCTCAAGATCTCATCATTTTCTAATCAAACATGGTGTCACGCAGGAGTGCGTCCTTGCTCCCACCCTTTTTGCAATTTTCTTCACTGCACTGCTCATCATAGGCGGCGGAACTGAGGACGCATGGGCTTGGGTCCCACCCCTTTTATTATTTTGGGGGTCCTGGCCTGGCCCCTCAACTTTAAATGTTGAATTTTGCCTAAATGAGTTTAAGTTAACACAATTGGGTCGATTGTTAAAGCAAATTGTTCAATGAAAAACATGCTGCAGAATTTTGGCAGTATTTTGTCAATATTATTTGCAATATATTATCTGTAATTTGGCAGTGAATTCGGCAGGAATTTTTATTTGTTGGGCAAAAGGCACCATGTTCAGTCTGTCAGCCTGCAATGGCTTGCTTACCGCATTGGTGTTGTTCAACAGTGTTTCCACCAACCAAGTCCAGTACTCATTTCTGAGTTCTACTGCTGTACATCTGCAAACAGAGAAAATTAAGTAGTGGTTTGGTATTTGTGTGTATGCATCGTAAGCGTTGCTTCAAGGAGTGAAGTTGCCTAAAATGGCTGGTTTGCTATCAAAGTTTAAGGGAAGTATGTTGGGAGCTTTGGTTGGTGATTGCGTTGGAGCAAAGTATGAAGCTTTGTGGGCACCAGTGGCATTTGAAGAGTTGAAAAGATTACATCAATTTTTATGTAATGCGGATCCTCCTCCAGGTGAGTACTAATTGTTTTGCACTAAAAACTTGCAATGAATCTTTATGCAGTCCCTTGATGGATAGCCTAGTTGTTAATGATACCAATAAACAAGTACAAGGGATCGGAAGGGGGACTGGGGAGGCTTCCCCCCATGCAATTGGAAATTTGACATTTTTGGAGCCAGAGCCCGAAATTTGGGTTCTGCTTCCACAGAAATAGTTTGTGGGGCAAGTGAGTTGCACAAATAATGCAATGGGTTTTAGTCTTCAGTGGACCAAATCGTTTTGGAGCGGGAGCCAAAAACTTGTAGATGTTAGAGCTGGAGCTATAAAATCGAGATGCTTGGAGCTGGAGTCTGAAATTTGAGTTACTGCTCCACAGCTCTGAGCACAGCAAATGGGATGGATGCACACGGCAATTTCTACACTGATCATCCATTCGTAGATTGATACAAACAACACAGGATGAAGGACATTCTTCGCAATTTTTGCACGTAATTCATATAACATCTTCCTTATTTGTAATAGACAAACTCAACCAGTTATACGCTCACATTACATAATCACTATATCCTTGCGGAGGCCATATTACTCTGGTGCGTGTACGTTTGGCATTGGTGCTTGATTCACACAGCATAGAAATGTCGCAATTCAAATCATGTTCAACGGAACATTGTGGCTAATCACCATTAACATCGTTACGCAAATTTCTACCAATAATGCTGTTAAAACCATAATCAAAATCACTGATATAACGCTTTTTAGTTAAACGCAAAAATTTATTATAATAGCGAAAGACTTTGCCATTACCTTTAACCAAATACGAGCATAGCTTCACACGTTTTATCACAGTTGCAAGAGACCATTGTCCTTTTTGTTTGTTCAGCTGCACACGAACTACATCTCCAGGTTGCAGTTCGCTCATTGTTCTGCATGATTTATCGTACCTTTGTATATTGTCTGTTTCCTCTTCTTATCTTCGACCACGTCCCGCACAACTTGCAGAAGTAGAAGGCGCGCTGACGTAGGAAGTAGCGTTTTCATGCGCTTCGACATCAGACATTGAACTGGAGTGTTGTTTAGGCCTTCCGTTAGCATATTTCTCCATTCCAAAATTGCAATGAATGGATCCGATCCGTCATGAAAAGCTTTCATTAGTAAACGTTTTGCAATTTTGATGGCAGATTCAGCCTTGCCCATTGGAATGACTATGATATGGGAAAAACGTAGGATGGTTGAATCTGATTAGCCGTTGACTAGAATTTCTACTCAACGGCTAATCTGGAAAATTCTGCAGACGAAAACTGAGAAGCATTACCTGAAATTAAAACGTCACTAATCCCAAGTCGACTGAATTGCTCTTTACAGAAATTAATGACATCTGCCGCTGATGTATGATGCAGTTCAGTTAGCTCTCACTTATCGGAGTAATAATCAACCAAGATGACATAGTTCTTGTCATTTAAGACAAATAAATCAATAGCCAACTTACTCCGAGGTCGCGTAGGAATCTCAACTGGAATCAATTTTTTGTTTTGTTGAGCAGCCAGATATTCATTGCAAACACTGCACATTTAAATCGCATCTATCACCTCATGTTTCTTGTCCAAAACAAAACCTCCTTAGCTTTTTGCAGACATGCTTCAGCTCCTTGATGCGATGAATGGATGCTATTGAGCACTTCTTTTCGCATGGACTTGGGAATGATATCCCTGTGTGCTTAAATACAACACCATCTTGCATTGTTGTTTCATTCCTGCAAGGCCAATATTAATGAATGCTGAACGGCAGCCCCAACTTCTGATCAGGCCATCAATCTCGAACAACATTCAAAAGACATTGTAGAGATTCATCTGCAGCAGTTTCAGTTTTTATCTGTTTCAAGCAACGGTCTGTAACACTCAAATCGCAAAGCAGATCAACATTTTCAAATTCTTTGAACAAGGCGTCTTGCTGATGCACGACAAAAATGGGTTAGTTAGGAAGTTCAACTGACGAATCACAGCAAGGTAGAGGGGCTCGAGACAAAACCAGATACATACATTTCTTTGCCACTCTTGTGTTTAACAACCAGTGTGAACTTCTGCAATCATAGCAACATTTGTTACATTCTTTTCGGGGCCGAACACAAAGGCTTTTTGGATATAGTCTCTAGAGGCTTGTGATCTGTGGACCAGCCCATGGTCTAGTGGTAAGTGCATCCGCTCCAGTGTTGGTAGGTTGAGAGTTCGACTCTCGGCTGGGTCTTATCAAGACCTTGTAAATTGGTACTGTAGCCTTCTTACCAGGCACACGGTGTGCGGACAAGCTGCAGGGAACATCCAGAACATAAAAAACACCGAGTTAAAATAAACCTGAAATGGTACATAGTCGTGGCGCTACAAGACCGCTGTAGTCATAAAGCACCATGCTATTATTATTGATGCCCAGCACAAGTCAATCTTTGATAAAATCATTTCTTAAGTCACCAAAACTACACGTTTCGCTGAGTTTTTGCAACTTTGTTACACATTCTTCAATACTCTCGTGAGGCTCTTGTTTGTACATGCCAAACACGTAGCGTTCATATGAGACGTTTAAAACTGGTTTGAAATGTGCTGCCAGTGCTCTTTGAATTTTAGACAAATGCTTTTCATCAGCTGCCATAAGTGGCAAGTGTTGGTATATGCAAATTGCATCATCTCCTAAGGCCGATAAAAAGCTGGCAATGCAGACTTTGCTATCAGCAGTATTCAAGGCCGTAGCAATCTCATAGTTCTGTCATTGTTCCAAGAAAATCTGCCAACTCTTCAGCCACATTACCTTTCATATTCATCGCTGCTGGAGTTGCAATATTTGCTGGAGGACTTGCCATTTCCTTGATTTGTCTTCTAATCAAGGATCACGCCTTTTAACTTTTAACACCATGTTTCGTGTGGCTTGCACTTGCATTGAATGAGATACACTCACGAACCAGGATTCAGATAAAGACATCATTACTCAATGAAATGCACGCACCAAACACTTCGAATAATTATGCCCACAAGTGCAGTGTTCCACGTAATTCACATAACAACATGCTGAACGCCTCCGAACATGACAAAGTCCACGAAATTTGTTGGCACGTTTCTATATGTGATATGAGTTGTTATATAAACAGACTCCAATAAATCACCCTACTGGTGCATGATTGAAACACAGGCATTGTGTAAGATTGGCTAACTTTTTGCATGGACAAGTTATGTGATGAATGGTGTTGTGGAAAATTAGACCACATTTTATGTACAAGGTGAAGTGGTACTAGTTGGTGATAGTGGTGATGTAGAATTTCAAAATGTATTGCCACCAAATGCATAGAATGAATCTCCATCAAGCTACCCTGATTGGCTGCAGAGATCAAAATGAAAGATCTTTTAGGTGAGAACGATGCAAAGAGTTCCATAGATTGAGAAGTCCTCAACAGTCAGCAAACTTGTGACATGTTGCAATTTGTGACACGTCTAGTTTGTGCTTTGTTGTAACCTTTCATAATAGATGCAAAGCAATGAATATGTTAAGATGTTGCATACTTTCTAGGTTAGTTAAATAGCTTAACAAAAGATATAGAACTTGTTTCTAGGTTTGAGAATGCCACATGTAAAACTTCAGAAAAATACGACATGTTAGTTACAATTGCTTTTTATGAGGTGCTGTAGCAGCATTTGACACACTTACCTGCTTTGTATTGCTTAACAGCATTTATATTCTCAGATGGCTCATGGCTGTTGTATTATACTGATGACACAGAAATGGCTCACGTTCTCGCTAACTCCTTGATTTTAGACAAGGAGTTCAAGGCAAAAAAAGTTGCTAAAAGGTGAGGAGTTTTATTAGATTTTTTGGTTTCATGCAAAAGTGATTGATTGAAATATATTCACAGATGATGCATTAGCATGATGCAAAAAAGGTAGATTTATATATGTTAAAACTGTCAAGATTAGTTCTGCAGTTTGTTATTTGAATAAGCTTTTAGGAATGAGAATGTGTAGTATTACATGAAGTCGATTACCTATTAACACTTTCTGTACCAGCCCACGTATACATTGTGAGTAGAAAACGTGCACAGGGTACTGGGCGACATATGTATACGTTCTTAACAAAAATCCTGGTTTCATGTCCTTGGGAGCCAAACCAATGACTCATTTTTGTGGCTCAAGTGCTTTTTTGGATACTAGGCTATCATCTGAGTCTTTAGAGCCTGTGATCAGCTTTCTAGCTTATCTGGAGCCAAAATTATGGCTCACAAACCCAAAATTGGATACAAATTCAAATCCCACAGAAGGTAACCTTGGTCAGTTTGGCTTAAAGCCACAACTTGCCAGCTGATTTAGCTAGAGCAGGTTTTTTTAAAGGTGTTTTAGGGACCTGATCCGGGTCCCTAGAATTGAAAATTGGATCCCTAGAATCAGAAAACCAGGTCCCTAGAATCAGAGAAATCGGGTCCCTGCAGTTCTATACCAGGTACCTAACAGTTTCCTTCAAAAAAACCTTCAGAGCTAGAGAGTTGTTCAAACCCTCTAAAGACTCGGAAAGTCTTGTAGTTTAGAATTTAGATTTTTTTTTAGTTTTGGCCTTGGGATTTTTGGTATGATGGGAATAGGTTTTTGTGTTTTTTTTTTGGATGACGTCATCGGTTGAACCAGCGAGTCAATTTTGTGACTTAAAACTTTATTGGCTTCTAGGCTATAATACGAGTCTTTAGAGCCTTTGATCGGCTTTGTAGCATTTCTGAGTCCAAGATTATGGCCAAAAATTCCAAATATTTCAAGAATTCCCTAGGGGATTAACAGGGATTTCCCTAATTAATTTGCAGTATTTTGGCCATAATTTTAGAACCAGAAATGCTAGAAAGTCCATTAAGCCCTCTAAAGCAGTGGTTCTCAAACTGGGGTCCGCAAGACAATTTTCTGGGGCTGCGAAGCACCTTCTAAAAAATCAACACGACGCTCCTGAAGAAAAAAATTTTGTGTAAAATAAAATTTTCAGGCAACGTATTTTTTCAAACCAAACTTAACAAACACAATTTGGAGCTATGGTAGCCTAATTCTATTGCGGAACCAAACAGTCGCGTTTGCAAAAGTGGGCATTATATAGGATGCAGATAAAGAGGTGAGTTCTCAAAACTTTTTCAGAATTTGGAGTCAGAGTTCAAAAAATTCAGGAGTCAAGGATAAAAGATATTTGAGTAAGTCACAAATCAGAATCAAAGTTTCGAAAGTACCAACAAATTTTCAGAATCCTAGTCCGAGTTAAATTTAACCCTGAATTACTATCGCGGGTACCACATACCTGAGGCAAATGCGGTGACCACGTGGAACCGAAGTAAGCATGCGTCAGATCGCCTTCCATGCTGTGAATCTGCATTTTCGGCACTACTTTCCATCAAACCCACAGCTTGAAACCAGTTGGATGCTATTCACGATATGAGGGTTGCGTTGTCCAAAACGGAACCAAACATAGCCCAACTGATAGCACAGCAGCAAGTGCAACCGTCACATTGATACAATAAAAAACCAATGTGTTGTTTCGTGTTTATTTGTGTTAATTTTTTAAAGGAACCATGAGCCATTTAAAAAATTGCTAGGGGACCGTTGTGTAATTTTTTTAAAAAAAGTTTGAGAACCACTGCTCTAAAGACTCGTATTGTAGCTTTCCAATAAAAACTCGAGCCAAGAAAATGGCTCTTGGCGTTGGCGTCCAGGGCTCATCACATTATCCTAATATAAAGAAAATATGCATAAACATACTCCCATCATGCAAACATCAATAAAATAAACGACGTCCAAATCCAAAATTTTTTTTTCATTGAAAACTACAAGACTTTCCCCATCTTCAGGGGTTTGATTATTTTTTTACTTTACAAGTATAGCCCAAACTGGCAGTCAGTGTTTAGCTGGCATTGGGAATATTGGCTTAGATAAGACTCTGAAGTTTCACAACTGTATTTGAAACTATCTGCCACATACATTGTGTAAGTGGGTTGACCACATTGTGTAAGTTTGCTAGTTTTCTTATATGAACTGTTTTAATGTTGCAAACCTTGTCTTTAGTAAATACTGTATCTGTAAAAGTGAGTTTTTTAGGTTTTGGTGAAAAGGATTTTGACAAGGTGACCATTGCAGTGAATCATGATTGCTGGTGGGATAAAAATATTCTGATAGAGCAGAGGTTTTTAAACTTCTTCAGTTGCGCTGCCTTTGGCATTAGTCATTGATACCTGTTCCTCACCTAACCCTGTAATCAAACAAAAAGCAGAAGAATTTATGTGCCATTATCCTGCGTTTCAACAGTATGTTGCTACTCGCACCCCCTTGTGAACCTTTCATGCCACCCTATTGGGGGGCACCCCAGTTTAAGAACCCAGATTATAGAACACCATTTTCTTTCTCTATATGACTGACATGCAGAACTAGGAGCAAGCAGTTGCAAATATGACTTGCAGGTCTTGTATCTCTTTGTGCATGAACAAGTGGCAAACATGAACACTTTATCTCATAGTCATCAAGTGGAAAGATACGATTATTGGTTGTTGTATACATTCAAGAAATTAATTCTCGACTGCAAAAGTCAAATATAGTGCATTGCATAAATCGTTGCCTGACTTTTTATGACTGCTAATGGACATGAGCATGAGCACCTAGGCTAAAATAAAAAAACAATGCTTATCCATGATGCTTATCCATGACATATCCAAGATTGGATACATCATATCCAGCAAAGGAACAGATGAAACGACAACTGTTGGAATGATCCAGGTTGCTGCCACAAGAGTAGTATTGTACATTTACGCCAACAAGCAAACTGGTAGTTTGCAGCTTTGTAGTATCTGGCAACCCTGCTGCCAGATGAACAGATAAGTTTGAAGTACTTATGTCAGACTTCTTGATGTGTATACCATGAGTGACACTGACAATGGGAGTGTACGTTTCTGCTATAAAGCTCTCGGTTCACCCAGGTATACAAGCTCCTTCACCAGGACAAGGTAGAAATTAGGGAAAGGAGTAAAGTGAAACATATACTCTAGGAATCAGATAAAACTGTTTGTGTTATTTAAAGTTTATTGTTCATATACAACAAAAAACAGTTAAATGTCATCAAACGTTTAGATTACTTTGTGAAAAATCTCAGGCTTGAGGTCCACATCACATGGGTTAGTCGTACATAAGAAATATGAAAATGTGTAGTCACAGCAGAGGTATAATTGCATGCAGGCAGTCCTGGAAAAGAACAAACCATGAAGTTGTACTAGTGACCACTGCGGTCTCCCATTATCATACGCAAGTGTGGTGAAAAGATAAGGAAATGTAAAACATGTAAAATATAAGTGTCAACTACCTTGACAAATATGGTAAATTAATACTTGGTTGAAGTGTGCGATAAAAAAGTAAATTGAAAAATTATTTAGGCTTTACTCTACTGCAAACTTATCAATATTTCAACTACATTTGTATATAAATTTCTACAGAGGAGGTAAGTTTTTGTTCAGGGAAGCTACTGCTATATGGGGCTCCATATCTCATCAACAAAATTCTTACCTCAATACAGCAATACAATATTAATGTGTGGATGTATTGATTTTTTCTAATAAAAAGAAATTGTAAGCAGAAATATAAAAAATGAGCCTATATTTTGAAGGGGAACAAAGCTTAAACTGTATTAAGAAGCTATGTTTAGCAGAAATGAAAATATGATGAATGCACACAGACAATGTGATAAACCCTTGCCAAATCTTATATAACTCTGATCTGATAATGCATGTGGTCCTACTTAATTTAACTGTATTTAAAAGCAATTTTTCATTGAATTAGTTTGCACAAGAAGATAATTACTTTGTATAAAAAATTGAGCTATGTATTTATGAATCTAAGTTATGACAGTTTGCTCAAGTGAGCATGGATCTGTCCATTGAGAAGTGCAATTTTGTTGACTATTTTGATAAGTTGTAGTTAAATGCAGATAAGCTGGAGTTAAAGGCGAACTAATTTAAGACTGTTAAATTGTGTGTTGAATCTAACTTTAACATCTGACTGTAAATGTGTTCTGTAAGTGTCATTACAAAGTCAACATTTGCCAAACATGTCTAGAAAACCTTGTGTGCATCTAAAATATATTTTAGTTATTCAAACGTTTAGTCTTTTGACAGTGTTGAACTTCTTGGGTTTTTAAAACCAGGTTTGTTCAAAGTCTTAACACTTTTTTTGCTGTTTATGGTGTGATTAGATGTTTTACTCTTAACTGCAGATTGGGACCATGTTTTATAACATTCTTCTGAAATTTGTGGTAAACTTATTTTGACTTGAAACTGGCAGATCCAGTGCTTGCTTGGTGAGTATATCTGCCTTTGCCTATTTTTGCAGTGCTGTTTTTTTATTAATGTCTGTTTGGACAGTTGCAGTTTGCAATTAGAAAATCGTATGTCTGGGAAAAAATGGATACAAAAGCTATTAACACCTGCAGACATTGCCATTTTGTATTTGTACTTACTGCATTCAGTCAACTGTTCCAGTGCTAACCTTGTTACAAGCTTGATGTTGCATTTGAACTCTCATGTGACTACTGTTTTTTACAGGTTTAGTGAAACATATTTTGTATCAAGGACAGAGCGGTGGTATGGCGGGTCAGTTCCTGCAGTGTTTGCAAAGTTGCGCGATTCCAATTACAAGTGTGATCCATACCAACCTGCTGCTGAGCAGTTTGATGGCCAAGGCTCGTATGGAAACGGATCAGGAATGAGAGTGATGCCAGTCGCTCTTTTCTGCTATTCTGATACAGCAATGCTTAAACAGGTGGAGTAATTGCCCTTGCAATGGCTTGAATTGCATTTTTGATATCTTCTCCAGCACTGAATGTAAGCGTGAAGTTGTGCATTTGGATGGTTGTTGCTTGAATTTGTACATTTGGATGATTTCTGATTTGTCTTTAAATCAAGTCGACAGCTAATCATTTGATTTTATAAGATGAGATAATTGGGTCTCTTGGTGAAATGTTTCTCAAGGCAGTATATCCATAGCGACTTCTTTGCTGTGAAAAAATCTACATTCGATGGAATGTGGTTTGTTTGATGTTATGGTAAAAATCTTAGTAGATAATATACTGAAGCGTGCGCAAATGCAGGCCTCTGTGTGTGTGCGCTGTTTATTCAAGGCCAAATTTCATCTATTAGAATGTTGGTTCTCAAATGGGGATGATATGCCTTGAAGTATGCAAAGGTGCTCAAAAGGGTTCACAATTTTTTTTCATATTGAAACTTTAACGTAGAATTACAATAAATATAGGTACATCTCTAATTACTGCGCTCATGATTACAGTCAATGGGTACTTGATGGACAAAATATTGCCCAAAGGATGCATCACTGAAAAAGGTTAAGAACCACTGTTCTAGAAAATTGCACCAATAACTTTTCTAGTGTATATTTGCAGCAAGGGATGTAGAAAAGACAGCTTTGAAAAATAACTACATACTATAGTTATGTACTTGAAATTTTCGATTATTTTTTGCTAAGTTAGGACAATTAACCTATAAGCGTTGTTTCAGGTTAGAGGTAATTTATATTTAAAGTCTGGAGTTGTGGACGTAGCATCCAAACGCAAATACTTTTTTGCGAACACAAAACAAGTATCTAATTCAGTGGCTTTCAGCCAAGGGGACCGCGATCCCAAAGCTGTTGTGAAACATTTTTGGAGGGGTCACGAGTAAACATTTCATGTACACAGCTGTATTGCATTTGCTTTTTTCGAGTTCTCGATGGGGGTCGTCGGGTTAACGGGTCGCGGTACAAGAGGCTGAAAATCACTGATCTAATCGAATCCTGCCCATACTGTTTTACGAGAAAGTTTACTCTCCACTGCTGATTAGTTGACCACCGACAGAGAAGGTGGAATTGTGTCACGAGTCACGCATGTCATGGCTTGCAGTGCTGTCTTGAATTTGTTTATCGATCTGCACAGATGGCGGCATCAAGCGCCAAGATAACCCACTCCCACGTCGATGCAGTGAACGGCGCCATCTTGCAAGCCGCCGCTGTCGAGCTGGCTCTGCGCAGTGACGCTGACGCGTCGTGGGAAAACATTTGGCGACCGCTCAAGTTACTGGCGGATGAGTTGGAAGCGGGGCAAGATGAAAGGTGATGATGTCAATGCTTTTGTTCCTAACCTGGCGTCGATATAAGGAAATGGCGATGCTACAAGTAGTAAGTTCGTGATTGTCAAAAAAAACACTCGTTGCACCGATTGAACTTCGAACGCTTTGGTGTGAAGGTCCAAGTGTGATGATTAGTCTGCAGACGACTTGATCATGTGTGCTGATCCATCTACTTGTCATTGACCATTCTTGCACTTGTAAAAAAAATTGTTTTTTTGTGATTGTGTGGTCGCTGCCAAAGTTGAACTCGGAGCAGATCACGTGTTTAGGTAATCTGAAGCTGTTTTTTTTGCGAAGATTGACCTCAAAAATTTATCTTGATAGTTGACAACAAACTGACCTCGTTACGATTACACAAGTCATAAAATCGATTTCATCCCCGCTCGAATTTTGGTTTACGTGGAACGTTTTGCTTGTAAAAGGTTTTGTCATTCATAACCAACGCACAGTTTGTACACAACGCAAAAAAACTGGTCTTGCGGCAATCCGCATGACGTAACCCAGCCCGAGCCGCATTTCACTCTGGTTCGAAGAAGGATATGCCTTTTATTTTGTCACAAAGAAGTTAAAGTGGGTGTCACAAAGTGACCGGGCGCTGTTTGAAAATCATCTGAAGTCCTCTTAACACAAAAAGTTACCCGTAGCAAATTATGGACTACTTACGCAAAAAAGCAATTGTAACGTTCCGCTTCATTGGTTTAAATGAAGTCGTACCATTTCGCTTCATTGGTTTAACAAATGAATTCATAACGATACACTTCGTTGATGTAAATCGTGATCCGCATCGGCCTTAGATATATTAGCCGCAAAACTTTGATGATATGAAATAAATCCTCTCTGCGTATGGTGGAGGACGAAACCATGTACGCTGTTCGCAAAACATGTAACTTTGGAATCGTTGGCGGCATCGCAGTCCGATCGAATGGTTGGCGACGTAGAAATAGAAAAACTGACAATTTTTTGCACGGACAACTTCAGAAGGTGTATTAGTAATTGCCAGTCTAGTGCCAACAGCAGAAATTTGCTCTTCTATTTAGCGATGTATATATTACATATTAATATGGTTAAACGGTTTTATATCTTTTGCCTAATGAAGAAGCAACTTTTCTTCGGAAAAGTTAACAAAATATTATTGGTTCCAATCTTAATTAAATTCAATCAAAGGTCTGATCTTTTTTTTGCCAAAATTTAGTGCTTTGCAGTTAAAAGTCACCACCACTCGCAAGCCTACTTAAGCACCCACACCTACCAGTCAAAGCACAAGCCTGCGTAGAAAAACCTTGCAGTCCGATGACTGAAACTAGGCCTTCGTCAAGCAGTGACAAGACTGCCCCAACTATTTTAAACTCGAAATTTACATGAGCCAAAGTTTACTTATGGACGCCAGCACCACCTATCATGATCCAAACGCAGATGTAATTCAATCGTTATAGCGGGACAATATGAAAACATTTCACCTTGAAATCAAACACGTCTTTTTAAAGCTATATTTTGCAGTCTTCATAGATGCATATCCAGTGGCTATTTTTGCAGAGCTATTTAATAACCGCAAAAGAAGATAGCTTAAAATCGTCTGTCATTTTTTCGTTTTCGGATATTTTTTATGACTGAAAAAAAGCATTGTGACCGAATTTAGTTTCTTTTCCGGTCATATAAAAAAATTCGGTCAATGGCCGAAAAAAACATGTCTGCGAAGCGCATTTGCATCAACCGGGGGGGGTGAAGCAACGGCGGGCGTTCTGTTTCCGAATTCGCCACCCGCATCGTACGAATGTCTCAGGTTATTGTTAGCTTGCTCGAATCAAGTTTGTTGTTGGGTGGTGAAGACCAACACCGCGTCGGCATGGCGACGGCAAAAAGACCCACGCCGCGTCGGCATGGTGACGGCGAAACAGGCAAACAGCGTGCGAACGAGTCCGATCTTCGCGAAACACTGTATGCAAATTGTCCGAACAGCGTTCGGATGAAACCTTGCTCCGTGCTAGCGTGCAAGCCACTTGACGAAACGAAAGAGCACACTCCTGAAAGTTTTTACAAACGTGGCTTTCAGTTATAAGCACAGCTGTCGCAATGCTCCCGTAATTCTGACTGTTGCAGGTCGGGCGAGCCGGGCAAGGGGCGGATTTACACCAAGAAGTTCAGTCACATTTACAAATTCTTGTCCGAGGACGAAACTTTTGATCTTTATGACGTCACAGGGAAGATCGGTGAGTTTTGACGATTACGTCACCTGAGCTATCTCAGAGTTGCAGCGTTTTTTACTGGGAGGTGAACAAGATTTGTGCGAAAAGGGTGTGACTAGGTTCGTTCTTCCAACGAGGAATTGTTTTTACGTTTTATAAATGTTTTAAATCATCTTGCATTTCTTGTTAGTCTGTTGTGATTGATTCATCTGATAAAGCTTCATTCCGATCCACTGGCAAATTAATTATCTTTGCACTCGCCCGTCAGAAATCAGCCAAAACTTGTTCCTCGAAAGTTGCGAAGGTTTGCAGAGGCAAAAGCACGAGAGTTTTGCTTCAAGAGAAGTTTTGAAAAACTTTAAACCGGATGCGTTTGTGGGGGAGGAGGGGCCACCAGATTAAACCGGAAGTAAAGCGATCACAGAATTTGTTTCATGCTATTCTTTTAAAATTGAAATTGACTGGTCCCAACAGCAAACGCCCCACATCTTTCGAGGCCTTTACGCAAATCTCGTTTGTGATTGCTTTTAATGTCATTTTTACTAAAAATAGAGATCGACCGATATTTGGGTTTCACCGATATATCGGTATCGGCCAAAACGGCCGATATTATCAGCCTCAATAGGAGTTGACAAAACGCTGTTGTATTCCTCACGCATCCAGGCAACTTGCGCTAAGAAAGCACAACGAAGCAAGTCAAGACAGTTATCTTACAACAACGCCAGCAGGTGCGGTTTCATAAACAAACAGACAAGATTAACCATGGAGCGTGCGTCGGCCGTCACAACCGAAACAAAAGCATCAACGGGAAGTTTCGCAATGCTTGAATCCACCACGTGCAGGTGTTGTGTACGAATAAAC
>JGI24159J19872_10005786_pt1 | contig 15994 bp, 11 predicted proteins | sample Ectturendosymbi4_FD_19872 | JGI IMG/M metagenome (IMG submission 19872) | reverse complement strand
AGGCATTTTAAGTTTCGGCTTTCACATCAGGCACATTCATCTGATGCAGTTCCCTCTGACTTAGCCGAATTCCATGTAGTGGCACTTGTGTGACCACTACAGTCTCCGTTGGTGTCCCAAGATGGTTACGGGCCTAGTGCTTAGGGTTAGAAAAAGAAAAATAATTTACGTCTAAGACAAAGTAAAATTTTTTCAGTGGTTCGTTATTCCCAAACTGTCGCTTATTGTGTACTATCTGACGTCTAATCAAAAGTTTTTATTTTCGCAACAAATATCACAAAATTAATCGCCAAGTTTATTCCTTTACTCTAAAATGCAAAACAACTGACATACAAAAATGAGTTTGAAATTTGCAGAGGTTATAAATTTCGCTTTACACCGGGCACTCACATCTACACTCAGACGCAATATGTTGCGAACCATTCAGAAAGGTTCACTCGATAATTCAGCATCTTTGCAAAAGGTCATTTCGATCAAAAATTGTTTGATAAAATTCAGTTTTCGTAGGCGATTTATGTGATAATAATCAAATCAACCACTGTAAACATCCCTTTCAACAAGCTCGTGAATATAATTGCCTAGATATATTTAGCACATAGTGTGTTATAGCCTTATAGGCGAGGCTAACTTCCAAGACGGGGAATTGATTAAAACTGCGAGACTACGACTTGTCAACAAAAATGACGGCTTAGCCAAGATTTTCTTAAATTTCTGAAATATAAAGAGCACCAGTAATTCTGGGCTTTGATTTTGTCGACATTAGACGTTTTTTCCACCTTATTTGTTTTTTCTTCTACGAAGATACGACAAAAAGTAAACAGGTTATACCACGGAAGCTTTACCTAACTGACTCGATTGGTAGAGCATTCAACGTAGTGTTCTACTTCTGGGGAATTTCCCCTAGTTTGGAAATTTCAACGTTTTTTAGGGAAAAATCTAGGGATTTGAGGAATCTAGAGATTTTTTAGGTATATTGCATTTTTTGGGTTGAAACTGGGAAAAGTTGTATAGTCACGCGTTTCCATCTGATGTGAAAATCAGGTTGTGATTTATTGTCAGTTACAGGAATAGAAGTAGTGCACAATTACATCAAAGTTATACATCAGGGGTGGGAAAAATTGTTCATTTGAAGAGTCATTTTACGGAAAGCCAAAACACCAGCGAGCAGAAAAATCAGTTTGCATTGTCAATACAAATACGGTAAAAAAGTAAGTTTAACATAAAATGCCCTAAAGTAATTGAAACACAGCAAACGCATTATTTATCAATATTAGGTGTTTGTTTGATTTGCAAGACTCCAAACATTTGGACAATGCGTTGGTAAAGCTATGCGAATTAATTCTGCCAAGTGTTCATTTGTTGGGGTTGCACGATGTTTTGATTTCAGTAACTTCATTCCAGAGAATAAAAAATCACAGCAATATGTTCTGCTAAATGTAGATATGCGTCGTACACTAGTGTTTTAAGTTCTGGTTAGGCCTATTTATTTCTGAAACCTGTCGCCAGAACTCAATCGTAGACTGGCATTAGACTGAAAATTTTTAGAGCCAGTTCTTCTTGCATTTCGTTCAGTTTAATTTTTACAGCAGAAAAGTTTGTGACAAATGTTTGGCGAATTGGACAGCCATCACCGACCGCATTAACGTTGAATAGAATTACAAGGAATGCAAAGCATGGTTTTACTCCTGCAAATCGTCAAATCAGGCTTGGAACTTCTCCACTAGTCTTGTAAGGTATTTTTGCATTCTTCCACTTTGCGGGCTGCAAATGCCTCTTAGTGAAACGCATTTATTCTGATTCTGACATTGGGAAATCACGGAATGTTTTGATGATATGACTCTTTGAAAAAGTTTAATTTTGTTCTGGAAACTTACTACAAGTAATCGCGTATTCCCTGGCCACCTTATGTACTGGGGCAAACATATTGAGGCAACAACCGGCTATCAATTTAAGATATTGCTATTAATCTAGAAGAGCAGCACAAAGCATGTCGGCGATCCGCATCGTGCGGGCAAACTGCGGCTCGCGAGCCGCATGCAGTCAAACTTTGTTGCTATCACTTCACAAACTTTGTGAAGGGTAGAGTAACAGTTACTACGTCACCACCACAGATTTATGTGCTGGTTAGGGGGAAACCAAACAGAAAAATATAACACGAAAAAAACATTCTGCTTTTGCTGGACAAGAGGTCTGCAGCCTGAGAAACGAGTTGCTCAGTTGGGCAACGGGTGTAATTGAGAAAAAGTAAGATGTTGAGCAGGCTGATTTTCAGTTTTTGTGAGGTTGGGCTGAAACGACTGGATAGTTAAATCCAACTTTTTAAGCGAATTTAAACCACAGCACAACATACTTTTAACTGTTTTTTGATGGGGGAAACGGTTACGGTTTTGAAAACCGAGTTAAGGCAAATCAAAAACAGAAAAATTGCACGAGTTCAAGACCTTTATGAATCCACAAACATATGTATATACAGTGTTGGGTTTAGGGTTGGGGGGACCCAGGCAAGACTAAAAAGGGGGCCCTCTGATGACGTCACCATATGCAGCCAACCGTGATAATCACTTTTGATTTGCCTAAGATACGGCCACCCAAGGATATGTTCCTGAGACTATGGCATAACTGAAATAGCAGAAGGAGAAAATGCAAAAGGGTGTTCATGATACACAACTTTGAAAATACTGAAAGTTGGGAAGACACGGTTGGCAACACATAAAAGTTAGGCAATAGCAAGTTGGCATCGCCCCAACTTTATTTTCTCCCCCCATTTCTCTGCATTCACCATCAATAAACTACAAAGTTTACCCCTTTCAAAGTTTCACACTTTCCCCCTTTGAAAAAATGCTTGGTACTTGGTATCCGGAATTTGTTCACATTCATGTCTTTGTGGGAATCCATGAAACTATAAAAAACAACCAAGAAGATTAAAAAAACTAAATTTGTTTTAAATTTCATCCTTTTAACTGCAAAAACACAGCACACAAACGCATCCAATTAGAGACTTGTTTTGGAAAGTTTTGGGGCTGGATAAGTCAAGGCTGCCCTTATCTTGCATTGTCACTAGTTGTTTGAAAAATGTGCAATAGTAGGAAATAATTCATCATGCACTTTTTCGAAAACATTTCTACTGCAGCAAGTAGCCTACACAGTTGAGTAAATCTGTGCTAAGAAAAAAAGCGGTTGAAGTTCTGCTGGCTAAGAACTGGAAAAAGAGCTTAAACATCACCTACCAAGCTACCTAGTCTACTAGTCTACCTTAAACCAACCATTTATTAGTCAAGCTTCAAATAACCTGTGACTTCAAGCATAGACTAAATCAAACCACCTAAAATATCTGTAGAAAGAATGAGTATTCATAATACTCAAAAATTGCCATTTCTGCTACGTGATAAGAAGCATGAATGTAACTTTGCTTATTAACAGTCTTTGCAATGCAACAGCAATAATACAAAATTACTTTGTAAACTAAGAAGAAAATGTCCTATCAATTAAAAGATGTAGCGCGATCCCTGCTATAACAATTGCATGTTGTCTTATTTCTGATGGAAATGTTCACGAAGGTACAACATCACAAGAAATGAGAGATTTGTCCAACCTTTTCAACTCAGAGATATAAAAAAGACTACTTTTTGTTCATCTGCGGCATTTTCATGAAATTACCACCAATATAGCAAATACTTCGATCTCTAAAATTCATCGTTTGGTATAAAAAGTTATCATTTGGTATAAATAGACCTATTTGCTCTTACTTGACAGGATCTTTTCAGAACTTTTTGGAAGAAATCTTAACCCACAACTTTTTTCGGTATAGAAGTTGGTTTGAAGCTTTTCTTTATTTGCTCATTGTAGATGGTGGTGGGGTCACTTTGAAAGGACGGTACTTGCACATTACAGTTGCTGTTGGGGACCCCTTTGACAGCATAGTACTTGCATATTACAATTGTTGTTTGGGTCCCCTTTGAAAGCATATTACTTGTACTTTACAGTTGCTGTTGGTGGCCACTCTGAAAGCAAGGTACAGTACTTGCACATTAAAGTTGCTGCTGGGGGCTCCTTTGAAAGCAAGGTACTTGCACATTACAATTGCTGTTGGTGGCCCCTTTGAAAGCAAGGTACTGAAACATTAAAGTTGCCGTTGGGGGCCCCTTTGAAAGCAAGGTACTTAAACATTACAATTGCTGTTGGGGGACCCTTCGAAAGTAAGGTAGTTACATGTCACAATTTCTGTTGGGGCCTCTTTGAAAGCATGGAATTTTACATTATAATTGCTTTTGGGGGCCCCTTCGAAAGCAAGGCGCTTACACATTACAGTTGCTGTTGGGAGCCCCTTTGCAAGCAGATTACTTACACATTACAGTTTCTTTAAGGCCCCTTCAATGAAGTTTAAAAGCAGGGTAGGCCTACTTACACATTTCAGTGGCTGTTGGGGACCCCTTTGAAAGCAGATTACCTTCAAATTGCAGTTGCCGACCCCTTTGAAAGCAAATGCCTGCACATTACACTTTCTGTATGGGGCCCCTTTGAAAGCAAAACACTTACACATTATAGTTTCTTGTAGGGGCCCCTTCAATGAAGTTTAAAAGCCGAGTGCTTACACATTTCAGTAACTGTTGGGGGCCCCTTTGAAAGCAAAGTACTTAGTTATGATCTGCTTTGTAGTACATTATGTGAGAGAATAATAAAGTTTTCATCAAAAATAAGGAAAATTTACGCGTGTGACACCTCAAGGGGGGCCCCAAAAAGGGGGAGCCGAGGCAAGTGCCTCGCTCGCCTCCCCTTAAACACACCACTGTGTATATAGCATCTTAAATCTTAAAAGGCAGTGTAAATGTTTGTTTGCCTGAAGAACACACCTGATTTCGTTAAAACTGATACTGTACAATGTAGCTTGGTTTCGCGCTGTTGCCCAGCTCAAAAAGTTTTCAACGCGTACCGGACAACCTTCCGCCGTTAGTGGTTCTCGACTTGTACGCAAACAGCTTCCGTGTCAGATATGAAGATTTGTGTCAGATAAACATACTCCGTCTGTTAGTGCAACTGCCGCAGATTGCAAGTCTCTTAGCAGTGTTGAACTACCCTATGATTCAATGTTACTCACTGCCATGGTACTTAAGTTAAACAGCTGCTGTTTGAATTGCAATGCAAATATAAACCTCCATTGTTGCGCATGCATTTGTTACCCAAATATTGGTGTAAAGGAGAAAGAACAAGAGAAAATTTTGAAATTTTAGTACGCTTGATAAGGCACGTCTTCTCCGTTCATCTTAGACACACAACTCCACAAATTTGTACCAAACCGATTTCTGGTTTAGCAACTGGTGTTACTTAGACAGCTGATGTACCTATCAAATTCTTTGATTATTATATTAGTCTGGAAGTGATTGCACCAAGTTGCGATTCTAGATATGCCACTGTATTTTGTTGTTCTAATTACTTATTAACTGATCTAATTTTGATTACTTTTAGATCAGCTTATGGAGAAGAAACCGTTACAGCCCTCGTATTAACATCATTGTTGTTGTTTCATTTTTGTGTTTCAGTAACCATATATAGGCTCCATTTGGGCAAATTAAGTTCTTCTGGGACAGATGGTACGCAGCCACAGTCAAAACACCCCAGGTGGTTATACGCGATGAGATAAATTTAAGAACCGCTGCCCCATATCCTGCTTGCGTTTTGTAGCGTCTCTGGGTGGCAGCCCGATATTTAGAAATTAATTTACGGACACAAAAGGGAACAAGCAATTACCATTGTTTGCAGAATCAATCAGTGAACCTCAACCAAATAGCGATCAATGTCGAGTGCAGTTTATTCTGCAACACAACAGAAACGCAACTAAGATACACACTATAGACTAAGCTTTGCTCTTCACAATATACTAAATACGTAACAACAAACGTGAATATCTCGTCAACATTACTTCGCAAACTGCAATGGCTCACTTCTCGTGTAGTACAGATTTACATTCTTTATCCTAGAATCTAGAGATGTTTGCAACTGAGATTAGCAGTATTGATTCGAAAAAGGCTGGCTGGCATTTTTTAGGTATACAACAGGGTTTCATAAGCAAAATCATACCAAAAAAATTATAACTGACGTCTTGTTTGAAAAAATCCAAGTTAGTTAGATGTCTCGCTCTCGACGAAGAAATATTTACGCAGTAAGTCAGCGCAATGCGGGTTGGCGTCTGACCAGGGGCGTAACGAGGTTAGATGGGGCCCGGGGCAAGAAGCAAGTTTAGCGCCCCTATGTTCGAACCTGAGGGCCTTTCGGAAGCAAATGTTCTGTATTGAAGAAAGTAATTGTGACACCGTTGGCACCCCCCCAGTGATTTGGCACCCCCATAGTTACTTGGCGCCCGGGAATTGCTCCCCCCTTCGTTGCGCCCCTGCGTCTGACGCCAGTTATGAGAAAAAGCGACTTTACGGCCTCCTGCACCGTTTTCTTGTATGTCCCAAACATCTGTTGCAAAGATATGGCAAGGCGAAGGGCGTCAGAAGGATTTTGTCCAGGGGAGGCAATGGTGAATGTTTCCTGGGGGCAAAAGTGGTGAAATCTCATTTTACGCACTCGGAAGAAAACCTTTTTTGGTATAAATTAAATAGAAAGATGTCAAATTTTTAAATCCAGGGGAAAGGCCTCCCTTCCGACAACCATGCCAAGGGCGAGGTTTGGCTGCTAGTTACGTAGCAGACACACATCATGCGAAGCAAATCAATTTAAAATAAGCGGTATCATTTGTTTGGAGCAGATCATACACCCCTCAGATATACTTGTGCTGTCTCAGGCATCAAGTCTAACAAAAGGAAATTTCACCTAGATATATCTCCACTGCTGATTCTGATAAGCCAAAAGACTCGTACACTGCTCCACCAACACGTTAGTTGTAGTTTACGCATGCGCTTCTTCAGCGGATCTACAGATGGCGTTTTGGTCAGTCAAGGTGACACCAAATTATATCAAAATTGTCGAAGTTATACGATTACTTAATTTTCAGAACATTCATTTTTTCCGATTCACGCTACCAAAGAACGACAGCGTGACCCGGAAAGGTATGACTATCTTTTGGCCGCATATTTCACAAACATTGCATTCATTCGCTTGTAAGACAAGCTTCAAAGCCAAGAGTTGATACTGAAAACGGGCACAATTTCAGGGGCAGTTGTCGCTTTCTGGAAGTAATTGCACCAAGTTGCGATTCTAAATATGCCACTGATGCGCCTTCCCGTGGAGTCGACTGTAAATCCACTTCACACTTAAATATTTATACCTTGCCTACCGCCCGCCTTAACCTGTCCGCATCCAAGCACGTAAGACGCGATACACCAATATATTACATAGAACCAGAAAATTAACTGAGAACAGGATTACTTTTTTGAATTTTGCAATGGCTTTTCTGGGACCAATCGAATGCATTACACTATTTTTTTGAGTTTATATCGTGAAAATATTTGTGTATGGTTTTTGAGTCTCTTTAACGGTGATAATACTTCGCCAATATTTAAAAAATGCCAAATCAATATTCAAACAATACGTTAAACGCTCTTATACTGTTGGTTTTAACCGGTATGTTGACAACATTAATATGTTAAACAACTTTTTAACCAATGGAGATCTTTGTATGCTGAAGAACTAAGACTGCCACGTGAAACTGAAATCAAATCAATTGTCCAGAACACACTCACAACACAAAAAATATGTGCAATGAACTTGTTAACTCAAAAACAAAACTCACGCAGAAACAGTAAATTTGACAATTTCAAATCAAAATCACCACAGCACACAGTTTTTGGTAAACAAAAAGGAAGGGAAGTTTTATGTGCAAGGCCTCTTGCCAGTGTTTGCAAAAAACAAATGGATGGTTATTTTGATATTGACAACCAAACAAAAAAATATTACTAAATAGCTCTTCAAGCAATGACTATTTTGTTTTCTTTGTATCCACAGCCTTCATAACTCATCCCACTCATCCCTTTTTAAGGATGCTCAATTTTCTAGCAAAGGGGTTGTCAGGATAGGATATTTCCCGGCAATTATGAGTGCTTCACCGGCGCTTATCACTTTCAGCAATTCTGTCAAAGGCACGCAGGCTTAGAATTGGTCGAAGATATCTCGGTAGGCGAATTAATGACATACACAAAACGCAGTGTTGTATCTTTGCACTACTGGAGATTTGATAGAACGAGGTAAGTGCATATAATTTAGTCCAACACAAGTACTGCATACAAGTTGCTTGTTATGTGGAACCGACATAGCTCTTATTCCAGCGAACCTGATCATAGTCTCTTATTGTATTCTAACATCTAAATAGCAGCCCGAGTGCGATTCTAGCCTCGTTACAGCGTTCATTGGATGAGCCGATTCTCAGTTCGCAACACAAAGCTAATCAGTTATTTCCGAGAATGTAACTTAAATACCGCATTAGAGAGGCTTCTTGCATCCTAACATTGGCACCAGCTTTACTGGTGCATGTTATATGGTCACGACTTAACCATGGCATCTTTTGAGCCAACGTTGTTTGGAAATTTTTTTCAGCTTGAAAGCCTGCCATATACCAACTTCTTTTCCGGATTCAGCTGAAAATCTTAAAACATGTAACATGTCTCAAAAACTCTGTATTTAGAATTAAGGTAGTGGTTGAAGCATGCCAGCCGTATCGGCAGATAGATGCGGTAATATTAAAATCATACTACTTGAGTGCCACAAAACAAACTCCCCAAGTTGAGTACACAAACAGCACACGCTACGCGTCTCGCAGTTGACAAGTTGGAAAATGACGTCAGCTACATCTTGGAAACTCATGAAAGAATTGTAGTTCTGCCCACCGAACGATGGCTCAGAACAAAGCAGTCAATCATCGCGCGCTTTAAGTAAATGCTCTGAACTGCAAAGAATCTATAACGCAGTTGAAAGAATCCGTGGCCTGCTTGATTTGATCAAGTTGGCAATTTTTCATGAGTATTTGCAAAGAATGGTCGAAGACGCAACCCCTGCAATGCATGTGTGTTGAACAACACAACTGCTGCACCAAGCACTGCCGTCAAGATGTTTTGGCCTGTAGAAAGTCCTCCATCAGCTTCTCCACTGCTTCCGGCTGATCCAGCATGACCCAATGGCTCGCATGCTCCACCAAGTGACTGGTGACATCATCACAATATTTCTGAACAGATACAGTTTCACACATGTGTATGGTGGAAAGACATATTTTCTAAATCGCGATTGTGAGCTGTTTTTCATTGCAGATGTTTTACTACGCCACTTGATTTTATAAGGATGAGTGAAAAATATTAAGCGCTCGCTAGAAATTCCGTAGCGATAATGAGGTTGCTAGTTCTTGAGATTGGAATAAGTTTAAGGCCGAAACACACGAGAACACCACACATTGGAAGAGTAAACGGTAAAAAGAAAGCAAAAAATCGAAATGCTGTAGTAATGAACGATACAATATGCACCGTACCTCCATAAACGGTACCATTCTGTAGTCGAGAGCTTCGTCTTTTTTTCCAAAGATAAACAAGACAGGCTGGTGAATTTTCTTTGTCTTCACGCGAAAACCCATGCCCGTGTATAGAGGGTTCACTGAAATGGAAAGCATCTCACTGTTGCTACATCAACAACCACATGCTCCAAGCCCAATAGACGGTCTGGATTCAACTAAAGAGCAAAAGAATTGCTGCATAGCATGCCGTGGCAGATACAGAAAAGCACAACGTAGCGGATTGCGCTTCAGACACGTTGCGGTATGTCGAATCAGCAAAACATGTTTCCAGCGGTGCTATAAGGTTGAAGCTTGCCAATATAAGCCCTGGCGAAACTAACACTTTGTTCCAGGACACTTGTTCAACACAAAGTGCGGAACCTTGTGGCCTTTTCAGGAGGTGGACAGCAACTCACCCATGCAGAATCCATGTAGTGTATAATTCTAAAATCAAAACTCACGCCAAAACTGAATGGATTAGGGAGCTCATTTTAGTTTTAACTTTTCTTTTCATGCACGTTTTTGGCAGCTGCAGGTGTCTAGCCCAACGTCATAAAATATCACTCGAACTTCATTCATTGCTTGCAACTATTGTAGGCAACAGTTGCTGCGTTTATGATCAAAACAAATGCTTCCTTTTCATTGTCCTTTGACACTGACGTAACTAACCGTAGTGCCATAGTGGCAAGTTTTCGTTACCAACTGCCATCTTGTTCGTGTCTTTGGGTCAGATGGAGCTGGCAAACTGTGCCAGCCAAACATTCAGATCAAAGAGTCACTAATCAAACTGGAATGTGGAATACCTTTTTGTCGAAATCATTGTTGGTCGCTAAGCCAACAAAATTTGTTTGGCAAGTGTACAACGGAACAATGATAGTCCCTGATTAATAACAACCTTTGTTCGACTGGGTTTCCAGCAGAAGGTACGAGAATTAAAGCGGTTTTTCACTCCATTTCTAGAAGAGCTACGAGTGATTATAGCTGCACGGAAACGAACCTATTTGCGTGAGAAATATCATTTTCTATTTTTTACCTCTTCGCCCAGAAAAGTTCTTAATCAGAAAATTACCACAAAAGGTGAACATCTGTTGCACAACACAGGTCATCTAGTATAAGAATGGAGCAGTGCTCGGTACTTTTCTATATAAACAAAGGTTTTTAAGAATGTCTGTCATAATACTGTTATTACACTGCTGGGCAAATGTAATGGATCCAGTTTATCGTCGAATTATACGTAAACTACTGAGCAGTACGGATCTCTCAATTTAGAGCAACATCAGCAAACTGAATAATTATCCCGACTTTACGGTACTTTTTGGTTGCGAGCAGATACTGCAACTCCTTACCCTTCATTACCTAACCGTGATGCAAATATCTGGCCAGAGAATACAGGTAATGAAAGATTGTACAGATGATAATAATATCAGTGGGGTCTGGTGGTGACAGGTTTTACCTATATGAATATCTTTGTAGACACACTGACCTCATCATATTACTTAGTTGATACACATCAGCCTGTACATTGGTAGTAGTAGTAGTAGTAGGGAAATACAACGTTCATAGGTCGCTTGGAACAAAGTTAAAATGTCACTCACTTGCGCGATAGTAATTAAGAGGATAAGTGATGTTCTTCCCAGCACAATGTTTATACAGATCGATCTCTTCCATCGACAAAAGCGGCTTCTTGTCCGGATCGCCACAGATTGGTCGACTGAAGACTTCTCCAAAAGCCTTAAAGTCATCCATTTTTATGAAAAGCTCAGGAAGGAAGGGAATTTGGAACATGAAGATGTACCAGCTCTTCAGAAGTTGCGATGGATATTGCTTAGCAAATTGGCTGCAATAAAATGCGCGAAAGGTTATTTTGATTTGTATCTTTCGACAGCACGGACCGAGTGTGGTACTGGGTCAGGTGCGAAGAATCACAGTTGACAAAAAAGCTTTGCTGATCGCTCCGATTTCTAAAAGACTACAACCTACAGTACATATTAGCTCACCTCCATCCAACAATGTGCGGTGCGTTAAAGATTATCAACTTGTCAATTACTTCTGGAAAGTAATGTGGCACTTGCCATCCAATCACTCCGCCCCAATCGTGACCAACGAGTGTGGCCTTTTCATACCCAAGTGCGTCCACTATTTCCTTCACGTCGTTCACCAAGTAGTGCAAGTGATATTTTCCAATCGCTGAAATAAAAAAGCATTTATTCGTTGTGATGAGCCATTGACGGTACCCTGCTGCAACAAAACTGCCGCAACAGCTGGTGGTGTAAAGCAGGGGTGTCGAAAGCACGGCCGGCGGGCACATTTCACGTGGCCCGCGGCTTTGGTTTCAGGTTGTGTTGTGTACGACCGGTCTAAACCTGGATTACGCATCTGCGTCTAAACGACGGCAGTTTCTATCTACCTAAGACAGTTTTTTTTTAAGGAAAATGTTAGGTACCCGGTATGGATCTGTAGGGACCCGATTTTCTCTGATACTAGGGACCCGATGATAATTTTCTCTGATTCTAGGGACCCGAATCGGGTCCCTAAAACGCCTTAAAAAAACCCTGACCTTAAGACATTCCTCATTGTGCTTGAAGCCGTCGAAAACGAGTGTTTTTGCTTCAGATCCTAAGCGAAATAAATGGGGTACTACGCTAACCAGCACGTTACGGTTATAAATTGGCGGAAGGGACTGCTGGCCACCGGACGCATTTACATGATCAAATTTGCCTCTCGTAGAGAAAAGTTTAGACATCCCCAGTGTCCAGGATAGATAAGGCATGATCACGTTTGATAGTACCCCAAAGCCTAAAGTACCGTATACTTGATGGTTCGTTTTACTTTTATCATCACAGGTCAAGGACGTTTGCAACCAAATTGGAAATTTTAAATGTAAGAGCACCGTACAAGTAAAGATCTATCTATATTTTCCCATTCACATTGTGATTCTGCTTTCTGCTACAGAAGCAATTTCAGTTCTGGTATCAGGCCTCTGGCGTTTCACCCAGGGCTGTGGGGTCGGAAGTCCCAACATCCGACTCCGGGCAATTTCGATGTATTAGTTACTTAAAGTGATAATTCCTTCCAAATGAGTTCACAAACTCTACTTCTACTTTCCAAGAATACGGAAAGTTGTTTTAAAACGATGTAGATGCGCGCTCATCTCTCACTTTCGCAAAATATGATCAAGCATTGGTTGTTAGTCTTTAAAAAAAATATTCCATCTAAAATAGCCACAATTCAAATTATAAGGGAACGCTGATCACTGGTATACATAAAAAACTTTTTTTAGTTGTTTCCGATCTGTGAATTGATTTTGAATATTTTGAGGCTGCTGAATTAAAAAATGAACTCAGTTTCTCTGTATCATGTCAAGATTTTTTGCAACATTATAACTTTTGTTCAAAAATGGCAAAAATGCCATCCAAATACTATAGTTACCCCCATTTAAACGCTTGTCACAGCAACGAAAATATTTTTAACACTTTCAACACCATGCCACATACCAAAACGTGCAGTTTTTTATGCAGATCGCTACACCACGTTCCGGAACGTCGCGCAGTTCTTTGCGCAGATAGCCAAGCGACGTTCCAAAATGTCTAACTGCACATGGTGGACGTGCGCTGCAAACAATTGTGGCGATCAACGTGACTCGACACGCCAGACACTGTGCCGTTGAGTGTTAACTATTTGTTCCTCTTAATTAACATTGACGTAACCTGTTTCATCACTTAGGTTAAATGTTTTCAATGAAAAGAAAATACTCCTACAATCTTGATGCATTTTGCTACATTTGTGGAAGTTTTACACCAACAGCACAAAGACAGTCCATCAACGACTGTGTGTGAAGTGCATATTTTGCTGATTTTAAAATCAAGCTTAGGGATCAAGATGAAGCATGGGTTCCACATAAAGTCTGTACAAGCTGTGTGGAAACTTTAAGATCATGGTCCCATGGAAAAGATAACCACCTTCCTTTTGGCATTCCAGTGATCTGGAGGGAACACATAGACCATGTTGCAGATGGTTACTTCTGCATGGTAAATGCGATTCTACCCCAATATCCAAACTTCTTTTCCAGCTTTGAAAGGCCTGTTCCTCATATTGTGGATGGACCCAAGCCTGTATTCAACTACCTTCCCTATCTTGAAGATGATGCATTCAGATATTCTTCAACCTCAACAGATGATGACATGCCTGTCGATAGTTTTAGCAAAAGTTGTCGGTTAGTGCCTTTGCCTCCCTCTTTATTTGACCAGGCTGAAATAAATGACTTAATTCGTGATTTGAATCTACCCAAATAATCATCTGAGCTGCTGACATCAAGATTACAAGAAAAGCACCTGCTTCATCCTCAAACCAATATCACATTTCATCGAAACAGAGAAAGAATTTTTTCAGATTTTCACTTCCAGTGATGTTCTGGTGTATTTCCATGATCTAGAATCCCTCTTAGAGGCAATGGGTTTGACACAATGCAAAGAGGAAGAATGGAGACTCTTCATAGATGGTTCGAAATGAAGTCTTAACTGAATGTCCAATAGGCATGGATCCATACTTATATGGCAATAAATATGGATCCGTATCTATTGGACATGCACTTAAGCTTGAAGAAGAACATGATACCGTCAAGATGGTTCTGCAAATGCTTATCTGTTGTACAAAATTTTTTTTAAACTAATCATCTAACTACCAAGATTTGGTCAATGAGTTGTTGGCAAGTTACCACATAGTGGGATGCAATATGAGCATCAAGCTGCATTATTTGAATCTCATTCTGACAAATTTCCAGATAACTTGGGTAAGCGCAAGGTGAGCATTTTCACCAGGACTTAAATTATGGAGGATTGTTATCAAGGATGGAGGGTCACGCACATGATTGCAGACTATTTCTGAAGCCTAAAATGAGACTGCCCCAATAAATCACATGAGAGAAAATCACTGAAACACAAATTTCCAAGTTCTTAATTGTAAATCATGATTTAACTACTCAAAATGGCTTTCTGTTTCTTTTGTGTCTGAACACCATCCAGTTTTGGTTTGAAAATCTGTAGATGTACATAGGCTTAGGAGCAAGCAAACTTTTGGGGGTGCGAAGGATATTTGCACGAATTTTCCAAACTTGACTGTAACGTTTTGTGGAACTTTGTCTGCAAAATTTCCCCACAAAGGTCAGAGATCACGAAGACCTTTTTTTGGTAAGACCTCCAAAAAAGGTCTTCGTGTGTTTTTCTGGAAATGTTGGGTGCCATTTTTGAACTCAAACAACGTTGGGCCTCATATTGCCAAATTTTCAGCGATTTTACTCCAGTTTTCGACAAATCAAATCTTTTGGGAGTGCGCTTGCACCCCCACCTCCTATGCCACTTGATGTACTGTAACTTGAATGTGTTTTATTTTCTCTAGTGTGACATTCTATCTATCCATTTGTGCTCAAATTGTAATCATATAATGACAAAGGAATGAAATTAGAATAAGCACTGGATCTATTTTAAAGCATTCACTTTACTTTTAGGCACACGATTTCGTAAAACCACTGGTATGTTGTTGCACAAAACTGTGATGTGATAGACAAAAACTGACATCAGATATGAAATCAGCACCCTGAAATTAGTCTACATCAGTTAAAAAAGTTGAAACAACTAAATGTGTGTATACCTGTGAATTGATTAAAGCAGATACCTTGTAAATGATATCAGTAAACAAGCAAAATTGAAAAACGCATGTGCGTCCTACCGGTGTACATGTGCACATATTGCGCAACGCGGTTGAAAAACGCGCTCGGGGTCGAGCATACCATCTCAATGACTTCATTGACACAACTTTTTTATGGTCGAAAGCTGCCAAGCTTAGCTTTGCTGAGCGCACATGTGTCGCTATCTTTTTCCTTAGATGTCCAAATGAACATGTTACAAGTTAGTTCTTATACAGGTCAAAATCCACGAACTACCAAGAAAGCAAGCAAAACAAATTGGTTAGATTTTTAGCTTAACCACTTGGGAGCATTCACTTTACTCTTCGTTATCTAAACACTTCATACTACCGTGCCCTCAGTTAGGTACAACAAACTTGTAAGGTTTAAGAATCAGTCAACATGGATTTTTTAATACAAAATAGTTGCGATAGAACGGCAGAACTCGACATGAATTACTGTTACGAAAAACACTACAGTTGAACTTCGAATCGATTGCGATTGGAATTGTACGACAAAAGAACCGAAACTCATTTGTACTGTACATTTAATATTTTAAGGAAGTTTGCTACTGTACTTACAGGACCCAGTGAAGCAACTGTGTTGTCTTCAATTAATTGGATCAAAGCGTTGCAAAGCAGTAGGAGANGTATGACCAGAAACCAAAGGTCGGNATTATCGTTCGCGGTCAGATAGTTACCGTGCTTCACCCATGCTGCGGGATAAAGAGCACGGCAACCTGGAAAAATCCTAGTGTCTATTCTGCTGGGGATTAAAGGTGACAGTGCGTTTTTATTTTGAGTTGCCGCTTACTTCTTCAAATCGAATCGGACTGTGGA
>JGI24159J19872_10005785_pt1 | contig 15996 bp, 9 predicted proteins | sample Ectturendosymbi4_FD_19872 | JGI IMG/M metagenome (IMG submission 19872) | reverse complement strand
GGCAAATAAGTTTTCAAAATTGATTAATGAAGGCCCCCTGGCGAACCTATGTCATATGTCTATTTTGCCGCCATCTTGACTATTTTGCTGCCATCTTGGAGGCAAAGTAGATATTGCCTAATTTATATTACGGGCCGCGGGCCGGTCCGGACCAAAAAATATGTTGTAGTTTGGCAAAACGGGCCGGCCGGGGCAGTTTCATGTTAGCTCCGGGCGGGCTGGGCTACAAAAGTGCTGGCCCGTGCCATCTCTAATGGACAGGATCAAGATTGGATATCCTGCAGGATGCTTGCGATTTTTTTGGATCAGGATTAGATTTGAATACACATTTTTGAAAAAAAAATTGGATCAGGAGATGATCAGGACATTGGTTTCATTTCTATAATGAAATTTTCCTGAGAGTGATTCAAGATGTCATAAATGACAGCGTCAGTGACAGTGTTTTTTTTTGCTATGGTTTTTATATTGTCAGTATGTGCTGCACTCATCACAATCAATGGCAATTCGTGCTGCTTTATCGTTAATTTGTTCCGGCCAACAGGAAGTAGTAAGCTGCTCTCATTTTGCTGGAAAGCTGCTTCGTTTGTCCTGCTGAATGGCATATGTGTGTGTTGTGAAGACTAATAGCCTATTTCATGGGTGGCCAACTTGTCTTCGACTGGGATCGAATAGAAAATTTCTTGACAACTCGCGATCGACCGGTCATTAGTAAAATCACAAATACAAAATGCCAAAGTTGAGTATCACATGTGCAAATAAAGTGCACCATCGCCTTTGATGCACAGACAGAGGTAAAGTGTCTGTTACGCCTAAATCATGATTCTCACGCAATAATCTGCCGAGTGTGGCAGTCCCCTTCTAAAGAAGAATACCACCACACGTTTGGAACGACTCCGCAAGAGCACTGGAAAATTTAGCCGGAACGTCCAAGGCACACCCAAGTTAACAATTAAGAAACTTAGACCCGCCCGTTTCGCTTGAACCGCTCAGTTTGTCACAATGAAATTATATTCACTCATGGTTTTATTCTGGTAACTTTAAGCACTGCGATATTTACTACAACAGGGGTTTATAATATACTTCAACACACACATGCATTATTACAAGTGACAGGGGTTAATGCGAATTATATTCTTTCACAGGGGAAGAGAGTAAGCCATCCTATTGGGCAGTCGTAACACGACCTGCCCGAAAATTGGTTAAGATATCCGTATCTCCGTGAGCCTAACCGATCTGGGGTGTCCTGGTTCACGAATTTGCCAGACCCCACTCGTTCGCCAACAGTTAGGTGTTAAGCTTGGTATGCCCACTGCTCAACTGATTCAAGCATGGCAATTCCGCTCTTTATATACTCGCAACGTGCGACATCAAGGTCACGTGGCAAATCTCGAGCAGTGCACAGTGCAATAGCGACACTAGTGGTCAACCACAGTTTGCGTTTTAATCGTGAATTCCGAATCGATATTTTACAACAATATTTTTATCTTTTTTCACTATTAATTCTATTTGCAATTCTGAAGTTATTTTTTAGTATAATAGTTTTCTTATGCCATCTTAAGTTATGGAGAAGCGGCTTGCCTGCGCACTTAAGCACTAGGCTAAAGGGAGCTCCAAGTAGCTTTCGTGCTACTAGGGGTGTTATGCTGAGCACGTCGCATGTAGCAGCCACCGCGCTGCTACATCACTCCCCCTTCTCTCTTTAAGCAGGAGCCGCACTCCGAGTGCTCACACAGGTGAAGCCTCTCAGTGGCGTACGCAGAAAATTTTCATGGGGGTTTGGTTCAGGGTCATATGGTGGTCATTTGTGCGCTGTTTGTGACGTCACAATTTGACCTCATTTCCATGTTTCGAAACCAACGTTTTGGCGAAGTTCGTTGGCATAATATGCATATTTTTCTACATCCACTCCCATTATTTTATGTGCCATTGTACTGAATATCAACTATCAGCGCTCCAAGTTAGGCTATCGAAGGAAAACAAACTCAACGATATGACACAGCAGTTCATAACTGCAAAAATATCAGGCTGCGCGTTGAAACAGGGGAGTGGAACACAATCATCCCTACATCAGAGCAATTTACAACTGCAAAATGAGGCTGCGATAAGGTTTCCTCAAATACGAGCAGTAGAGCATTGAAGGTGTGCCGCTGGACTGGCTGGCGCACACCCAGGTTTGCAAGATCGAATTTTGCTAAACTACACAAGAATTGAGAATACGCATAAAATACGCAAGAAAACGTTTATTTTTGTGATGTATAGAAGTCCACAGGCCCGTAACTAGGAGGGGGCGAAGCCTCCCTAGAAAAAATTACCCCCACAGGAAAAATGTGTTGGAGGTATTTTGAAACTATTAAATTTGTCACCCTGTTAGAAAACTCTTCCCCCCCCTGGTGTCCCAAGCGGGTTACGGGCCTGTAAGTCCAGCAAACGTTTAGTTTACCTTTTTCCTGCTGAGACATTATCAAATTCCTGAATGCTTCTATGTTAACAACTGCGGTTTTTGAGCTCGTGCAACAGTTTTATCGTGCTACAGAAATTGCTGATGCAGCCAATGCGGTCAGCGCTAGCACTGATCAGCTTTAGCACACAAGACAAAGGCAATTGTTTCGGATAATGTGAAGCAGAAAGTGGTGAGAGGGTTTCTGGACGCAGACGACAACGGATATTCCCACCCGAAGTCTAATTATTACTTTTTGGCCTATATACAATTTTCCTTGAAATTTTCATGGAAATTCATTCCGTGGTATTTGCATTACGTCGACAAATTTACAAGCAAAAAGTATGCGAAAACAATTAATCTCCTTTGCGCAGGTAATAAGGTTTTCGTAAAATATCAAGCTCAAGGGGGGTGGTTAACCCCATCCACCCCTTGCGCACGCCCTTGCTGAATATAAACTATCAGCTCTCCAAGTCAGCACATCGGAGGAAAATACAATCAACGCTACAACACAGCAGTTCATAACTGCAATAATATCAGGCTGAGCATTAAAACAGGGGAATCAAACACACTCATCACTGCGTNCGAGCAATTTACAGCTGCAAAATTNAAGGCTGCGCTGATGTCTTGTCGAATACAAGCAGTCGAGCGTAGAAAATGTGTGGCTGGAACGTCTGGCGCACACCCAGGTTTGCAAGATCGAATCTTGCAAAACTACACAAGAACTGAGAATGCGCATGAAGTAAACAAGAAAACTTTCAATCTCTTGTTTTGCGTAGACGTCCAGCAAACGTTTGGATTACCTTTTTCCCTGCTGAGACATTATCAAATTCCTGAATGCTTCAACGTTAAAAAAAGCTGTTTTTGAGCTCATGGAACAGCTCTATCATGCTACAGAAATTGCTGATGTAGCCAATGCGGACAGCGCTTGCGCTGATCAGCCTTAGCACACAAAATAAAGACAATTGTTTCGGATAAAGTGAACTATCGCGGAACACAATCTCAAACATTCGTAGTGGATGGGGCGTCTGCAAAAAGTGGTGAGGTGGTTTCTGGACGCAGACAATAGCCCAAATTCCCTCCAAAACATAATTATTAGTTTTTGGTCTATTTACAATGTTCCTTGAAGTTTTCATGCAAATTTATTCCGTGGTATTTGCATTAAGTCGACAAGTTATCAAGCAAAAAGTATGCGAAAACAGTTAATCTCCTTTGCGCAGGTAATAAAGTTTTGTAAAATATCATGCTCAAGGGGGGGGGTTTAACCCCAACCCCCCCCCCTTTGCGTACGCCCTTGAAGCTTCGTACGAGGACCGTAAGCTGTTGCGCACGACGCAGTTTCGAACTCCCTACCACGCCGTGCCCCACATCTCCACCACGAAGAAGCAGCTTGCCTGTGCACTTACGCACTAGGCTAAAGGGATCTCCCAGTAGCTTTCGTGCTACTAGNGATGTTATGCTTAGCGCGTNGCATGTAGCAGCCACCGTACTGCTACAGTTACTCTCTGCCAAAGGTGACTCACAATAAATGTGCAAAGTATAAATTNGCAATACATCAAATAGGTATACATAACAATGTTTTAAAGAGTTAATGTCTTTAGTCGTTGTTTAGTTTTCAGCTTCGTTTGGCTTGTCGTGAATTCTTCGCTAAACTTCTAAGTTGCTCTCTTCAGTTATTTTTCTCCAGTAATCAAAGTCTTCTTTTGTTGTTATTTCAGAATTGCAAGGCGTTTCATGTTGAGGAGCCAAGACGAACTCAACACGAGCTAGCCTATGGTCAGTCACTGCAATTGGCACCAAAGAATATACGTGAACAATCAACTGACGGATAATTTGTATGTAGTTTACTTTCTGGAATATTGATTGAAAAATGTTCTTTTTAGGTATCTTGTCAATCCAATGCAAAATCAGGCGCGATCAACCAAGCGACACTCGGCGATCAACCGATCAATGCAATCGAACTATAGGCCATCCCAGTTCTATTTCAGTGTTTAAAGCTGGATATTTTTGGTTTGAATTATGAACATTCTATCTAAAGTTTTATCCAGTCAGCCTTGGCTAAAAGACAGTTTGTGTTTGTAGTTTTTGTAAGCTACATAGTTTTATCATGTTTCATACTGTGATCTCCTCTCAGAGTTACAAAATCTATTCTCTTTATTCTACCGATTGATTGAATGCTGGAGGTCTTTTTCAATTAGCTGAACCCGATTGGTTGAATTGGTCACATGACAAGGTATATATCCTTCAATTACCGGATCATCTTTGCCATATAACCTAAAACCCTGACCCAAATGGCAAACCTGTGTCTGATTCTCAAAACTTATCAAAATAATACTGTAGCTTACATCAAAAGTTTCCCATAAAAAGAGTCGTCTTTATTAGCCGAGTAGAAACAATAATGCTGAGAGCTCAAATAACGACCACTCGCACAGCAGGAATTACAACTCGATCAGGTTCGTTGTACCCAATGTTAGTGCCACGAACTCAGTGTTATACGTGGACAAAGCTGGATACTCTACAGTTCAAATGGAAAAATAACCACAGGAAAAATACACACTATTTTTCTTTTTTCTAATTGAAAGTGAACAACATGCGATGTTATTTTTATGGATTGGGTTACAAAATGACAGGGTGTTTTTGTTTGGAAGTGGTTATAGGTCTGCTGGTGGGGACATGGTTAGAATGTAACGCTGAGTCTGCAACATTAGCAGCACTGTCATGGTAGTTAAGTAAACGTGTCTTAGTGCAAATGGTTTTCGCGTTGCCTCTGGCCATGATCCGGTAGGCTACCTTATATTTTAGTAATATTAGTTGCACTTTTCATCGTACCATTTTCATATATTTCTTCAAAAGTTTCCAAAGTTTCCACAAACTTTTGTGATCAGATTCGCGGTTTAGGTTTAAGTGTTAGGTTTAGAGGTTAGGGTTAAGTTTAGCGCTTAGGTTTAGGTTTGAAATGGTTAGGTTTGTTTTACTACGTTTGTTCCGAGTGTAGTGCAGTCTACTGCATACTTGTAATGGATTAGTGTCATGTTACAGGCGACGGATGAATAAGTTTTCAAAAATTAAGGTTCACTGGGGGACCTATAACCACTGCTTGTTTGTTGCGTATTTAGTCTTTGTCGCAATCGGATACGGATGGATAACTGGTACTAAATTTCAGACATTTTCGTATAAGGATTGGATATGGATATTCAAATTTTTTCGGATATGGATCAGGTGTTAAAAATCAATGTCCGCTCACCTCTGGTAGCCACCAGTGTTGAACATGATTCGGTTTCCGGAACGCGATCCAACCGGTTTCTGCAATTCAGAACCGGGCCCGGATCGGACTGCATTTCAAAAAAACTAAACCGGATCAGATATGGATAACCAAACTGCATTGATCACTGCAGAAGAATGCTTGATCAGAGTTTTTTTCGGATATAAACCGTATTGGAATAAATATTTGTACAGGTCTACCGGATTACAATCGGACCAGAGTTCTCAACAAAAATTTTGGACTGGATTAGGATTTCAAAAATCTCCAATTTGTTCAACACTACTGGTCATGGATCCAGTGATCCGGAGTCGACTGCGGCAGGATTCTACATTTTTAGTTAGGACCCGGGTCCGGCCTGCAGTCAAATTTTGTGAAAAACCGGACCAAGATTCGCAGACACTTCTCATTTTATGCAGTAGCTGGAGCCTGTGTGGTCATTTCAAGTAAAAACAAGGTAAAATTTCAGTTATATCGATGACTGTATCCGGCAGTGGTGTCTGAGACAGGGGTGCAGGGGGTGCAAGCGCACCCCAAAAAGTTTTGACTTAATAAAAATCCGGAAAAATCAAGGGAAATCTGGACAAAATGTTTGAAAACCATTCCAAATCCCTAAAAACTGGGCAAACTCCTCAAAATTGCAAGAAAAAATGGCACCCAACGTCCTTCTTTGATTTTAGAAAAATGTCGCACACCATCACATGCAAACGTTTTTTTGGAGGTCGTCCAAAATATGGTCTTCCTGCAATGCACAAATGATGACCCAATTTTTTTTTTGGCAAATTTTGGGAGTTTCAGGCAAAAATGATTCGCACCCCCAAAAATGTTAGTGCTCCTGCACCTATGGTAGCAGGAGTCTAAACAAAAGTCAGATTCTCAAATTTGAAAAATTACTGAACCCGGATCCGGGGCCGCATTCAAAAATTTAGCAACAGTAGAGGAGTTGGAGTCTGAAAAAGTGACTCCGGTCGCCTCTGAAACATTGTAGAGGTGTGCGGCAGAGATGAGCATTGGAATAATGGTTTGGACTGGAACCGGACTATAACGAATTTTGTTGAATATGGATAGGATCCCGTCTGTAAATTGTTTCAAAAATTTAGGATCCGGTGTCAAGCGAATTTTCTTATCTCTGCGAAATTTCTGACCTCTTTTTGTTTGTGAGTCATTTTTCTTCTCAGTGTAAATGAATGAAGTTTGGCAATTACTTTTTGATGTGTGTTGTGTAAACTATAGCTTTTTCATTAGATGTCAGATACTCACAACATGCTACAGTGAGAGAATAACAATACAACAATACCTGTTATTGCTTTTCGGTTGTTTTTTCTTGTAAGAATAAAAAAAGAAAGTCTCGCAATTATCTTTTAGATGTGTGTTGTACAAATTAAAATATTTTGGTTAGATGTCAGGTACCCACAACAAGCTATACCAAGGGAATAAGTTTGCCATTGAAAATTTTCGGACTTAGTCCTTGACCTCAATTATTTTTCTTTTTCTCACCCTACACCAAACCCTAACCCGACATACTTACCTAAACACGAATTGTTAAGCCCTAATAATCGGTTTTATCAGCGTATTTGGAATGTAGAATATTACTCTGTGGATGCGTACATGGTGTGAAGTCACAAATTTCGAAAGTCATAAATTTCGCTTCACACCGGTGTCAAACGAAATTTCTAACTTGCAAAATTTCTGACTTCATGCCATGTGCGCACGTACAGCAGAGATGAGCGGACTGTGAAATTGCTTAGTCCGAGTCCAGTTCTGATCTGACCAAATTGAATCCGATCCAGTCCTGATCCGCCAATGTGAAATCATGTATTTTGATTTTGGTTCATGAGGCAAAAGAACTACTGGAGCTATTTTGTCTTTAGCCAAATACAATTGATTTAAGGCAAAATAGTTTCAGCCGTGCTTTTGCCTCATGAGGCAAAATAGACACAGCCTTTTGGCATTTCCAAAATTTTACAAGGAAGTGTCTATCAGGCATCAGAGGGAAAAGCACTGCTGGAGTCATTTTGCCATTAGGAGAATCCGATTGCTTGGATTGGTCAAGTGGCAAGGACGATGAACTTAGATTAGCGTAAGGTTCTTGTTACATAATGTAAAACGCAAAACCTAAACCCAAAATACAAAGATAAACCCAAAACCTAAACCTAAAAGTTGAACCTAAACCCGAAACCTAATCAGTAAATCTAAACCCTGAAGGTAAACCCTAAATGAAACTTAATCGTACACCCTAAACCTAAACCCTAAACTTTTTGAAAAAGTAAGCCTACATTAAAAGCATTCCTACCAAAGGTGTAACCTCTACAAGCTAAGCCAAAGGAAATCGTGAGAGCAGAGCTAACGAACAACCGCACAGCAGACATAGACACTAACCACTCAACTATGTTCACGTTTCTATTAGAACTGAACGTTAGATGTGAACAAAGGTGCATACAGTTCGAATTGGAAAATAGTCCCAGCAGAGTTTCTGCATTTGACGGAAACAGATAAACCATTTAGCAAACCTATGAAATCGGATCACAACTAAAATTTTTGATATCTTCAGTTTAATAACATTAAAACAACAAACATTTTCTAAGTCCGATGCTGTCCTGATCCGCCAATTTTGAAAAAAATTGCAGTCCGATCCAGTGCTGATCCAGACAAAATTGGCCTCAGTCCTGATCCAGTCCTGATCCGTGCTCATCTCTGACGCACAGAGTAATACTCTACACATCAAATATGCTGTGACAACTTAGGCCCAGGGTTTAGTGTTTAACATTTATATGAACGACCTACGAGATCGAAATGCGTACCTAGCTATAAACAGTAAATGCAAGAATTATCCAGTAAAATCGCGCTGCACATTGATCGATTCAATTTAAAATGTAATGAGTTTCTAGGAAACTTATAGCGATGAGTTTTATATCATTTTCTTTGTCTATTATAGTAGATTTGTTTCCTGCAAAGATCGCGGATTACACTTTCATATGAACGACATACGAGACCGACACGTGAACCTACCTATATACAACAAATGCAAGAATTTTCAATTAAAATTGAACTACACACTGTTCCAATCAATGGAAAATAACTTTCCGGAAAACTTGTAGCGATGAGTTTTATATAATTTTCTTTGTCTATTGTAATAGATTTGTTTGCTGCAAAGATTGCAGGTTGTACTTTTATATGAACGACATACAAGACCGAAACGTGAACCTACCTATAGAAAACAAATGCAAGAATTTTCATTAGAAATCGCCATGCACACTGCTCGATTCAATTTCAAGTTAATAACTTTCTGGGAAACTTATAGCGGTGAGTTTTATATCATTTTCTTTGTCTATTATAATAGATTTGTTTGCTGGAAAGATCGCGGGTTACATTATTGTATGAACGACATACGAGGTCGAAACGCGTACCTAGCTATAAACACTAATGCAAGAATTTTCCATGAAAATCGCGGTGAACACTGCTCGATTCAATTAAAAAATTAAATAATTTTCTAGGAAACTTATAGCGATGAGTTTTTTTTCTATTTCTTTGTCTATTATAGTACATTTGTTTGCTGCAAAAATCGCGGGTTAGAAAATTTGTTTGTAAAATTGGGTTGGCATACGCTAAATGCTTCCAATAAGTTCTTGAAAATTATGTGAAAGCACGACAAACGAATGAAAACTGAATTGCACAAAAGCAAATGCTAGCTGCAACACTCAGCACTCCTGTATTTTTATTGCTAATGAGCGAATGTGGCATCTTTGTTTTTGCTGTAATTTATCCGGTCCTGATCACTGATTTTCTACTGCATCACCTGTTGCCCGGATACTTGCAAGAAAAACTTTGTTTCAGCAGCAATACCTAAAAACGCCCTTCTAAATGAACGACCTTAGCATTTGAGACGGCTTTTTTCGTAAGATCTGCCGTCATGGCTTTCATCATATGCCTAAACACCAAAAAGGAGCGAGTGAGCAAACCACATTGGTGATTGCATTTGCGTGTTGCTTTATACTCCAGGATTAAAATGTTGAAAGCTCATACTTTTTTCAAATCTTTCAATGTAATTCTGGTCATTTTTTCAAATGGTATTTTGCCCAATCGGACATGTTGGAAAAAATACTTGCAAAACTTGTAAGCCGGATTTTACGTCAACGTTTGACTTGCTTTTGCCAACGTCTATTTTCTGTTATGCTGCCAGAACATTTGTAAGATTGGAAATACTTTGGATAACTTTGATCTACAAGTAAGTTCACGTTACATGGAACAGTTTCATAATATATCGGAATTGTTTAATTGCGTTCCCAATAGATTTGACTGTGTGCGTTGAAGAACTTGGTACAGTCTACGCAGAACTGCAATGCTGTATCACGCCAACGTATTTACGATGTTAGCCTCTCAATTGATTGGCGTTCACAAACTGAGAATTGGTCATTGCCACCATATTTTTTTGATGAGTTAAATCTGAGTTAAATCTTTCCTAATGCTGCTAGATTACCGCAAAAAAATTCATCCAAAGTTAACACAAAACAGTGAGAAGAGCAGTTACTACCAATGTGTTCGGACGGAAAAGCTCAAACGAACTTTTTGCTTTGGCCACCACTCACGCCAAAGTAGCGAATAGCGGTAAAAGCGAAGTGCGATAGCTCGCTACAACATGCGTTATTATTTTCAAAAAAGAGCGGCACTTTTGCTATCGCTCCTGGTAAATTAGCTCGCTACAGTAGCTCGCTATTTTAGCATTCGCTACTGCCCACTTCTGGCCTACATAACTGCTGCTGTGCAAATTACTTAGCCTATCCATCCACTATAGCATCATGAGGCCTTGGTTTTTCAATTAAAAGTGCCACTGATTGAAAAGATCTTTTAGACATTACTTTGCATTGCAGGTGGGTAATAGTATTCTGAGCGAAGACGAAACTGTTCCTGCGAGTCAACGTGTGCTGGTTTCACTAGATATTTGCTAGAAGTTATTGAACAAGCTGTGCTACTGTTTCACTGTAATTGTATCAAAGCAACACGTTTTGTTATTTTCGATTTGTGGAAACCTGTACCATTCAGCTTGCATAGTTTAGAGATAGTGAACTTGGTAGACGGTTGAGTGAAATCCTTGTATTGTGTGTTCTATTTCTGTGATCGTATATGTAGTATGACCTTGGTAATATACATACAACTATGCATTTACCTTAGGTAAGTAGCGATTGCAGTCTACGGGAACTTATTTGTGATATTTTATCCAAAACTGTTTAAATGCCAGTGGATGTCATTCAGAATAAAAGTCATCGATTGAAATTCTCAGCTATTATCCTGTGATTCTACTGACTCTAGTCTGGTGAGCTCTTCTACATAAGGTTAATGCTTATCATAATGTTTGAATTTTTTTTCAACTGAAGTGGACAACCGCAAAATGCCACCAAAGATATGTTTTGTGACCTTCAGTGTGACATTTACAAGAAGAATTATGAAACAGCTGACTTCAAACCAACTGGCTGCAAATCTATAGCTTGTTTTGTTGATTCATAACATGAAACTTATAACTAATTGGTAGCCAACTAGCATTGCTTTGCATAGCAGTACATCATCAGGAGTGTATAAAAAGGCAGTGTAAACAAATGCACGCTTTTCTTGAAGTTGTTTTCATTTGTGGATGAAAACCAACCAACACGAAATCTCTAGACGATCCTTTACAGCACTTAAACATCTTAAGCCTTCCCAAACTTTGTTCTTCATTAGTAGGCAAATTTATGCATTCTTATCACAACAAACTGCTTCCAAACCATTTTGATGAATATTTTATTCCAATCAGCTCAATTCATTCTCACTCCACAAGACTAGCAACCTCTAACAATCTAATTTTACCTAGAGGTAACTCTTCCTCAGCAAAATGTTCACTTACCTTTGTTGCCCCAAAAGTGTGGTCTTCAATACCAAATGATATTAAAAGTCTTCAACCACATTTACCTTTGTATGTAAACCAAAGAAACACTTCCTACATGAAAAAGGGACACAAATGTTAGCTTTTGCAACATTTCACTCATCCGGAACAAAATTCTAGTATATTGTAATTCTGTTTATTTTTTGTGTATATTTACTTTTTGAACTTCATTAATGATTATCCGTCATCTTTTTCATTTTCATATTTTGTTTAAACATAATCTTAACCACATCAAATTACTTGAATTAAATTTGATCCCTTCATCTGTGAACATAGGCATGCGCTTTCATCTGTACATTTTCTTCACCGTGTTCTGTGTTTATTTGTTTTCTTAATTGTGCTTATTTCATTTCCAAGTTCTTTCAATCCTTCTCGTAAACTGAAAAACAGGGTTGGTTGACTAGATGACCGCCGTGGTCTTTCACCAATCCTATATGACACAGCACCCCTCTTTGTTTACACTGATCAACTACTGCGCCATTGCATTTTCATTTGCTCTAATGTTCACTATTGTGGTTGGTTTGCTTAGTGCAATGGCGTCTTGTAGGGCTTCTGCTTGTTGGCTGAGTCATATGAAACAATAAACCATTGTCCATTGGAAAGAAAATTGATGTTTTTAACACGGTAACCAGTCTTGATTTTTCTTAAGCTTTGCAGGTCAAATATTACTTTACTTTGTGATTCATTACTGCTTATTATGAGTGCAAAAGATATTGTACTGCATAACACCTTAAAAAGATAAGAATTCAGACGTTTTCAGCTATTTTAAAAAGATCAGATGAGAATTTCGTACTTGAAGCCATAATATTTCTTTGAACAAAAAGCTTTCAAACACATCTTGGCATTCGTGTTAATGCAAATGTGTGCATGTTAGAAAGAACTCATGAGAGAGGTAATCGACCAAGTGTTTTGCGCTCTTTGCATGGTTTGCCCATGCAGCACTGCTAGCTGGAATCGCCATGACCGCAACAGTCAAAGCAGAGTTGCGAACAGGTCTCGCTTTGAATCCCGAACCCGGTCCGGGCCCAACATTTATTTTTGAAGCCCGCTTAATGCTCGAAAGTCAGATTTACCAAGTTAGTCAAGATGTGCACAACTGCTGGGTATCAAAAAGCGTAGTGTACGAGTATAGCTGCAGGTACACAGTTTTATCACACCCAAAATAGTAATCACTTTGCCCAACACATGGGTTTAATTTTTTTAACAAGCAAAAACTGAGCTTGTTAGCCAACGATAATTCTGCGGAATGCAATGTGCTCCACGAAAAACAGAAACTGACACAAAACTATCCAGGATAGCGCCATATGCATAAAAGAAAATATCTAGGATAGCCTCTATGGGCATGAAAAACCAGTTTGTATGCCTTCGTTTCTTACAACAAGCCACGAATCACATCAGTGATAGCTTTTTTCAAAGCAACGCCATCGCATGCTAATTTCCCCACCGCTGTCGCCATCTCAAAAGGGTGAGTCCAAGACTAATCCGAGCAGAGAAGTAAAGAACACAGCTGTGTTTAAAAATAGAATTAGCTGAAGAAAAATCAAAATCACTTCACTCACAGAAGCCACGGCGGTAAGCACAACAAATGTATGTCACAAAAGAAAAACATCGTTACTCTGAATGTTGCAAAATGTTTTGCAAGCAGGCCCGAAATCGGCCCGAAACATTTTGACAAACTTAAGCCCAAACCGACCCAAACATGGCCCGAAACCCGGACCGACCCGAGAAGCCCGGCCCGACTTACAAGCCCGGCCCGACTTACAAGGCAAAGCATGCAACAAGTGCCAAACACTTGGTCGATTGGGACTGGTCTGTGTTTAAATCAGTGGTTCTCAAAGTGGTCGATATCGAACCCCAGTGGTCAGTTGGAACATACAAGGGCGTTACGGTCGATCAATTACTCACCAGCTCAAGCCACTTCATTTAATAAGTTAATGAAGAGCATTCCCTTGAATGCCGGGAGCGGAGCATCGTCGCCATGCTCCTTTGCTCGCACGCCATGTTCAGTTCTTTTATCACATTCTGTTAGATTCGTTCGTTAGGATTGTTCAGAGTTGGTTTAGCTGTTGACAGGTTTGGTGGTCAGAGGTGTTTCGAGTGAACGTCGATTCCCGAGTTCTGTTCTGCATTGCGAGCTTTGATTATACTTGTTTGTAGAGTCTACAATTTTGTTTGGAAGGTAGTGTTTTGCTTTCATTCTTCTCTGTCGTCAATCGAGCAGCAGTTGACATACACTTTGAATAAATGGATGGCTCGTTAGATTCATCCGACTACTATCGAGAGCCACCAGGCAAAGCTCAAAGGCTAAAACGGAAAGAGTCCTTGAGTACCAACGTGGTCCAATCTGCCGGTGAGAGTGTTTCCGGTGTCGAGATTCACCCCGTCGTCTTGCAATGTTCCCTAGAAAGAACTTTGAAGTCGTTCAACCCCATCGTCATCGACAGATGTCTTCAAAAATGTATGGGAGATTAGGATGCAGTCTCTTGTTAAATTCGTAAGAAGATGCAAACTCAGACGAGACACTACCAATGAATATTTCAATTCCCAAACCGTCTTACTCCATTTCATCTCTTCTCAATTTCCCGAGGCAGTTAAGATTGGCTATTTAAACTTTAGAGCTAGTGAGTTTATTCCGAAATCCACCCGTTGCTCTAAATGCAACCGCTTTGGTCATGTGACCAAAAATTGCAGAGGCAAGGACAAGTGTTCAAAGTGCAGTGGGGAACATAGTTTGCAACATTGTACATCCGCTACTACACAATGTCCAAACTGCAACGGCGAGCACACGGCTGGTGATCGTCAATGCCCCAAATATCGTAGGGAATCAGACGTTCTCAAAATTAAAACTACATCCAAGGTTTCCTATGCCGCTGCTTGCAGATTACACCGACAATTGGCGACTGCTGTCCGTCAACAAACCACATTTACTCACCGCTCAAGAGAATTTCCACCACTGCCTGTTGTACCAGAGGGAAGCCCTATAGGATATAGACCGTTTCCAACTTCAAAACACGGTACAGTTCATGAGCAAACAGGCTCCATGGAGTGCGTAGATTTTACTACAAACTTCCTGTTCGCCAACCCCCTGTTCTTCTTAGCGTTTTTGGCGCAAGTAATTACTGAAACAATTTCAACTAAAGACAGAAATCAACCTGTTGATATTTTCAAAATAATCACAGAGCTGCTGGCGGACGCATGGGTTTGCCAGTGGATGCCGAACAGCTTAAAACAATGGCCACATGATGGCTCTTTATATCCTCCAGTGGAATTGCAGGTCTATATATAAAAAATTGCCAGAGTTTAAACATTACCTCTCACATCTACCCGCACTTCCGGACATCTTATGCCTGCAAGAAACGCATCTCACATCAAGATATAACCCGAACATTCCCAATTACGTTATGATACGTAAAGACAGACCTCGTGTACTGGGAAAAGGTGGCGGAATCTGCGTCTGTGTGAGGAATGCTATGTCTTCCTCGGAAATACGCATCCCCGTTATAAATATTTGTTTATAATTAATGGGAATTACCTACAAACGATTACGCTATTACAAATGTCTACAATTCCCCGAGAAACATCATGAACATCCTAGACCTGGGTTTCCTGTCCAGATTTCGTAGGATCCTTCTCCTAGGAGACTTTAACTCCCACCATACAATGTGGAACGGCCGTTCCATCAATCCTAATGGCAGGTCCTTGGTGTCTCTGATCGAAACGACACGATTACGTAGTGCTTAATACCTAAGTTCCAACCCATTTTACTCTGGTTGGCTCATACGTGTGGAATATTTTAGATTTGGTTGGCCCATACAGGTGGAATATTTTAGATTTAACTGTGGTGTCCAGTTCCATAGCAAGCCACTGTTCCATTTCAATCACTAACGTGTTTTTCATGAGCAACCACGCCATTATCCATGTTACGGTGTATGGCGTGGTCCCCGGACAACGCGGAGTCTCTTCCAAAATGGAATTTTTCACGAACAAACTGGATTAAATTTCATAAACTTTGCAGTAGCTCCTCGAATTGCATCAGTCTTGACCTCGAACACTCGTATCAGCTGTTCGAAACGAGTATACTAGGGGCTGCTTGGGCAGCCCAGGGTGACACAAAAAGACGGTCATCACCTAAACTTGAATAACTTTTGAACTAATTAATAATTTTTTTTCAGTTTTACCAAGCAAAATTAATGTTCTAAGAGTCTACCAAATTTGACCTTCGAGATGCCATGGACTACTGGGCAAAAGATATTTGCAGTTTCGGCAGAACCAGACTTTCTTGACAATGTCTGGTTTTCGGACGAGGCACATTTTCTGTTGTCAGGTCACGTGAACTCTAAGAACAACATCTTCTGTGGTAGCACACCCCCTGAGCACTGTCTGCAA
>JGI24159J19872_10005784_pt1 | contig 15999 bp, 9 predicted proteins | sample Ectturendosymbi4_FD_19872 | JGI IMG/M metagenome (IMG submission 19872) | reverse complement strand
CAGGTCTCCTCTACCAGGGATTAAGGACACAATGCGTTTATGTTTCAAGTTGGGACTTGCTCTAGTCACATCAGACTGTGAAAGTACTGCCGAGTGTGGTGCGGACAAGTCAGTCAGCACCAGCGTAGCGCATGTTTGCACATTTTGCGAGACTAAGTCCTTGTGCAAAAACGCAAAGTGTGACACTCATACACTTTTTTGTGGCACAAACAGTGTTCGCACTGTTGGGGATTTTTCACTAGATCTGGGGTCTTCCTGATTTATCTATGGTTCTGGGTTTTTTATTGAAATTCGTTTTTTTACTCTGTCAAATTTTAGAAATGTATGTTGTATTACTGTATTTTCCATTCAAGAATACAGTAGATTCATAGGGGTAATGGGCAGAGTCAGTGCAGTAGCCAGTACAGTTGAGTATGGCTAGGCTTAACCAAATCGTTTAAAATCTAATGTTTTACCGATTAAGCACTGACTAGGCATGTGTCAGCACTCCAATCTATCGCTGATATGTCAAGGGGTGCTTATTGTGCATGATTTTAGAATGCTTTGTTTAGTTTTGAAGATGCTGTGGTTGATAATCTGTTCATTGCTTTACAGGCGCGCTGTCATTAGCATGAATGTAAACTTTTGAATGGAGACTTCGCTTTCAGTAAGAGGTCAACAGAGCACAATATATTGACATCTTATCGTGGTTTCATAAGTTTAATTGCAGGTTATTTACATCTAAGTCTTCTCAGTTTGTATTCACGTGTTTCTTTAACTCTCAATCATTTCAAAACTCTAGCCCAACCTTGCTGCAAGTGTTGCAGCCTTTCAGTTAGCGTTGTGGTGAATGTGCGATTCACCACGAACGGGATGTGCGTGAAGAACAACACCCACGTGGCGCGAACAAGCAGAAATAAGATGGGCACGGCGTGGGATCTTTATCGTTGTTTGGTGCGATAGTGGGAAGCTTCCCACACGTGCTGCTCGGCTTTTTCAATCACAACAAAGTGGTGCATTGACCAGGATGTGGGAGTGGTGCCAGGTAGCCTACAACCTTCACAAAAAGAAGGTGCAATATGTGCGGTTCATTGCAAAAACGAGGGGGTGTTGTTGCAACTTCTCGGTTGGCGTTGCATTGAAAGTGTGCTCTTCGCATGCCCAATACATGAAAATGACCAGAGATGAGCATGTAGGCCAAGGCCACTTTGATTTAAATCTTGCGACATTTCTGTATATTGATTGATTTAGATGTTATCATTTTTGCTTAAACAGATTTGGATTGGAATTGATGATTTTCTTTTGAAATTCTTCGCAACTTTATGTTTAGTTTTGGGACTGCAGATTACTGCAACTTTGGGTTCAGTTTTGGGACTGCAGGTTACTGTAGGACTGCAGGTCAACAGTGGATTGCAGCTACCAACATGTTGGGACCCATTTGTTGCAGGCAAATGCTGCGTCGCTCTGAGCCAACCAAAGAAAGAGTTGAACCGACAATTCTCAGCATAATAGCAATTGAGATTAGACATTTGACCAGGTTCGCTCTTCTATTGCAACTACACATTCTACGTTATATGTGCCGCAATCACGTCACCACATGGGGTTAGGCTAATAACAGTGGCAGGAATTTGGATTTAAACAAGATTCGGTTTCCGTATTTTGCATTATATTTTGCAATGAACTGTAGTTTTTGGTTTGGGTTTGAAAAACTTGAACCACTTTGCTGGTACCTGGAAAAGACTCAAGGTCACAGTATAGGCCCACTACCATGATCACGACATGCAAATACTACTTTAATTCTTTATCTGAGAAGCAACTGCCATGTATTGCAGTGATCAGCAAATTCATTTGCTACGGTTTTCTAGTCTTTTTAATGCGAAAACCGGATACGGTTGTTTAGACACTGCCAAAAGCTTAGATAATTCACTTTGGAGTTTGAGCAGGAGTCAGAGTCCAAAATTAAAAAATGTGTCGGAGTATATTCAGCCGAAGCAGGAGCGGAGTCAGAGTCAAAAATTTCAGACTCTGTACACCTCTGCAACATGCTATAAAATGGCGCCTGATAAGTTAGAAAATGGTGCCCAACATGCTATGAAATGGCACCCAATAAGTTAGAAAATGGTGGCCAGTGTTGTTTTAAAACCCGTTAAGTCCCGCGCTGGATTGTTTTTTTTGCAGAGCTTTGCAATCCTATAACTCGCCAGGCAATTGAGCCAGAGAGCTGTTCAAACCGTCTACGGATTCAGCACGTCTTGTAGTCAAAATCGAAAAAAAAATTTTTTCGTTTTGGGTTTGAGCTTTTCTGGGGGGTACGTCACAAGTAGGGGTGTTTTTGGGTTATTTTGGCCATCTTTGCCTGGCCCTGGGCGCCGTCCCAATGGGCCATTTGTTGGACTCAAAGTTTTGTTGAAAACTAGGTCAAAATCCGCGTCTATAGAGCCCTTGACTGACTTTCTAGCATATCGGGAGCGAAAATTATGGCTCATAAACCAAAAATTGACCAAAATTTGCTCCCTCAAAAGCCACTCTTGGGGGTATTTCCTTCCAGGCAATGACTCGCCGTCAGATTGAGCTAGAGAGCTGTTCAAACCCTCTAAAGACTCGTGAAGGTATGTAGTTTGCAATAAAAAAAAACGTTTCAGCTTAGGATGTCTGCTTTTTTTAATGCTTATATAATGATAGGATGTTTATGTTATTTTTTGCTGATGTCAGCATTTTTGCTCGACCTCACTAGACCCGCAGGAGCCATTTCAATGACATAAATTATTTTTTGAGTTTAGCTGTTTTTTGGTTACATTTTGGGACTTTGAAGGGTTCAAATGGGTTTTTAGCGTTCCTGGTTCCAAGATTAAGGCCAAAAAAACTTAAAATTAATTAGGGAAATCCCTAAAAAGTATTGAGAAAAGCCCCTTACCAATTAGCGGTTTTTTGGCCTAGCTTTTGAACCAAAAACGCTAGAAACTCAATCAAGGGTTTTAAAAAAAGCGTATTCTGGCCTAGAATCCAGAAATACTGCAAGCCACAATATTGGCGCGTGGGATCGGATGATGACGTCATATAATTAACCAGCAAACATGCCCCTGTCAGGATCCCATTGGCCCAAAACCCCCCAACCAAATTAAAATTTTTTTTTTATTCTAAACTACACGACGCCACTAGTCATTACAGTGTTTGAACAGCTCTATAGCGCAATCTGCTGCTGAGTTATGGTTGGCAAAAGTTTGACTTGAAAGGGCAAATTATACCTTTTCTGAAAAGTTTTGAATTAGGCCAAAAACCGGGTTTTTGACCCATAATGTTGGTTACAGATATGCTAGCAAGTCAATCAAGGGCTCTATAGACGCGGATTTTGACCTAGTTTTCAACAAAACTTTGAGCCGAAAGAATGGGTCAATGGGTTGGGGCCCAGGGCCGACCAAATGAGGCGAAAATTTCCAAAACATGCCCTCATTGTGACGTCACCTACACAAATCCCCCACCGAAAACGAAAAACGTTTTTTTTTCGATTTTGACTACAAGACTTGTTGAATCCGTAGAGGGTTTGAACAGCTCTCTAGCTCAATCGCCTGGCGAGTTATAGGATTGCAAAGCTCTACAAAAAAACGGTCCCGCGCGGGACTTAAAGGGTTAAGGTGGCCATAACTTTATTTACCCTCTAGGCTATAATCTAATCATTTAGTTACCTTGACTGCAAACCCTAACCATCAACATTAAACGCTAATCCAAAACCCTAACCTTAGACAGTAACACTCAACCCCAACCCTAAATGCTCACTATAAACCCTAATTTGAAACACTAACACAAAACCCTCATCCAAAATGCTAAACCTAACCCTAGTCCAAAAGCTTTAATTAACAACACTTGTCTGCTTTTCGAAATTTACATCACAATGGGTCCGAAAATTTTGACTTACAATCTTGTGTAAGCACAACAAAAGAAAAACCAAATACAACAAAGGAGTCACTCGAAGTGAGGAATGTCTAGTCACTTCCCACTCGACCATGTTGATAGTAGTGAGATGTTCTCCAACTCAGCAGAGATGAGCGGAGTCACATTTTTCAGACTCAACTCTGTTCCTGCTCCATGCTTTAAGACTCCTGCTCCGACTCCGCAAAATTTTGAAACATCAACTCCGACTCCTGTTGACACTCCGAAAACTTCCAAGTAACTCATGTTGAGAAGATACTGTCTATTTTTGCCTCCCATGAGGCAAAATAGGATGTATGTCGTGGCTATTTTGCCTTTGAGAGAACACATATGGTTGAAATGGTCACGTGACTAGCACAACAGAGAGACACAACATGTTGAAGTTTAAAGTTGTGGCTTAGGTTATTCTTTCCACAACGTAGACCAGGGGTCACCAACGTGGTGCCTACGGGCACCAGGTCGCCCGCAAGGACCAAGTAGTTCGCCCGCTGGCCTGTTCTAAAAATAACATTGTCATGATCAATATCTTCACATTAATGAACACCGATAATAAAATAATTGAAGGTAAATTGAGCAAAGTTTTCATTTCAGAAGTGTGTGTCAACCTAGTAGACGTTTGCATTAATCGGTACACAAGAAGTAGCTCGCAGTTTCAAAAAGCTCGCTGTTGGTGACCCCAGACGTAGACAAACAGCCACTAAAAGCTTGACCACATTTAAATTAGACTTGATGGTGAGCTATGTAGGTCATGCATTCCAAACTTGTCATGTGATCACTTCAAACAAATGTGTCCTGCTACTGACAAAATAACTTCACAACTGTTTTTGTCTCGTGAGGCATAGTAGAGGTTGTTTATCAAACATACACCTTAAAAGTATAGGTTCCACTGTAATTAAATTATGAAGTGGAAACCATTGCAACACTAGTTAGTAGTTTCAAATTTCAATAATTGACCAGATAGATGACAAATATTTGAAGTGAGTGTTAATTTTCAATATTTGCAAAAGACTCATTTTAAATCTCCGAGGTCAGGAGCTGATCACCTGTTCACAAATATTGAATCGTAGGCCTACTTTAACCATGTGCTCAGAGAAAACTCTGAACTATGACTGTTCCAAACTGAGCCATTAACATGATTGTGCAAAAAAATTATACACAAAATATTTACAACGTGAACAGTTAGCCTACATTACGCATAACTTAGGCTACAATCCCTTTCAAATCTATTATCATACGCAATAGGGATGCAAAACAATATAGGTTATCTTCAAAGCTGCAACTATTAGGGCAAACATCCAAACTTTGTTCAGTATAGCTCCAAAATGTGAGCAGAGGTTAGGTTGGCCTGTGCACATGGCGACTGAGCGCACTTTCGGTTAGCTTTACCCTGGTCCTGTGCAAGCGGTGGCTAGACTAGAAATTTGCACTGTGCGAATAAACATTGTATTTTGTACTACTGCACATTACTTCTACCATCATCATCAAATCCTGTCACTAGGCCTACAGTGCACAGGTCATTTCGGTACACTCTTACTTCTCTATAATCTGTTTTGTTAGCTATTGTTTTTTGTCATGTGTCTTGTGTTATTGCCCACATCTTTAGCCAAACATTCTCTTAGTTACGGCATGGATTCTGAAATTCCCGAAGTGCATTGTCACTTACACAGTGTATTTTGCATTGGTTAAGCCATAACTTTGAAACCATCATTAATGGTAAAATGCTCGGTATTCCCACCCGGTTTTCCCAAAGCTCGGTATTCCCAAAGCAGCATTATATAGTAAACTAATACAATGTTCACATTATAAAGAAGAACGGGTAGTTTTAACAAACCTTTAAGCTTGCAGCCCTGAAGGCATTTTCCTAGTTAGATGCCTACCAGTTAGCTATCCAGAGTTCTGGATTAGCAATTTGCGTGGCACTGCACCCAGGGTTGCCAGGTTGACCTTTTTGAGGCCAAATTTCAAAAATTTGGTCCCAAATAACACTTTCTGGCCCCAAAATTTTTTGTTTGGCCCTTTGGTTTTTTTCCGGGATAGGCTGGTCCCATGCAAGAATTAGATCTAGCCACCCTGGGTCCTGTCTTAGAAACCATATTTTTTCATGTTTTTGATTAATTCATCGCAGTTTACCAAATTCCTATACTTTGAAGTTTTTTATAACAAAATTGTGTCAGGTTCGGTAGAGTTTCTGGGTTATTTGAAAGTAAGTTCATTAGAACACCCGTTAGTTGCTGCAGTTGTAGAGGTAGCAGTGAGAACTGTTGCGTTACCTAACATAATGTTTTTCAGGTGGTGCACGTGTTATTGGTTTTGTTCTGATTGTTTTAACAGATGCTTAACACTTATCGAAGCATGGTGAATTTATCTCAGTTTATGGCTACAAATCGAAATTAAGTTGTTTTCTCACGATCTTTCATCAGTATATCACGTGCTTGTTTTGTTTTTGCGCTACAATTGTGATTGAGGAACACTGCCATTTAATAAGTTCCTAAGTATGGGTTCATATGACTTCGTAACTGCTGATAAATTTGGAAAAATGGTTGGCCCGTTTTTGGCCCTTTATCTTGGAATTTGGCTCATATTTGACTCTTTCTGGACTAGATTTGACTCCTCGGCAAAAAATAGATCTGGCAACCCTGACTGCATCAGAGCAGTGGCTGCAGCACGCCACCTGCAGGAAAACTAGCAGCAATGTTCTACCTACGAATCTTCGCCCAGAGGCATCGCGAAAACGCAGGTAAAAGCTGTAGGATAAACAAGAAAAATAAGTGTTGTTATCTAAGACAGTAACTTCCGAAAAGTCTTTTCGTTTTGCGAAGATTCATCATTAGATGAACGTCCACGCGGTACGCGGCGCTGGCGTGGTTAAACAGTTCTAGTCACGCGGGGCGGCTGGTACGCGGCAAAATTTTTCAAAACCGCACCGCGCGGAACGCGGTCGCGGCGCGGTTGATATCTCCAGTTGAGACACTACCTAAACTTTTATGTGAGCTAAATTTTGTTGGCCAACATATTTTTAACATATCACCATGAACAAGATATTGTCCAAATCTTTACACACATGACACATATCAACCTAACCTTACTTACATCTTAATTGTATTAAAATTTTAAGACTTCCTGTGAAGTAGTATTGCACATTTGAAGGTTATGTTACAACATGCTTTGTAAAAAACAATCTGCAAAAATAATAATTAATAATAAACAAAGCAACCTCTTATTAAAAAACTGACTCCGGCCCTTCCTTAAAAAATCAACTCCGGGTCCACTCCTATTTTCGAAAATCGTTAAGACTCCGGCCGGAGTCCACTCCGACACTGCGGCTCCTGCACACCTCTGGGATGTGGTGTTGTACCAAGTGTCACGGGTTAGCGGACCACAGTGTTAAAAAAGTGTCAGTAACCCTGTTTTTCTATCTCCAAATTCGGTATTAATCGTTCTGCTGTGTCTGTTTTCATTAATTTGCATTGTGCAGACTATGTGTGTTTACCCTATGGAGTTCGTATCTGCTGCAAAACCTTAAAATTAAATAAATTTACCAAGAAATACATATGCTTTTACAACTTTTTTAAAGTTAGGGGGGCGTGAAACAAAGGAAAATTACAAAAGGGGGCGTCGTGAAGAAAAGGTTAAGAACCNCTGGTCTAGATTGAGATTNTCATTTGATAGACCNACGTTGGTCAGAGTTTTGGATGCACCTAACCCTAAAAGACTGTTGCAAATCATTTATTGACTGACTGGCAATTGNGTTCGTAATTCTGCAGCGNTTTTTTCCCTACTCGGGTGTACTGGGTGGTCCACTACCCAGTGTTTGTTTTTTGTTGATTTCACTTAGAAAAATATTAGAAGCATGATATCCCTGAAAGCCTATAAATAGAAAATTGGGGTACTCTGCTACCTTGGGTTACCTGATGTGTAGTAAATTTTGTGGACCCTACTACAAATTTCAATTAGATTTTAAGTGCAAAATTTTTTGTGACAGGTACGACCTCGGAAATCGATTTCGCCAAGNACAGACCTACTACATGACTTGATATGAAAAATACGGATCTAAANCGCGCNTGACGTTTTCTACGTGTAGATAAAAATTTTCCTCTAAAAAGCAGTTGTTAAGGGTGCAGTGTATAAAATTTGTATGCTATGTCTGTTTCGCGCTGCGCAGATACGGTTTTGTTGTAAAAGTGATTAAAAATGGGCGCAGGGTGTCAAAAATAGTTGGTCCGGAATCAACGATGTCACAAGTCCCAGGAAAACGCGATCAAATTTTGGGTCGCAATACACCCCTCATTTCCAAACTCGTATAGCGTTTAAAAGGATTTCTGAGCAGGGTCTGCTGCTTTTTTAAATAGTTCAACCGATCTATATCGAGACAACCTTTGTTTACAGCCGCGTTAATGGTTAGGAGTAAATCAGCTTTCTGTTGTTTTAGTCAATGCTGGGGTTTTGGTCAAACAAAACGAGAAAAAGAAGTGCAGACACACACCTAAATGAGGCAGAAGGGAACAACGAAAGTTGAAAAATTCGCAGGAAACAAACATTATAATCACTTTTTAGATTAAGTTAAGCTCTATATTGTGGAATTAATTTTAATTGAAAAGTAATGGTCATCCAATCTATATTTTCAGTTGTTTTAACCACCGTGTAGTAAAGTATCTCGACTTACCTCACATTTGGTAAGTTCTGTGTAGAAATAGAGTTAGCGGGGAATACAACAGCATGCGCTTTGCCCACGTTAGCAAGGTCATAGCTAATGTCACATCGTATGTTTCCCAAGCATTCTTCAGGGTTGGCTAAATAGCCCGGCTTTCCTGGAAGATTTTTCCAAATCACTATCTTGTATGGCTGTCCATGTTCATCCTTCATATCTTCCTTTTCAAATGTAAAATCCTCCTTTGGGGTTTGCAATCCTCTTTCAAATGTAAAATTCTCCAACTTAGAATCACCTGATTCTGAAACTGTTACCGTGTGTTGCGATAGCGAGTCAATTTTTTTCTTTATCGCAGCATCTTCAGGAAGAATGTCTTTCTGGAACAGATGAGCCTCACGAAGTGCTTGGTTATGCGTGATTGGAGTTTCTAAGTCTTGTTTTATCACGACAAAATTAAAGCGAGTCTCCAATAATATCAAGGCCAGTAGAGCAAGTGCAACAAACACTTTTCGTTTCAAACACCGTGCGATTTTTCTACGCATGCTAGTTTGATTGCTTGTTGGCAAGTGATGGAAAGCANTTTTCTTGTCTGAAAGCAATTTTGCAAAAAACACCTTGAAAATTTCATATCCTCGACGTAATCTTTACATANCACGAAACACCCTAAATTTGTCATTCAAAAAGTAAAAATTGCTTTTCTAACAAAATAAAAATTAAAAAGTAATCAAGTTCTTGAAGATCAATGTCGGTTGCAAGGAAGTAAGCTATACCTTTATAAGTTTAGAGAAAGTCTACTCAAATGGCGGACCACGGTACGAATCAGGCGCTGTGGATGAGGAAGGCTGAGCCTCATCAGCCTCACATTGGAGTATTCTATTCACAGAGGTTTTTATCCCTAAGCGTAGCGCTGCTAGCCGTAGCCTACTTCTGAAGCAGTAACTTCTCGAGAACAGCATAATTGTCGATCAAGCAGTTGTTTTAGCTATATTGCAGTGCACATATGAATTGCCCTTGTTGTCTTTTTGTTTATATTAAGAGTTTTACATGTATATGATAAAAGCAAAATATCGAAATGCCAAACTACACGCCGCGTTGGGCTAACTTGCAAATAGCAAATTGAGCGCAACTCCAGAATCCAGTGTTGCCAGGTCCAAATGGACCAAAAATGGCAAATCGCTTGTCAAAATATGCCAAATAGCTACAAAACATGCTAAACAGGCCGAAACAGAGTGATGGCTGTTGGCTTTAAAATACCCTGATGAGCAATGATAGAAATGCACATTTGCTATGAAACTAAGCCTAGAATTATTGCATTGAAATTAAAAAGAATTTTTATTTTTCAAAAGTACCATCTCCTCATAGAAATGCTTCTGAAAGTACCTATGCATGTTTGAAACATTAAAATGCAAGTTATGAACATACAAATATGCACCATGCCACAGTTTTTCACTACTTTGAATTTGGTACACAAGCGTCTGATCTGTGAGATATGTCACAAAACCAGAAAATATCTACTGCAGAATGCAGTTACAGAAAACGCACAGAAAAAATATTAGGTTTTCCAGGAACAGACGGACAAAATACGCTACAGTAACTGGCTAGTAAAACTATGCCAAAAGCTTCAATAAACAACAGGCAGGTTGAAAAATATCTAGACGTTTGAGCTCAAAGGAAACAGATTAAAAAAATTGCCAATCAACGTGTTTTTCAACGCGACCATAACCTTTCATCTTAAGTAGCTTATCTATACGTGGCTAATTTCTGACAGAGCACTGTACACTTTGTGGTTACCATGGAAAACAAAAACACAACAAATACACGGTCCCATGTGTTTCACAAATAATGACAAACAACAAATATTTCCCACTGAACCAAAACCTGACATGTGCTAACTTTGGTATTTATGAAGCGACTTGTTTGACATGTTATCAACAATACAATGGCCAAATAGTTAACACANTTTCCACAGAATGTTCATCGCGGCCAAATAATTGGAACAAACCAGATATCAGGGATAACTGTGACAAAACGGTTGTATCGCGGCACTCTTCAGTATTTCATGGCATCATAAATAAGCCACATATTTATGAAACTTCCACTATTACTTTTATAGAAACACAAAGTTTTCACACTGCGGATACTTGTGAAGTGAAATTGTTTGACAAACGTAATGCACACATTAATATTCAAAGCGTGATTCTTCCTCTTGTGAAACAATTGTTCTACTATTTGCGATGTTCAATGATTTTCTTATTCAGGTTTGCCAGCTTGTTTTGACTTTTTCTAACACCCACGTAGCAACCAATGTTAAGACTTCCCTTTAAAGTGTTTGACATTGAACTTTGAAGACACTCGAAGCTTGTTGTTCTACATGCAACAAAATTAAATTAGGTTGAGACAAAGACAAAGAAATATCTGGGATATTTTTGTACTTTTTAGCCACGTAAGGTTCTTGGCCAAAACCTCTATATGATTTTGCTCACAAATAAGTTAAAATGTTGCCAAATACTGGTGCTAATATGCGCAATTGTCACACGTGATCTACCCATGCCTAAAGTGGTCATATATTATTTGGTTACTCGACAGGTATCTATGGGCCGAGAAAACAAGCACAACCTTCCTTCCCTAAAAAACGCGCATATAGGCGTAGGCAGGGGGCCCAAAGAGACTATTCCCCCAAAATTTTTAACGTTTTTTGATTTTTTTGTGCTTTGAGAGGCGTTGTTCAAAACAAATACTGTTGCTGGCTTGAAGTCAAAAGATTTGCCCGCCCCAAATTTGTGGGTTGGCCATGCCACTACGTACCCGTAGAGGCAAATGTCCCAAAAAACAAGATTGTTAGGTAATCATAAGCAAAAAAGGCCAGAACCGTGAAAGTGAAAACCGTGAAAAGAGCCAAACAGCACCAAAAAAACAGATACAAGATAAAGACACAACGACAACTTCGAAAACACCTAAANTCGCTTTTAAAAGGCAATATATACATATTTTATACATAAAAAGAATAAAGCTCACTAATCAGTCTATTAATGAACTTCTCGAAACTTTTGGTCTCACTGAAGAGCAACCTGAAACTGTAAACATAAAAGTGCACGAAAAAGCAAAACAAAAAATTACAAATTCTCGTGTAGAGTTTCCATTAAAAATTTATCATTCTATGTCAATAAACTAGGTCAGTCAAATTGGGAAAAAAAGTTGGACAAATTTAGTAAAAAGCTGAAAATTGGTATATGCCTTCCCCTCAACAGCCATGACAACATACCAAAAACCTTATGTATCCTCCTTGAGCTTTTACCGCTATGATGTCATAACGTCAATAATTATATTAACTAGAGAAATGGCTTTACATGGAGATGAAATTTAGTATACCACGGTATTTTATTCGTTTAATTTTTTTATCAAACGGCTATAAAATACATTGCAATATTGATGTAAACATTTATGAACAAAGCAGCATGAAATCGTAGTGTCATGAACTCGTTATGATGTCATCGTATGCAAGGGTGGCGGAACCTTTTTCAAAGTGGGGGGCACAACTGCACGTTAAAACAACCATAGAAAAATTTTGTTGTTTGAAGTGGCAACTGTAAAGTCACAGACATTGAAATATGACGTCAAGGCCAAGACACCAAATGAAGGTTTAATACACTATTTTAGACAAAATTACACCACTGTGAAAACGTATCGGTGAACCACCTGAAATTCAAACGGGCTGTTATAGGGGCAACCTCGGTCAATAGCGTCACTCGGACTCATCATATGATTAATCTGACTGAATAAAACCGTTCGACGCCTGCGTCGCTGAAATTTCCATTTGCTTTCATTCTGTAGCAGGAATTATCGCTGCTCTGTGACGTTAGTTACGTAACAATAAATGACAAGTTCTCATGATAATTTCTCCAATGTTAAAGAAACGTACATCACAGAGCAACGACAGTTAGTCCTCTGCTTGTTAGGCTCATTCATATTATCCCGAGTTGCTAGACAATTTATCTTTCGTTTGAAATTGTTCTCGAAATGGGAACTCTCCACTGGTTTGGACTTCAAATCCAATGTTCTATACCGGAGTTTCTTCCCTTTTTGGTAGCGTAGAGGTGAATTTGAATGGTTTGTCCACCATTTATAAATGTCAAAGTTATTCCTTTTAATAAGATCCAAACTTGAAAGGCTTCTGGTCCGCTTTCTTGTAGGCTTTCTTTTGTTTGTTGTTCTATCTTTAATGTTTCTTCAAAATGACTTGTTTTATGTTGAGAAGATATGTTTGTGAAAACATATCAAAGGCAAAGGGTCCTAAGAATGGGCCACGGAAGCATTTTTAACGGGCCACGGCCTTGTATTATTGAAATTGATTACGTTTTGCAAGATAAACCTTTAATCAACAACGTGGGTTGCTTCTGAGCTAACAAGCTCAGCTTTCGAATTGATTGTAGCGCACGTTACGTGATGGAATGTTTTTAGTTGTTTTTATTTCTGCTTTGTACATGAACGACAGTTGTCGCATTAGTGAAGTTGTCGCATTAGTGAAGTTGTACAGGTGGTGGGCCACGGACCCTCTGTTTGTTTATTATTTGGGTTAAATGCTTGGAAAGGTTGATTATACAAATCCATTGCTTCCAAAAGAATTCGGTAGGGTGTGAATTACGCTTCAAAAAATAGCCTACTTAATTGCATAGGGCAGCTCGGGCTCTTACGGATGAGTCCACGTAAAGAGCGAGCGAACAAAATCGAGAGAACGCCTGCTACGAACGATGTTGTTCTAATCAGGTCACCTGCAACATGAACGCGAAAAGCCAGACATGGAACGAAAATATATGAACAGTGACCAGGTCCAAAGAAAAAGAGCCCGAGTTAACAACTTGGTGAAGTGAGACCGTGGGTGGTGGCACAACTACATACATAGCAAACAAGCTTGCGTTCTCCGATACAAATCTTAATCGAAGACTCGGACAAAGCCCAAGACGCATGGGCGTGTACCGGAGTCGCCACTGGGCTGTTAAAAACACCAAGAACACAGCTTAAAAAGGCAAAATGACACAGCATTGTTACCTGACTTAAACACATTCAAAATCTCAACTTTTCTACATTTTGAACACAGAAGCAACATGACTGAACAGTCATTCTCCAACTGCATTAGATACTGGAATACAAAGAAATGACAAATTACATCTAGCAACTAGCAAGTTATCTGTAAGGATGCCAATTGTGTTGGCAATGCAGAAAAATAAATGTAGCTATTTAATGTTGCCAATGCAAAAACAAAAACACAGTTGAAATTGATCTGCCAAATACTTCATTTTGCGTATGAGATTCAGCAACATTTCGCTATTTAGAATGGTGTTAAAATGCTTGAAATTACACCAGTATTTAGTGGTGTTGCTATGGGCGTCGGAAGAGGGCAGCGGGGCCAAGGCCTCCCCTGGATTTTGAAAATTTTAGCAAAAACAGGTTGTTTTCTTAATTTTGAGTGGGAAAAAGACAAATTTCACCACTTTTGGCCCCCCTGGAAAAATTTTGGAAAAATCGCCTAGTGCCCCCTCCCTGAAAAAATTCCTTCCGACGCCCATGGGTGTGGCACGAACTTTTTCCTATACACAGGCATGGGTGTCGAAAGAAGGGCAGGGATTTAAAAATTTCAGAAAAAAAGGTGTTTTCTCTGTTTCGAGTGGTGAAAAACAAATTTCACCACTTTTGGCCCCCCTTAGAAAAACTTTTGGAAAAATCCACCAGTGCCCCCCCTGGAAAAAAATCCTTCCAACGCCCATGCACATAACAAGCATGTAAAATTACACCATTTTGTTGCATTACACCAAATGGGACACACTGTTCAACAACACCAATGCGGTAAGCAAGCCATAGCAGGGTGACAGACTGTGCACGGTGTATTCTGCCAAACAATTACGAAATCCTGCCAAATAGCAAATAATATATTACAAATAATATTGGAAAAATACTGCCAAATTTCTACAACATTTTTTCATTAAACGATTTACTTTAGCAATGGTCTCAATACCAAAAGTGTTACTATCTAGGCAAATATGGAAACTTAAATGTGGGGGCCAGGCCCCCCAGAAATAAAAGTGGGGGGCCTAGGCCCATGCGGCTCTCCCGGTTCCGCCACCTATGATCGTATGATTGCACCATCCTGGAATTACCTCATAGTTGGGATTAAAGGGCTTTTTACTGGAATTTCGATGAACCAAAAATTTTTATNTAAGAAATCATTATGCAATCCAGGATAGGTGCTCCACACAGCATAGGAGTAGCCAGGGGGNGAGGCTTAGGAGTCCATTTCCCTCAAAATTTTTAGATCGTATAATCATTTTGTGCCTTGAGAGGCAGTATCCCAAACAAAATAGTGTCATTCGCCTAAAATCAAACATTTTGTCTCCCCTCAATTTTTTTTGCCGCCCAATTTTTTGGGCTGGCTACGCTCGTGCCACACAACTTGGGGCTTGAGTTCACAATACACATTTAGTACAATGTATTTCGGTTCGAATCAGACTGTGCTTATATGAAACGTTGTGAAGGGGATGTTTGTCTTTGTTTAGTCATATAAACCAGCCTCCGTCGCTAGTGTTTTTGGTCTTCGGCAAATATTTCGCAGAGATTTGCCTGAAAATGTAACTTTCTAACATTATAAGCTTGTATCTTTAAATTTTGCCCTGTCTGTTTCTGAATACGTTACCACCAATGTTACGACAAAACTTTCATCTTTAAATTTTACGCTGTCAGTTTCTGAATACGTTGCAATTAACGTTACGACAAACCAGTTAATTTCTGCACGAAACGAATCATGGCTGTACGCACAGGTGCAGCTTTTAAACTCTCATTGTATCCAGATAATGACCTTTCTTACAGTTTACCACAAAGGGTAAAATGTCGGACAGAAGTTAACAATCTTCCGTGGTCTATAGAAACTTGCAAAATGCTAAAAATCATTTATCGAAGTTAAAATTTATAAAAATATCGGAATCAGTGATACCACATCAAACTCTGTTTCAGCATCAATTTGGCTATTTCTAACATCTAACATGAAAAGCTCTTCACACATAACGTGACAAACGTCATTTTCAATTTTGAAATCTCTCCACATACAAAATTCAAAGAGAAAAATATGGGGGCACATGGCATATTATATCCCCATTCCCCACTGTCTAAAAAAAACTGGGGGGCACGTCCTTTGTGTCAACTACGCCCATGAAGCTACATGTAGCACGCAACACAACGATGAACAAGTGCGAAACACTATTTTCAACTACCATGACGCTCATGGCATTCTAACGTTGTACCAGGAAAAGCTCAAGTAGGACGCACGGCAGACTTACCATACGTCCCGGTTTGGCTGGGACTGTCCCGGTATCCCGTCCCGGTTAGCAAAATGTCCCGGAATTTCACTTCAGTGAAATTTTCAAAATGAACTCCAGCCTGATGATGCATTGTTATGA
>JGI24159J19872_10005780_pt1 | contig 16002 bp, 14 predicted proteins | sample Ectturendosymbi4_FD_19872 | JGI IMG/M metagenome (IMG submission 19872) | reverse complement strand
CTGCTCTTGATTGCTTATTTACATTTATGGCTGAAATTTTGGGAGGGTATTGACAAATACTGGATCGTTCCGGTAAGAAAATTATTCTACTTTCACCACTGTGTACTACCTGAGTTAAATGTTTCCAAGTGTCGACATTGTGGGTCGTCTCTGGCGAGGTGCTGCAAAGCTCGATGTAGTACGGAATGATGCTCAGCAAGTCAACGAAGTTCATGAATTTTCGCACAAACTGCATTTTTCTGGGCGAAGCCGCAAATCGCGCGAGATATTCGAAGGAGAACCAGATCATGCATACCTGATGTCATCAACGCGGAACACGTAAGACTACAAAAAGTGACGGCTTTTTACGAGAAAATATCATTAAGCTTCGATTAACTTCAAATATACAAGCCTGTCCTTTTTTGTCCCGATTTAAGTAAAAGCAAAAATTAAACCAAAGGCATACCATACGCAGTCTTTTCACGCCAGAAAGAATGAATAGCTTTTCTTGTGATTGAAATGCACTTTTGAAGTGTTTTTCCGAAAAGTATGTGATAGCTTCATTGTGTTATTTAATCAAAATAACGGCCAATGCAAAAGAAGTCGAAGACATTGTCACTCAATTTTTCTTTTTAAAAAGCGAAATAACATTTTAATCCACCTTAACACTGATTGGAATTAGCCCCAAAATAACATCAACCACCGGCTGATAACATACATCTTCATTACTGAAACGACTCCACCAAAGTAGTACACAGTCCCAACTTTTGAAAAGTGGGCAGTAAAAAAGTTTGCAGTAATATTACTAGAAAGCATGAAACAATACGTGACGCGTAACAAACGTGTTTTTGAGAGGGCAGCTGAAATAACACAGGAAGCTTAGAAACAGACGTGGAATAGTTGGACAAGAGCAGAAAAAAACATTAGCAAAAATTGAAGTTGACGTTTCCTCTGTGGTGGGATCTTCTCTCGTAGTTGTTTGGGTTATGTGCGCAGACGAATCGCAATTATAAAAAAAATTGTCAGGGAGACTTTCACCTTTTCCATATTCTTTATTTGTGTAACTTCGTGCTCCAAGCCGTTTTCATCGATTTCGAAATACCCAGGCATGGTGCCGATGGCAAACAGGGCGAGTGATGCAATGATAAAAAATACTGACGTGAACATCCACACTTTTGCCAATGCTGAAGACGTAGGATCATCCAGAACATTCCAGACTCGGAGACGAATCTACGAATTGGAACTGTTTTTCTTATTTTCTTCCACTTATTTCAAACAAAGTTTTCTATCCTTGAAACTCGATCAAAATATTGAACATTGTGATTTACGATTCCATTTAAATATTACATATTCAAAGTCTGAGGTTGCGTTCAAACTGTGAGCAGCAGTTGACTTCGCTTTCCCTCTCAATAGCCAGACCCTGGAGTCCTGGATTATAGTGCTACGAAAAAGAAGTGTGGGAACGCAACCAAAAATCTAGCCATTTTCAGTGATGACACAATTATGCTAGGGTGCTAAACAAGAGATAGGTTGTCATTTATTCATTTATGCGACATCTGGAAACACAGACAAGAAATCTGAGTAAAAATACACATCTTCAAGTCAGGTTACCATGACAGAAGTGTGGGAACGCTTTCCCACGCGTTCACACTCCACCACACCCAGGGGCATACCAACGTTAGATGGCGCCCAGGGCAAGAAACAAGTTTGGCGCCCCCATGTTCGAACCTATCGTCTTTTGGGAGTAAATTTTCTACAATTAAGAAAGTACTTGCGACATTGTTGGGGCTTTTAGCCATCCCCAGTGATTCGGCGCCGGGGTCATTGTGCCCTCCTTGCCCCCCTCGTTACGTCCCCGACTACAACCCTGTCCGGGACACGTTAAAACGGACAACAGTCGCCACCCTGCACATACTTTGTTCAACTCTGTAGTCTGTTCCTCATTTCCTTTTCTCGAAACTCTCAGCTAGTGCATGTTCACATGATGTTCTGTTTTTTTTCACTTATATCAAGCCTAACTTTCTTTGACTCTTCAGCCAATGGTTGTTGATATCCTCAAATCGAGTCTCTTCAACCTCGAAAATGTTAAGCTTCAACGTTTTTCAAACAGTTAAAAAATTTCTAAATTATTTGAAATCGATGTTGCAAGAATATAATACCTCTTGTCGTGGTAAGAACGAAACACTTTGTCAAGTAACATTAATCTTTAATATTCTGTTCGTAATTGTATTTATGCAAGGCTATTTTGAGTCCTCAAAACTGCACTTCTTGACGTTACGTAGCCGCTTTTGCAACTTGCACAAGAAATTTTTTTAATCATGTAAAGTGACAGAACGGTGAAACGAATATATAACAGACAAAAGCTCCTGCAGAAACAAAAACAATTTTTCCACCGTTTATCAAATAGTACAATAACCACTAACTGTTAAATCAAAGTATTTTATATTTCCATCCATTTGTTGCACTGCAACGCTGCTTCAAAGTAGTTGTGCCGTAAGTTTATGTTTCGCAGTTTTCTTTTTAAAAGATAAATACTTTGAACCAAACAAGAATAAACGCCACGTTCGTAGTCTGCAACTGCAAATATACAATCCATAAACAAAAACAAAAAGAGCTTAAAAATCATACAATGAACTGCATGAAGGCAACGCTCTGCGGTTGCAGCAAATTCATTGACTTCTTCGACTGAGGGTGTGAGCAACCCCGAGCAGCAGTAAATTTTCTAGCCTGCCTTCATTCATTCTAGACCTATTGGACATGAGGATTCGTTCAAGTTTTGCACAGAAACGTTCACATTCAGCTGTGGTCACAGGCGAAGTAGCCAGGAGTTGAAGCACGTGGGAGATATTGGGAAAGAAGACACCGCATTTATTCAACGCAGAAAGTGTTGTTTTTGGTTGTTTCTCAGCTTCAACCTGGTGAACACAGCCTATACTAGCCAAAAGATCTTGGTAAGCCTATCGTGTTGCTGACTTTTTCCGAAGCAGTGCTCGATGTCTGAAGAAATTGTGTTTAGTGCTGGATGAAAAGATTTCTTCAGTAACACTCTTCAGTGCTTCCATCAGCGTTTGTTCTTTAACCTTGCTCAGGTAACCTCTGCCCAATTTGGGCAAGCGGTTCTTCTACTTAAATTAAAAATCAGTTAACGTTCACGTAGAAAGCTGGTTCTTTCAGTAGCTGCATTTTTTCAGACGCTCTTTCGGACAGTCCTATCGAAATCTGCACAAGTTTTGTAGTTTTCGAGGGGAACAAAAATTTGCCCAACTTGACCCATGGCTGCCTGAGGTGTAACAAAATTCCTTCACAAGGATCCCTCCTAAGGTAACCTTGACCAATTTGGGCAAAAGAAGTTGGTGCATGTAGGTTCACTAGTGAGCCACGCCAGCAACCTTTGACCGAAGCGAGTAGATCACACGATTGCAAGCCCTGACAACACAAATCATTTTGCCGCGAATTGCTCAGCTCGTGATTTTCATTGAGAAACAGGCCGGAGAATGTATGACGCCCTCTCCGTCAGACGAAAGAAATTGGAGCCAGAAAGGGCCTGCACCGTGTGCACTTGTGAAAGGTCAAAGCAGTTTACTGAGGACATGATGAACCTTGTATTTCTCTTCACCTAATTGAAGTTTCTAGAACTCTGGCTTAAGCCAAAAAAGGCTTGCTCCTTGTTGTGCGTGCGCTTGTGGTAAAAGGCCAAAGCATTTTATTAAGGACTTGAACTTTGAGACCAGACAACGCTGTGGAACCTGTCCACCATCAAAACAGAACAAAACGAGGTTCACATGCCAACTACCAATGATGGGGAGATCACTTTCTGGTTTTCTGCAAAGAATTCTTTCAAGTTCCAAGTTTTCACTTTCAAGTTTTCTGCAAAGATTACTCACACCCTTGGAATGCTAACCCCGGTTGATTTCCACTCAGACAGGAGTTGTGGCCGCGTGGTCCTTAGGTGAAAATCACCCGACGTTATGGTTGATTGTGAGTTCAGGTGAAAATCACCCGACATTATGGTTATGTGAGTTCGGGTGAAAATCACCCCACGTTGTGGTTAGTGTGAGTTCAGGTGAAAATCACACCAGGTTATGGTTAGTGTGAATTTCGGGTGAAAATCACCCGACGTTGTGGTTTGTGTGAGTTTTGTAAAAGTAAAAATTGACAACACTCCACTAACTTATAGTTTTCATATTTCAATTAGGGAGGCTTTGTGCATTGTTTGGGTGGGCTTAGCCCACCAAATCCCCCCTGTGGTGACGGGACTCGCCGTATGTGAGACATGAATGTCAATAGCACCGCGATCAATCTGATTGCCCAACAATTGTCGTAAAGCATTTGCCCATTTTGGGCAAGTTTACCTTATGCGCCTGATTTTCGTAAAAAAAATTGCCCATTTTGGCCAAGGTTGATTAATGTGGCTGAAAATTGCAACGAAAATAGACAAATTTCATGTCTCAACCGAATTTACTTTTACTGCAGATGGAACCACAAGCTTGAAATGAGGTTCTGTTTACACCTTAAAACGACCACCAATGACGTTTACTGGCGGAATTTTTTGGATTTTTCTTTACTTTGTCGTTCATTTGTTAAGAGCACTTCCCACATTTTTATTTGGAAAATTGCTTTTGTTCATCATATGAAAAATTTTCCAAAATCAACACGTTGTTTTTTTCTGATCGGATGAGTTTGAGAAGACTTGCTAAGTTGTACAAAAACCCGCACGCGCGTCTAAACCTGTAAGTTAGTCCAGTAGAAGCGAATAAACAAAATCTGCCATTTTGGGCAAGGACAGCAACGGTGTTTGTGTTTAGAGGTTACCTGAGCGGGGTTAATCTCATGGTATGGTAGTTGTACATGCTCCGTGTTTGTTCGATATCCAGCAGTTTTGTAACAACGTTTGCTTCTGCAAATAACTTTGAAACCTCCGTTTGTTTTTTATAAAGTTTTTAAAACATCTTTGACAATGGTCAAAGATCCTATAAGCACGCAGTCGTAGGCATGGGAGTGCTGGAACAGCTGTAGAATTTGGAAGCAGAAATGGACTCAAGAATTACCAAACTCGAAACTGACCCAATAACAGGTAGGTAGATAGGTTTATTCATGCAGTTTTGTGACTCAGACCACCAATTTAAAAGAAATGCATTGGGTTTGTGCTAACAGATTCATCGTTTACAAGATTTTGCAGATTTTTGTAGTTTTTTCCTGAAAAGTTTTCGCGCGTACTGTTCCCAAGTCTCTACCTGGGAGCTTGTCAGGATGGCATGAAAAGAATTTGTTGAAAACGCACTTGAGGGATCTTTGCCTTTTGGAACTGATACATCTGCTGCTCAGGCCCGTCGCCAGGATGTAGCAGCAGGGGGAGGCAAAAACGAGGAGGGGCCAAAAACCAGGGGGGGGCACATTTTTAAAATACAGTATTGGATGTATGCAGGAACCGGTGGGCCAAACGTGAAATGGGGGGCACCGATTTCAAATAGGGGGGTCGGGCACCACTGGCTCCCCCGCTGGCGACGGCCCTGCTGCTGCTTCCATGCGTGACTTGGTGACAAACGACCAAGAGCTTTTGTTGAAGATTTTCTTCAACTTAAGTGGTTTTTCTTCGCCTTCCATCACTTAAAGAGTGGACCAACTGTCACGTGAGTGCATATACTCGCAGTCCCGTCGCCACGGGGGGCTTTGGTGGGCTTAGGCCCCCAAACAGAGCTCCAATCCCCCCAAATTGAAATACGAAACACTATAAATTAGTGGAATTGTTGTCAAATTTGAATGTCAAGCCCCCCTTTCACGAACGTAAAAGCCCCCCGCACAAACGTAAAACCCCCCTATTGACCATTTTCTGGCGACGCTTCTGTATACTCGTAAGTCTCAAAGACGAATATTACAAGCACACTGCAGTGCGTATGGGAGAATAGGTTCAGGAGAAGGCATATGCTCTGCAACAAACAATTTGCAGCCTACTACATGACATTAAGGTTGTTCTTAGGCGTAGGCTACAGCTGTGTATCTGCATCCATGTTCTACTGCATTAGCGGTTTTTAACCAGGTTCGGTGAGTTTCAGGTGTACAGCGTAGATCCCGTCCAATGCATGGTTCATTTTGCGCATTAAAAAATGTGCACCTATATCAAAGTAATCTTTTATTCTTTTAATTACGAAGGGCTCAGTGAATGCACGGATAAAGCTTGTAGGATTCAGTGTATCGAAAAAGGTTAATAACTTATGTGCTACATGTATGTCGCACGGGCGTAGCCAGGGGCCATGCCCCCCCCAAAGTTTTAACATGTATAGTCAATTTGTGGTTTGAAAGGCGGTATCCCAAACAAAATAGTGTTATTCGCCTAAAATCAAACATTTACCCCCTCCAAAATTTTGGGTTGGCAACACCACTAGTAGGTTGTACTATGTATAGATTTTCTTCTATGTAACCTGAAACAAAAGATGTTGTTGGTAATCTTCTAACATTCTGGTTACCACGTATCTCCGTAGGATATCCGACTTACTTAAAAAAGCATGCTATCGCGACATCAACTACCCTAGGCAAAACGATAAGCGAATGAGAAGAACCGGTTGTTGCCAATTCCACTGAAAAACACGCTAATTATTGAACATAGTTGTTTCAATATGGTTGTACGTCAAATCACAGTGGCTACATTGCGCCTCTTTTTATGACTTGCAGGCTGAAACTGACTATTTTTCCTGTCTGAAAAAACGTCTGCGGCTGTTGAAGCTTGTCAGTACGCTTTAGTGTTGAGGATTGTGGGTGAAATTGGGGTCATAGCCCCTGTGCTACCCCCTTTCACTGCGCCACCGCACTGGAGCGAACGAGTTTTCTGAATTTCTTTCGCATTTCCGCAATGAAGTCCTTCAGAAATATTGCTTTATGAAATAAAGCTCTTAGTATATCGCACAGCAATAGCCACAGTATTATATAGACGCATACAAAGTTGGTTGAACGCACAGCGCCACCCTGCTTACCGTTTGGAGATTCTCGGCGAAATCGTCCCATGACTTGACCTTGGTCAGTAGCTTTACCCTTCTTTCTTTCAGACGATACTGGATCATTTTCTCCTGAATGGCGTGGTCATGCTTGCGAATAATCCTTTTTGCAGCCTATGGCAATGCAAGCAAACCTTTTTTCGCAGTGACCTCTGCCTGACGAATTGCATGCGATTGTCAAGTCGAACGTTTTCCATGCATAGCATATCGGTCGAGTTGATCATATTCATTTAAGTTGTTTGATGTTTTTCGGTTGCCGCTGGATCCCGCAGCACACCAGCAGTTATCTCTCTATTTCGGAATTGTGAAAAAATGAAAAAATTTTAAGCTAAAGTACTTACATTTCGTGTCATTTTTTGCAAATTCTGCAGGTTTTGCCATTCTCAAAAATAGTTTCGCAAAACCCGAAATCTTACTTTGCAACAGCTTTGACCAGGGTTTGAGGAGCCGGAACACAAGTTTCAGGCTTCGGCTCTAGCTCCAGAGGGATGCGGAGACCACGGAGTTTTTTTTAAATCTGTCTATGCACTGAAAAGCTATAATTTCATGATTCCTTTATGAATCTGAGCACTTTCTATAGTTAATATAGTCGGGCAGACTCGTATGATTACTTTTTTACAAACAGACAAGTAGCAACTGTGTAATAGTGGAAAAGTATGCAAAATTATTCAGTGTTTTTTTTTCAAGCCCAGCAATCTTCACTGGTAGCTAAATCCGAATTGGGCTTATTTTTTCAAGTTCAGCCAAAAACCAAACATTTCCTTTTATACCTCGAGACGCTCACTGGTATAAACATCCAACCACGACTCGTCGATCTTCCAGAACGACATCTCGTCTTTCAACCGCACAGGACACATAGAACGCGGTGCATGGATCTGACCTGCGCAAAGCAGGCAATACATTTAACATAGTACGCAGTAAAAACAATGGATCACAGACTCGAGTAGTAGATCTCTTAATACGTGCGTCTTTTGGGAAAAACATGTAATTAAACGCTTTGGTATAGATATATATGTATATATATATATATGTATTTTTTGATAAACAAACTATTGGTGAACTATTTTCGCTAATAACGCAAAATTTGAAAAAAAATTTTTGACTTACGTCCTTTGTATGCCGACATCAGGCAGAAGAACGCTTCCGGATCTCTATCAAAATAAGTTGGGCTGCGTACACGACCGCTCTTCCAAGTACGACTTTCCCCTTGAAATCTGAAGAAAGAAAGTTACGTTTTTTGACTGTAACAACAGTTCATTCAAATTCGCTTGACTTGCATTTATTTGCAAAAATGCTTACTGCCACAAACGCGTATTGGATCGAGACGTACTTCAAATAACAAACACTGAACATGAAAGTTGAGCATTTGTGTAAGTGGAGCTGAGTTTTTCTATATATTTGGCGTTATTTTTATAAATCTATAAATTCAATAGTTCCACAAAAGTGTAGGATCTTTCAATTCTTCAAAACTTTTTATAGTTTTTTTAAGAGGGAGAAGAAACAAACACTGGCAAGAATTTTTTTCTAACCAGGCAACATTGCGTTGTTGCAAGCAAGCTTTCTGTTAAGAACTAACCATACAGGCAATTCACTCTTTTTATCAGACATTCGGAGTACCATGAATGCATTTAGGATTGCTTTTCATGAAGTAGCCACACTAACTTTGCAAAGAATCACCGACTGCTTTCAGGGGTGCAGGCACGATTTTCGTGGTGGACTTGCTAAATGTTTAAAATATCCCTGTTTTTGGAATCGCCAAGAGTATGCATCTATTTACTGGATAAAGAAATAACTGTACACACCACGAAATCAAGCGTTTCTTCCTCATAACTGCCTGCTCGTACACCTTGATCGTCTTTTACCAAAGTTAGTTTGTTTCGAATGAAGTTACACAGGTATTTGTCCCCACACGACTACCGATGGTGGGTGATTACTGCATTGAATCCGATCAATAAAAACTTTTCGAGTCAGTTTCGCGCTGATCTGATCCTTCGGGGAGGGGCGCGTTAGTATTTCAACACAAACTTGTCCATATCCACTTGATGTATTACGTACGATGAGCAGCCGGCGGGCGTAAGGAATTACAACATTCCACACTTTTTTTAGTATGAGCGACCGAAATAGAGTCGCAAAGCTTTGTGATGTTGGAAAATGCAACAATTGCCGAACACTGCTAGCTTGCTGCGGGCGTGTGAGAGAAATGTTCACTGATGAATAATTCCCTTGAATGGTGGAGGATTTTATAGGAATGCAGAAAGCCACCCAGTTAAGTCGTGGATCAGGAAAGATGGTAACTGCTTAACTGAATGACAAACGAGCTGCGGCGTTCGATTTCAGTTTACTACGCTGAAGCCTTCCGATCTGCCACCTTATTTAACTGTCTACGTTTAAAATTCCTAAAAACAGTGGGAATAACGCTAAGACACGGATCACTCAGACAGGCTTAACACAGAACAGTCCAATGGATATAGATCTTCAACAACAATACTTTTTCTCTGTCTTTTTTCTCCAACGCACCCGTGGTAGACATTCACTTTTAAAATTCCACGATCACTAATGAAACATACCCATTATCTTAAGCAAGAAGTTTCTGGCTTAATTTCAGCTGGACATCTGATTGACTGTAAGCGATGCTGCGATAAGGAATATTTTTGCCAAGAAAACCAGCAAAACTCACTTAAATTGCTCAGCAATAAAAATAAACACAAGATTTTGCTGTTGAGGAAATTTTGAATGGAGGTTCCGCTGCTGCAACCCCTCCCCACTGAGCCACTAATCCCTCTACCATTTTAAATTCAAACTTCAGTTCACTTACGCCTGTAAGAACCGGTTTAACGCTGTATGGGGCGTTAGTTTAGTTTCATCGGTTTCTGTTCGCCTCAAACGATCAGCAACAGAATGCTAAACATCTATCAATTCGTACTTGTTACGCAGCAACGAAAGGCGACTGAGCGGCAAATTGTCCAGATGCTTTTTTCTCAAAGTGAATGTTCTCCCTCCAACGTTGATTTCCATACTTCCAAACCGAATGTCGACACAGATAATTTATTCCACTACCAGGGCAGCGACAGGAAACCTTTACCTGCGTCCTATGCAATTGTGTGTACAGAGAGTCTTGATTGCTTGGTAATACGTACAGCTTAGTTTTTCTGTTTAACCAACAAGGCATTTCTTCACACCTCGTTAACACCGGTCATGATCGAATAGCGACTGCATCATATGTCAATCACTTTCGTTTCTCGGGGAGGGATGATTGACGGATGCATGTCGTCTGCGTCACGATTTGTACGCAAAATGTCGTATACCATTTAGTTAAACAATCAGCTTTTCTGAAATAATGCCTTACGTCGGTTGCTGTTTTTAAATTGTCAATACATTTTGATGAGTCAGGTAAATATATGCAAAGAGGACACAACCATTTACTGCAAAAGTGAATTTTAAGGTTCTCTTTTGACAGTGGTATGAAACAACCAGTATGGTTTGATCATACAAAACAGCTGTGGAGATCGCTGTCATGTATCTGACAATATTTAGTAATGCTGTAGACAGGAAATGAAGATTGTCACAACGTAAAGACATAGCACAGAAGTGTTGACTTTGTTTTAACTTAAGCTAGTTTCTACTGCATGTTAACTTAAAAAAGTTCCTTCAAGTTAACAATCGTGATTTGTTTCAGGCTGCGATTTATGACGCGACCTATTTTCCATGGAATTATTCACCCTGTGTGACATGAAGTCATTAGTATTCTATGCTCAGGTTTGTTTTAGTTACTTTTTGTTTCTGCACTTGCGGCTGGCTAATGGCCACTGGCGGTGATCTGCAACACTCGACAGATTTAGCAGTCCAACAACTTCTAGAAGCGTATCAAACTCTTAAATTTGTTACTGCGTAAACTTTCTTATCTGCCACGAAGAATTAATATCTTCATGATACACCTGAACACAAACTCAAGAAACGAACCATTCTCCGTGGCAACTGAACTTCAACAAGCAGGAGGTAGAAGCGAGTTCGACTGCGGTTCGTGGCAATGTCATCTGAATCATATGCCATCACGCTGCAAGTCAAAGCAGAGATCTACTACCTCGCGCTTGTTAATCCTTGTGTCCAATTTGCATCAAGCCATTTGCAGCTCACCTCGACTCACCTCGAAAATCCTTGTGTCCAATTTGCATCACGCCATTGCAGCTCACCTCGACTTTGGCGCAGAACTGCGACCCAATAACATCTTCAGTCAGGTGGGAGCTGACTTACCGTTTGTATCGATTCACCGCTTCATTATTTGGATGAGCTGGCCAACTGACGCAATTAAGCTAAACACTTGCAGTTGTTAGCCAGAACGTTGTATACCGCGTTCCGCAACCTCTCTTCTATCCACGAGCAAGTGGCGCCTCCGAAGTTGAATAAGATCTTCATTTACAGCTCCATTTTTCAACTTTGGTCTAAAATTTAATTTCTTCTTGCCTTCAATTTTAAATAGTTTTGTCGAATTTAAAACTCTCCATTTCCTATATACTATAAGATGTTATTATTTTTGTGCATTGCCCTACCTGCAACGAACTTGCAAAAACCGTTTCGAGGAATGTTCATATGGACAACGTGGTATTCATCAACAACATGCTCCGCTGAAACTAATCAACATTTCATTTTAATGCAGTGATGAAATATTTTGTTTACCTTCACAGACAGAAACCTCCGTTCATTTACACCAGGGCCAAATGCGGCCCGCGTGAACATTTAATATGCCCCTCATCAGAATTTTTGTTATCCAAGTCAGAACACAACATCGCGTCAAAACAAAACTCCATGACAAGCAGACACGTAGAGGGCAAGTCAAGAACAGTCTCTCTCGCTCGTTGACATTGTTTTCTCTCCTTATTTTCCTTTTCAAGATGAAAGAGGAGTTTTAAGATAAAATTAATTAATTTTTGCGGCCCGCCAGCGATATTCCACAATTCATGCGACCCGTGATAGTAAATAGGTTCCCCATTCAGGCCCGTAACCAGCTTGGAACACCACGGGGTGCGAAGAATTTTCCGAGAGGTGCCAAAAATTTTTAACTATCTCCAGTAGTTGTAAACTATGTCCAACACATTTTTCCATGCGGGCGATAAATTTTCTAAGGGGGGTTTTGCCCCTCTGAGCCTCCGCTTGTTACGGAAATTTTCCCATGCCTCATTTACACGAACTATACAAGTTATTCTGAAAGCATTTGAACGAACAGAGAATGTCAAAATTGTGCACGGAAAAGCGAGTTTATCCTTTCTTTCAATTAAGTCATCCTTTTGTAAAACTTAGTTCCTAGCAGAAAGTCATCCAACTGTCATATGTAGCACATAACTATCGCTTCCCAACACTATAGTCTACCCATTTTCGGGATGATTGCATCATGTCAGTTGCGGAGCAGTTACGACAATATCTGCGACAAGTTTTTCGAAAAAAGTTTTCAGATTGTAATCTTTAGGTGGTCTCTTTACAGCCGACATTTAACCTTTGAGTTATACTTTTCGCAAAGCTGTCTTCTACCTGGTCCGAAAGTTGTTGTTGGCGCTTCAAAGAAGCAAAAGTTAAACCAAGGGCAGATACTGAACGCGTCTGCTACGGGTTCACGCTGTCACTGAGCATTCCCTTCACACAGTCAAACGATTTGGCTTTGAAGCGAAACCGAAAGTTTTTCCGAAAGAATTATTCGCAAAGACACAAACATTTATGGAAAGGGTGAGATCAAATTTTAAATTTCTTATCCTTGGATTACCAAGGTTTGTTTTGTATCGAAGCTTAAACTGCTACACAGGTTTACAAACGATATAATTAGAGCAAGCTTCAGACAACAAGACCTTGTAAAAAGCATTTCACTACAGTCACTTTAAAATTCTTCTGATATGCAAACTTTTTAGGATATAGCACTACGCCACAAAAAACACCATAACAAGGGTACGTTTTGATAAAATTCACAAATGTTGCACCAAGGAACCCATAACAAAAATTCCCTATACAAAAACTTTTGACGTTGTTCATTACAAAATACGCGCCAGAAATTTACTAAACAGACCTATTTAAGTTATAGCAATGTTTGGTACACCAAGAAATGTTTTTCTTTGAAAATCAACAAAGAAGAAGGCTTGACATGCTTATGAATTAAATATGTGGAAAAAATAAAGCCCTTGAATGGCTTGCAACACAATGCAAAATCTAACTTACATCTCCACTTTCTTCAAGTTCAACACCAACGTGCTCGGCACGAAATTATTTCCAAAAAAGAAATTAACCCAGCAGTTCTGCTTGATTTCATTTGACCATCCTTTGCTTCGCGACAGGGGCGCCGGAGCAGTGGTAGGTACGGGGGGGGGGCAGTTAGAGAGTTGAGGGCGATAGAAACTTGTAAAAAAATTGTTACCAGCATGCTTGTTGCCGTTCAGCAACAGTGTTGACCTAAAAAATAAGAACAGAAATTATAGAAAACCGTTCTGAAATCTCTGGGTGCGCGAATAGCTGCAATAAATTTGTTTCAATTCGATCTTGATAAACCATGAAAGTACCTGTGATGCTGTGATGAAAAGGCACCTCTGTCCCCTCCCCGTTGCTCCCCTTTTGAAAGAGCAGGGCAATTATAGCCCCACTTTTCCCCCTCTCTCCGGCCTTCCTGCTTCGTGATGCCCTGTAATGATCTTTCGGGGCTTCAACCCCTCTTGCAGTCAAGTGTAGGCGATACAGCACATTAGATATGGGCAAGTTTACTGTCTGGATAGTCGCGCTAGTAAAATCGTTTGGGACGAAATGTTGGAACTTGTGAAGTGAAGAGCAAAAAAGCTCGACCTTTTCGCATGTTTTGGAAACGATCGATTGAAAAAGAAATTTTTTCGCCCAACTTTGCAACGAATTTATCCGTAAACATATTGCCCATCTTTTTCCTGCTGTATGGTCTTTGCCTTCAATCCAATGAGTTTTACCAGCGCATTGAAGGGTCATTGCTTTTGGCTTTGCGGTCATTTTCAGTAAACGTTGAAGGACTGTCGCTTTTATCTTGGCTGACCGCAGACGGCCGGTGTCACAGTTTTCGTCATTGGCTTGCAGAACAATCCTATACACGAATAAGCGTTACGGTCATGGTTGACCGAGCATGGATGTCACGTGAGAATAACAGCCAGACCCATAACCAGCTTGGGACACCAGGAGGAGCGAAGAGTTTTCTGCAGAGGGGCCCAAATTTTTTAAACTATGTCCAACAGTTTTGAACTATTTTCAACACACTTTTCCAGGGAGAACGAAAAAAAATTTAGGGAGGCTTCTCCCCCCTACGTCCCCCTAATTACGGACCTGATAACCGCTGCAGCAATTGCCATCGAAGAGTCCAAAGCGATAAGGATAAATAACAAGACTGAGGTACTGCTGGTGGAACGTTCCTCTGGGTAAATATTGCGATGTTCGAGGAGAGCTGCGAAGTTCGAACATTCTCATTACCACAGCATCAGAGAAGCCGGACGGTTCGCTTCTCAAGTTCGATGAACAACTTCAAGGCGACAGCAGCTTGACTGCTGCAATAGTCAGGGTGGAGGGTAGCACAAAAAAAAACTCAGCAGGATACGGAACAGTTGCCAGTTAGTGCTTTGTGCGCAGGTCCGTTTTGCCTCAAACACCTTGTTCAGTAAAATTAACATTTGTTGCATGCTGGACTTATTCATACTCAACATTAATGTTGATGTGCTAGCAAGTCAATCAAGGGCTCTAAAGACTCGTTTTCGTCAATCAAGGGCTCTAAAGACTCGTTTACAAATCCAACAAAACTTTGAGCGAAGAAAGTTCACGAAGAAAGGGCCAGGCAAAGGCGCCAAAAATGCACAAACTTGCTCTCATTGTGACGTAACACACAAAGAACCCAAAATCTACTCCGAAAAAATTTTTTTCGATCTCAAGTCGAAGACTTGCCGAATTCGTAGAGGGTTTGATCAACTCTCTAGCTCTATTGCTGACTATCGATCTATATACATCACTATAATATATTTTACATAGCATTTATATTGGCAGAGGTTTTACATTAACAAGAAACAATCTTAGTTTACAAGTCGCTTCATAGAGTTTCGCCTTTTTAATTTAGAGAGCATTCAGCTTAAGGCTTTTCCTTGTCAAGTCCCCAGAACCAAACCCCAGTGAACTGTCCGAGGCTGGTGCGTGGATGCACAGCCTTTTATAGCGCTCTTGTGACGTCACTGAACACAGGGAAATTCTGACTTCGCTGTGCGAACGCCGTCACGTGACATTCCTTAGACTTAGATACATGCATAGAAGCATTTAGCTATCACGCTTTAAACATATGTTTATGTCAAGATAAGTACCGTCCAGTTTGGTAGTTTGAATAGTGTTCTTGAGAGTGTTCGCTGATTTAATTGCGTCAATACTAATTGAGTGCTTTCACCATAGATTGGATAGTTTGTGATCAATCAATATTCGTTGACTAATGGACTTTCAATCGTTGTTTAACTTCTTCTTTTTAAGTAACGGTGAAGTAGAGGCAGCGCCGGATTAAGGGGGGGGAAATTGCCCCGGGTCCCCCGCTGGAAGGGGGCTCCCCGTGATGAAATTTATTTGCTTCAAATAAAATACTCGTTTGAAAAAATCCGTGATTCAGAAGCGATACAAGGATACAACTCTACATTATATTCCTATGTTGCGTTAAGTATCAACAGCAATTGATTTCTCTACAAGTTTGACTGTCTGCCAGTCTTAGTAATCGCTATTGAATAGCCTAGAAGTATTTTCGGTTTTGTTCAATACAAAGATATTTGATTTCACTGGTAACGTTTTCCTAATACTCGTTCTTTTGGCATAGGTATGACTCTCTACTCGTGCATCACGCCTATTGCACAAATGTCATGAAAACATTACTATTTGCACGCTAAAGCTATTGGTTGCTGCTGTTTAGTATCAATCAATGTTGCCACTGGGGCAGAGCCGGATTAAAGGGTAGGGGGGCCCGGGGCAATTTTTAGTGGAGGGCCCCTATGACGTAATTCATGACGTCATCGTTTGTAAAAGTTAT
>JGI24159J19872_10005777_pt1 | contig 16006 bp, 14 predicted proteins | sample Ectturendosymbi4_FD_19872 | JGI IMG/M metagenome (IMG submission 19872) | reverse complement strand
TCCCTTTATCGGCCTTCATAAACAATATATCTGACAATGAACGAAGTTCTTTGATCGCCTTTAACTCCCATGGTCGCAAATTGCATTCAGTGGAGTTGTGACGCTTTAAGATGGAGATGACGTTACTGTTAAGGGACTCTCAAAGCAGATAATTTAAATCAAATGCCATCTAGAGATGAGAAATTCCCAATTTCTGGATGTGGCAGAAGTATTTCACTTTGTATTAAAACTTAAGTAAAGCTTTGTATTAAATTTCTAAGTAAAACTTCAATAGTGCGTCTTGTACATAATAGCTTTACGTATCGCAATGTGTTCACCGAACCTCTTAAAAAATGCTGTTTGCAAACTCGACCAGCGATTAGTGCAATGAAAACTTTATCGATTTATGCCAGAGAACCCGGTCCAAGGTTTTGCAGTAAGTCATGCAAAAGAGGGAAGGCCAGCAGGAAGCTCTATCAGGTTTTCAGAAGCATTTTGTCTCTACGAAATGTTGGACCAGACCAGATATAAAACAACCGGTATCTGAGAAACTGAGTATTCAACGCATCGAAAACCCCAGCCTAACATTATACTAGCGATGGTCTTAATTTTGATAAAACGTTTCTTATACACTGATGTTTTTCAAATGTAGTTAAAAATGCATCCTTAAATTTGGCCATTGCGTATTGGAAGGTGATCGTAACTCTTTTATTTTAACTCATCTTTTTCAAAGTTTCATCTCTAAACTCCTCACACTTGGCAACATTTAGTTTCTGAAGTTCACAAAATTATCTAAAAGTATCAAGAAATACGAAGCTTAATGGTTTGCCACAAGGTAAGAAGAATTTCTACAGCTGGTTAAGGGTGGTAAAATGCACGATAGGTGTTACAGGCAAACGGAGAATCTGGAAACGTATTCATTCTACTATGTACGTCGCGTATGAAAAACAATGTGCTCTGAAGTGAATTGCTCTGACGAAGATATCAGCCTCCAATGCCGTTGAAAAACGTTTTGTTCTGTACATCAACAAACACACAGAAAGTGTGTGTTTGTTGGACCTCGCGTTGGACTATGGACCTCGCGTCTGCGGACAAAATACATCATCATCATATAACATGAGACTGTCCGAGGCAGAGGTGCGTTTACAAGGTATTAACGTTTCTGGATAAACACTTCTGTGAAAAAGCGTTTTTTGAATTGTAACATTTATTCGACAGCTTGCGAAAAAACAGACGAACTCGGCTGGTTCCTGTGAATTTATTCGCAAAATTTCCGTGGACTTACTACTTCAAAATTACAAAAGGCATCGGGAAACCGAATCTGCACTTGTGTCATGGGAAGTAAGACTAAAACACTGTTGACGACCGGCAGTAAGCCATTATTTGCATGGATACCAACCAGCCAACTTGAAACCGATGCCATGAGTCGACACTTGACCCCACCAGGTAACCGGAGTACGCGCAACGCGTGGGGGCTTGCGGCGGATCTGATGGGATCCGAAATTCGACTAAGCTTTTCTGGGACACGTGACCTCACCGAGGTCTGATCAACCTCTCATTTTCACAAAGAAATCGTAATACGCGCAGGGAAACGTTATTTTACACAAATTTCACATACAGTGCCCTACCTTACACAAAACCGCTGCAAATGTTGTTTTTGCAGAAAACGTTACGCGCGTTTCCAGTCTACCTTCGTGTTCAGGTCAATACAGGATTCAGGTATCCACAGCATTCCAATGTGGTACCCGCAAAAAAATTCCACATAGTGGGTCAAAATCTACCCCATCTATACCTGATAAAGTACACGTCAGGTAACTCCGGGTCGCAAGAGATCCGACTTGTCTATTCAATGACTTGACATTGTTGAAAAAATTCATACACTATTCGATTTGTCTCCGAAAAGTTAGTAAAAGAACAAGATTGCCAATGTTTTCTTAATTACTTGATATTTTTCAAAAACTAGACTTTTTCCATACCTATCGCCACATGCCTAATACCACTTGTAGAACAAAGGCGTTAAACACAGTCGATTTGTTGAATGCCGGAGAGAGTGAAGTTATGGTTGAGGAAGAACACCTTAGGTCGGAAAAAAACAAACCATCCTAAGGAAATAAAACTAAGCTGACTGTGTCGTGAAAGAGAAGCCGAACAAAGCGCGGGTAAACTCTCACAATGTCGGTTTAATCAATTGGCGCCGATACTTTAAAAAAGGAACAAGTAATTGGAAACATCAATAGATTGCTATCTGGCGCGAGCAAGCAAGCATTCACAATGCATCCGGCGGAAACCGTACCGATACAAAGCGACTGTCTTGAACTGCACGATGTGGTTCGAAATGCTGCTTCTGCCAAAACAGCATCTTGGTTTGCACGTCAGTGCTGGTGGACAGCTGCATTCTGTGGGTCGTTGCCCTGGTACCGCTTTGTCGAAGCGCTCTTCTTTGTCAACTCCAGGATAACGCATGGCGGGAAAAATAAGCGAAAAACCACCACCTACTACCTGAAAAGACCGAACATCAAACACTTCGAAACTTATCTGAACGAGAAACGACATTCGGCAAAACTTTTTCAAAACTTGAAGTGAAAGAAATAGGCCAAGTCGCTTAATCTTACAATATTATTGATTCGGATGCAAAAATCCTGACTTCAACTCGTAAAACACGTATTTGCATAATTTCACACAAATCAAAAAGCACCCAAAGTACGAGCATAAGTAAAGCCATCACTAGGCACAAACTCATCCTTTAGCGATTCAGTCTCGGAACGGCGCACACCAGCGGATGCAAGCATGGCGACGAAGTCAAACCACTCTCGCGTCAAGCAGTGCGAACAACAGGCGTTCTGAAAAACTACGCTGCTAACGACTTGAGATTCATAACCAATCCATCCCAATCTTTACACCGTTGCGCAATGACTGCAAACACCAACACGCACATGGTTTTGCTTGGATTGCAAAGCAAAGCCATCCGCCAGAGCGCGTTGCTTTTCGACGGTGAAGCCATCTGCAACGTGAACATAGCGTAGTAGTCAGGCCTCAACCAATAAGGATCTAAACGGCATTTTAGGAAAGTTTACATGTTGGTGTTTGCAGGCTTGAGAACATTTTTCCTCAACCTCGCAATACCGAAATCCTAAGATGGGCTTTTTTCACTGTTACGTATGTCACTGACGTCATTCGGTTCCACTCCACTGCGCAGCTCTGAACCCCTCTTCCGCAGAGACGCGTCAGCAGATATTCNCACAAGCGTCACCCAAGCTTCATACGCCCAGAGGCGACTGCTCCAAGTGAACTAGCTGCTGACGTCACCGGTCGCAGGNGACGGNCCCCTGCGTGGACACCTGATCTATGTACAAAGTAGAGTTGCTCGGGGGAGTTGAACCCCTGCAAACATCCGGTCCGCTCCACACGCCTGACCGGATTCGAACGTCATCGGACGTAACAATGCAACTCATTCTAAAATGTGCCACTTTTTTGGGGGAGGGGGTAATTGCAAAGAATTAACATCATGTGCAAAAGCGATTCTCGTGCATGGCGCTGCTGGCGAAACAGACACATGGACGTCATAACAGCCACACTTGGAAGCTTGAGCGTTGGAACTTTCGACGTTGTACAAAGGACACAACTGTTACATGTCTTCCCGCGCGTGTGACGGCGTTAGTCACGCGATTGTGACATCAAACCCGTTTGTGACGCATGAAGAAGCCGTCGCTCGACCCAAGTGGTCTTTCAACAAAAACGCAATTTCCGGGACTGGGAGACGCCCGCTGACGTATGTCGCGCATTCGATCCGGATAGTGACGTCACAATCGCGACAGTGAACAAACAGCGCGAATCGGGTGCAATTGCATTGAAAAGCGGAGCGATTACACGCAAACTGAAAAATAAAACCTCCTGATTAGAAGCCTGAATTAAAAATGAAAGATCGAGAACTCGATCGGCGTGCTCGTGTTGACGTGTGTGCTGACGTGTTGTGCTTCGTGTTGACGGTGTGTGCTGACAATATGTGCTTCGTGTTGGCGGTGTGTTGTGCTACCGTCACCCCTGTTTGGTCGGAAGACTAACGCGCTTGTTTCGCAACGTCGGAGTGGAGCGCGGAGCGCGTGCGGCGGCCGGAGGAGGGGGGGGGGCGCGAAATGAGTTGGGCCTCCTGGAAACACAGCGAAAAATTTGGAAATCAGAAGAAAACAAGACACTGCAGGAACCGCGTGTGAGCTCCCGCACGTCAGGTGGATGCAAAGAAGCCGAGCAGTTGCCTCCTTCATGGCCAAGTACGAAACAATGGCACAAGCTAAAAAATGCGTAAATTAGCTTCGCGACGGCCTCCGACGATTGAAGACCCTCTCGGAATTTCAACATCATGTCAAGAGCCCCGTCGTGTCCATGTCATGAGAGCATCATGTTGATCAAAATGTTTTGCATCGGAATCGAAGCGTGATACGGCAGGTGACGTATGACCAAGCAATGTGGACACAAAATGGTCGAAGGTCGTAGGAAAACACAAGCGTTTTGGCACAGTCCGTGCGGCCACAGGCGGTAAACCGGAGGGCTCCAAATCACGGCCCGCATTATGTCAATAGCGAAAAAATAAAAAACTTACGCAACATTTGTTGATTTGGTACGTCCCGAAACAATCACATCACGTAAGGTGTCCGGCCCTCGAACTGTTGTGTAACAGCTTATGCGGCCCTCGGACAAAAAGTGTGGAGGCCTCTGCGATAAACCGTAGGAAGTTTCACAAACATATGCGATTAAATCATGCGTCGAACTGCGACGCGTCGAATCCACAATCCGGCAATCTGCCGCCACCAACAGAGCCAGGGACTAACCCTCTTGAAACTAAGTAACACTGTTACGATTTTGACATCACAAGCACGTGACGCAAATCAAGTCGACGGGGAACCACCTTGATATACGACCTGCCAGAGAAGTGATCGCGCACGACAGACAGTCTATAGATCTAGAATAGCGGGAGGTAGGCGTTCGTGCAAAGCCTGCGCGCAGTCAAGCGTTAAAAGCGGATCTGATTGGCCGGAGATCTTGTCATGTGTTCTCAATTTTTGTCACGACGTCTGTGACGCGTCGTTCCCAGCATTTTGAACGAAAACAAATACTGATCGTGGGGGAGGTCTCGACCTCCTCGGTGCAGGTCGAGAATCGAAGCGAAACGGAAGGATTCGAATCCTTATTTTTCCTTATGCACAAATGAAACTAAAATGTGTTTATCACAACACAGTATCACGTAATACAGAACCGAAATCAACTGGAGAAGAACGTTTTAAATCGACAGAGAGAATCCACGGATCTACGCGAAAGAGGTCTGCGTCGGAGTAATAACTACATTGGACCATGGAAGTAGCGCGGACATGTGCTTTGACAGGTACCTTCATCCAAATACAGGCCCGTTCACCAAAAGCACGATTTGAAATATGCGAGCGGGAGAAAAACACGGCCCAAGTTTGGCACAAGTTTTTGTCCCATCAGCGGTGCCCGGAGGCCTGTGACCGGCACGGTGAAGAGCGCACCCGAGCGGCCGAACTGTTCTCGCCGCAAGCGGAGCGCTCGGTTGCCAAGGCGCCAAGCATATTTAAAACTAAAGTCGCGGTAAACTGCACACAACACACGAAAGGAACTCGCCGGCAACACACACCAGCATTGCGGGATGGGAAGACAACACGTCCGATGTCATTGAAACAGATAATATATAAAATCTGCGAGTCATGAAACCACTAGATCACCGCTCGATGCGCTGTACACAATGAAAAGCGGCGCCGCTAATCGCCGCTTTGTTCCTTTTCGTTTTGATCATCGTTCTCTTCCAATTTGTCTCCACTCTCTCCAAGATCAGGCTCCACCTCATCATCATCATCTTCATCTTTTGCTTCTCTCACTTCGTTTTGCACTTCGTTTTCCTCTGACAGGTCATCATCTTCCGGGGAAATCGGTTCCTCTTCTTCTAACTCGTCGCATGACGACACGCTCGCGTCATCGCTGTCGACGTCATCCAAGTCCATCTGTTGAACGGATCGCGATGCGTCCTCGAGCCACATCTGGATGCGGTCCTTGCCTTCGGGTTCGAGGCCTTCGATAACCGGCGCGGGGGCGTCTTCGCGGGCCAAACTGACCCGGGGGGATTTCGCGGCCAGCACCAACGTGCTCGTCGTTGAAAACGACTTATCCAAGTTCTTCGGGTCCATCGGGCCTGGGCCACTGCTTCCGAGACCACCCGTTTCGCCGCGTTCTAAGGCCACGTCGTCGTCCGCTGGTTTGGCCTCCACCACTGTGCTGTCCGAATCCTTGCGACATATCGGTTGGCGATTTGCTCCCCCGCGAGGGCCCGGACCCGACGCGGCGTCGGCCTCGTCCTCTGACGAGGTCTCAGCCTCCATCGGCGGCGAGAGAGTGGATTGTTCGTCGTTCGCGTCCATCATCACCCTCCAGTTGCTCCCTGTTTGAAAAAAACACGCGAATAACTGACTTGGAGACGCAAAGTCGCGCGACAAACGCGTTGTTGTGACGTACAATGGGAACGCTGCAAACGTCATAAACCATCGAAGCACACGCGAGATCTTGAAATAGGTGAGCGCGCGGAGATGGGCAACGTCACTTTCACGAAACGGTGACTTTCTACGATTTCGTTCGTTGATTGGTCGTCGGGAGTAGGTGGTGGCCCCGGTCGACCAATCACAGGAAGACAAGTCGAAATAATCTTGGCCTGCAGCAAAGCCGACCGTCCCAGGTTACAAATACTTCTCGTTTTCCAGTCTAACTGGAAAGCTTCATCTTCGCTGACTTGAAGCGACAACCCACCGCCAGACCAAGCACGAGGAGAGGCTGAACGCCAATCGGTTCATCACTGAATCGCTGCGCTGCATGAAGACGTCACAATGGACCAAGAACTTTTGGCGTACAGCCGTTTGTAGCTGAAGTGGTACGGTCAACGGAACAAGCCAAAGGAAAGTTTGACAAAAAATAAAATGTAAGTATGGCGATCAAAACTGATAATATACAAAAAAACATTTCGTCCCCACACGTGGGCGCACGCGTTCGTGTTGCTGAGAAACCGACTTTCGTCACACAAAGCATCAAAAGGTTCGTTACCTTCGTTCAATTCAGATATCGGTTCCGATATGAAGCTGGCAAAGGATATGCAGCTCGCAGCGGATGGGTTGCGGGAATGCCCCATGTGCGCGAATCTCTTCGACGATGACGTTGCATTTACCTGCGCCGGGAAATGATGACGTTGCAAAAAAAGGATCAGTTCAAGAGAGGAAGAACATTGTGCAAAAACAAAACATTCTGTCATGGTTTAAAAATAATCGACTTTGTTCTTTATTTGAATGCAGTACAGCGGCCGCCGAATTGCATCTTTCGACAAATAATTACGTTTTTCTTGCCTTTTGGACTCGTTGTTTAACCTTCACTGCATGCCGCGCGTTTGACTGTAAACGTTAAACTATCACAGCGGGAAAGCGTGTGAGGATAACAAGGAACACGGAAGAGCGCATTTAGAACAACAGTGGCGCGCGCAGTAACAACTTGAGGGAGGAACCATCGAAGCGGAAAAGCATTTGAAGGAAATTAAGCAGCGGAAGTAGAACTAAGTTGCTCTAGCGAAAAAAAACAGCGTTAACATGTAAATACTTTCCATTCAAGTTTTCTAATCTGCTTGACAGTGATAGCCAGACTGCGACCAAGTTGAATTATAATAAAAACTGGGATAACGCCAATCCGAAAGTTTTTGCCAACAGACATGGTCCACACAAGCAAGCATTCTTCCTAACTTGCGTATATCGACGCAGCCCCGAGCTCCCTTGCTGTTAGCAGGGCTGACCGGCTGCTGTGAGTCTAAATGCCGCAAGCACAGTAAACTCTGCTGAGTCATTAGTCGGTGAAATGACAAACATTTCACCGATTTCTGGATTATTTTCAGCTCAACGCCAACGTAGACTTCTTTGTACGAAAGTCGCCGCTAGTCGTCGCTTCCTCATGCCTTTTTCTCATTTCTTTCTTTGTTTTCTTTCACTTTTTTTGCCTCAGTTTTTCTCATTCCTCTTTCTCATTCATTCCACACCTGAGTGATCATGTGTCTAACACGCCTAAGCTTTTAATTTTTGTGAGAAACGGAAAATCAACCCTACATCGAAAAAGACCCACACAGACACTCTTCAGCAGCGACGGCACAACAAGCTGTGGGAGGAGACAAACCGCCAGAATGACGGCAGAAAATCTACGGAGCCGCGAAGGTCGCATCAAGCACTGACAGCAGCAGTAGCAGCAGCCAATCACGTACGATGGGCGGGGTCTTGCTGCTCGAGGAATCCATCACTTCCTGTTGATAGATCGACACCATTTCCTTGTACTTGTTCTGCGCGTCGACCACCATTTCGCACATTTGCTTGTAAAGATCCTGGCCGGAAAAAAAACGGGAGTTTGCTGAAGAAGTCAAACAACGCACCACACGGGGAACCCGATAAGAGGTCTGATGTGCTTNGAATGTTGTACAATGCACTTGCGGTGGTAATAACTTGCGAAGTTTCTACATCATGCATGCGNCATGTCTTTAATTCGCANAACAATGGNTTTATTGTCGAGCGCCGTTCCTCAATTNANATTTGCGGTTCCCGCACACGATGCGCAACCAGACCCGTCGCCAAGTTTGAGGTTTGGGGGGAAACACATTTTATGAGGGCAATATTTTTGTTTTTATTATATGTTTAAAAACGATAAAAAAACGGCAAATGTTTTATTATATGTTAAAAGACGATAAAAAAAAACGGCAAGCGTTTTGTTATCTGTTTAAAAACGATAAAAAACGGCAAATGCTTTATTACATGTTTAAAAACGATAAAAAAACGGCAGATGTTTTCTTATATGTTAAAAAACGATAATAAAACGGAAAATGTTTTATTATATGTTCAAAAACGATAAAAAAACGGCAAATGTTTTATTATATGTTAAAAAAAGATAAAAAACGGCAAATAAGAACGACAAAACACCGGCAAATAAGAACGATAAAAAAAACGGCAGATCCCTTCAACCCCCACTTTTCATCGCAATTTCAAAGTCTCGTGACTTGTCCGGCGTTTATTTAAGATTTAAATGTTGCCCCGACTAGCGGAACAAGGAAACAACGCATGATGCTGAGAAATCGACTAAGAATTAATGGCCGACTGCGCTTCGCAACAGGCTTGACCATCGCAGACCTGACCAGTTGAAGATTTGCACGAACATCTACAATCACAACCAAGCGACGTTTCGTCAATTCTATTCTGAACTCTCTGATCCGGCTGCTGTGAGCAACTACCGTTTGGCTTCTGCTCGAATTCTGACGCGTGTCTGTGAATTGCTTGGGCCTTTCGTGGACGGGCGATTAACGTTAATCTGTATGCGATTAAAGATAATCCAGGGACAGACGGACAAGTGGAAATAAGAGCAGATGGCGGTATAACAGGATATTAATGCTGCACCGCTCTACACTGCACACTCATCAAACTGTTTTAAGTTAATCGTCAATGCAATCTTCAAGCAGGGTTCTTACATTCTTTTTATCTGTTTTACCCTCTCGATAAGTTTCAAACTATAACTGACGTCCAATCATTTCAACCATTTACACATCTACAGATGTATTGTACGCGATGAATCAGTGACAACTCGTTGGCTGCGAATGATGATTTTGTAAATTCACACCTTTGGTTAATGAAATCCGCTCCCTCAAGTGGTAAATTTTAATTCCGGTAGAGCACCGCTGTCAATGACTATACAACTTTTTCTGCACACTGTGGAATCACCTTGGTGTTCACGCCGTACTTTGCTGCTCAGAAAAAAACAACACCTAAAACTATTTCCCGAGTTTAAAAAAGACCCGGTTTTATCCTCCCACTATCGTTCGAGTCGCTCACCTCAACACCGCTATAATCAAAGATCCCGACGATGCTGACCGGAACCAGTTTCGACACCGCTCGCCCCATCGCCTTCCTCCCCAGCGCGAACACGTACGTCACGTTCTGTTCCTCGCACAGAGTCAGGATCTGTTGCAGGGCGTCGTCCAGGCCGCCTGAATGAAACGGTTAGAAACGAATCTCGCATCCGCTGATCACAGATCTCGCATCCGCTGACCACGGTAACAATTGCTACGTTCTGACCATGGGCGAAGGAAGGGGGCAGGGGGTGTTTTAAACTCCCCTGCATTTGAAATGTACAATTTTCCTGTCAAAACTTTCAGTAGAGAAATGTTTTTCTATTAGTTTCAAGTCGGCAAAATGAAATTCAACCCTCCTGGAAAAGCCCTTCCCACGCCTACGGTTTTGATAAGATCTATATCTACTGCATACAGTGCGTCGATGCTTTGGTGCGTTTTGAACTTAAACAAAAAAAAACAGTTAACTGATGTGTGCTGCATCGGTCAGTTCACCTTTCGATTGGATTTTCTCCAGATTGGGTGAAACGATGACGCATTTGAGCTTCTTCAGCTTCAGATGTTTCGTCACTTCGCGTATGCCCATGACCAGCCTCCTCTTCATCTTCGCCTTCAACGGGTCTTTCTGATAAAGCCTAAAATTAAAGAACCCTGGATTCGAGTTTCTGGGAAAACCATTTCCTGTCAACGTTATTTGCAGGCTCTTGTATCAGAGGATAGGTCACCAGCACTTCTTTTAATGGCAAAGTAGGGAATTTATCGACGGTCGGAATTTTCTTTTGCTGAAAATACGCTACATACCTGTATTTTCTTGTCACAAAAATTGGGCCCAGCGTCACACAACTCTTTAACCAACTGCTTCGTCAAAGGAAGAAGGCAGAAAATGGAGTGTTTATTACAAACGCTGGACACGGCTTTCGCCACGACCTTGGCTAAATTTGAAATTTCAGCGTAACGAGAAACATCAGCTGCAGTTCATGCGGAACGGGACCTTACGAAGCGTGAAGAAATTCGAAAGTAAAAACCTGTCTTGGAACTGCACCAGCTTCTGAAGGATCAACGTGCAAGTTTCGTCGATCTTCTTGTCCAAGACTTGCGAGCAGTATCTGTACAAAATGTGTCAAGTTGTTGAAACGCCTCGCAAGCTCTTCACATCAGCAACCAACGGGCAAAGCACCAGCAGCCGATAAACACAACATCAACCGATAAACGAAAGCAGTGTTTCCCAAGCTGTTTTCTACTTTGCGGCACCCCACAGGAAAAATTATGTCTTGCGCCACCCAGTGGCGAATCCATAGCAAGCTGCTTTAAGGTTTAAAGACATTTTGAAAATGTATTTTTAATGAAAAACGTCTTTTCTCGCGTCACCCCTGAATACTGTAAATGGCGCCCCCGGGTGGGAACAACTGAACCAAAGCTTCAAGTTACAGTCACCTCCGCAAGCGACGATGACGCACGATTGATTGCTGTCAAATCCAGCAGATAACTAACAGTCGCCGCAGAAAACACTGGCAGATCAGCTGGTGTGGAAACGCGCAGGTGTTGCTGCCTCATTGCACAGCGAGGTTTTGCGCAACCAGTAAGCAAACTTTTTGCTAACGGTCTTTGTATCAATATGGCGTCATGAACTTTGTCGTGGGCGAGGTATTCACGAATACAAACACTGACATTTCGAGGTAAATGTTGTTGTTTGAGTAAGACTGGTTGACTGAAATAGACCGGACAAGCTCAGCATCAAGCCTCTAGTATAATTAGGCAAGATGAATTTTATCATTTAGAGAAATAAACAGTATCTCAGTTACAGTGGTTGCGAAGTTTCCTTTACGCCGTGAGTTGTAAAAGGGGTTGGGCTTCGGATAGAACAGACTTCGCCAATCGCATCAACCGATGTGAACTGTACCGAACGATAAACTCAGTGGTGCAGGGCAGAGGGCGCAAGCGCACCTCCAAAAGTTTTGATTTGTCGAAAGTTCGGGCAAAATCCCAAAAAATTTGGGCACAGAATATTCGATACCTTTGTTTCCTATTGAGTGATCAATGAGTGAAAGAAAATAAAAGTGCAACCTTGGACTTTTTTTCTCCATAAAAAAAAATTTTTGGCCTTAAAAAGTCTTCATGCTTTAGAGTTCGTGTTATTTTATAAGGGAAGTAGTTTGCAGCACAACATTCTTCGGGCAATTAAAGATAATTCAAGGACTGGCGGACGAAAGTTTGGGGTAAAATCGGGCAAAATATCCTTCGTACCCCCAAAAATTTACCTGTTCCTACACCTATGCTTAAACTGATAGCAAGTGGTGACTTCACGTCGACCGCAGTCTCAACCTTATACTCGGGTCAACCAAAATATTTCTTCGTCATAGACGCGATTTCACTCCAGGGCGAGTGTCGACCTTGCGGTACATTTGAGTGACGGGACGCGTGGGAGTAAGATCAGAACTTTGGCGCAAAATTAATTAATGCGCCACGGCGACGAGCGACAGCTGAGCAAGGTATTGAAACAACTCAAACGTTCAGCAAGCCACTTTGAGGCAACGAGGCGCTATTTTGGTCAGCCATTTTGGTCTGCACTTAAGAAGTACTTTCCACCAAATAAAAACAGAATACAAAGCAAAGTCACGCGAGAAAAACAATACAATATTCGACTTTTCGTGCAATCTCTTCGCTAGGGGGAGGTGGTATGGGATGATACAATGCTGGTGCTTCAGTGCTGTGTGTATGCGTGAAGTGACAAGGTGGCTGGAACCACTTCCTCTCTGAACTGCACCGATCGACGAAACATTGGCAAAATGTGAACAACCTGCTTCGCGACGCTAATACGTTGACTGATGGCCGCATTGTGGCCAAACCCGTCATTGGAATTGTTTCCCGTGCTGCTATTTTGAACAGTCGCGTTCACATTATGACGCGCAAACCCGAGCAATAGCGGATTGGACAGTTCAACCGGTCACGTGAGAAGCACGTGACGTTTCCGCAAAAGATACGTCTCCCGCTTTATTTTTGTTGGAAGGCTGCAGGCAAATGTGCGGCGGCGTCAGAAAGCCAGAACTACGAAAATAGACACACTGCTGTTTCAGAACCGTCTTCAATAGGGGGTTTTCGTTTGTGCAGGGGGGCTTGACATTGCAAAAATTGACAAACTCCGTTGATTTATAGTGTTTCATGTTTCCATTTCGGGTGTGCTCGGAGTTTTGTCTGGGGAGCTGAGCCCACCAAAGCCTCCCGTGGCGACGGGACTGTGCTGATTCAAACAAAAATGTCCATACACCATGTCGCAAGTTTTTTGTTCGCCCTTTCTGCCAAACACCGTGTTGCTTCCGGACTGTGAAAGAGGCGATAATGACGGTGTGCCAGGATATCCACTGATCGGTGCCGATTAGCTTTATCAAAATATCGACTGGCGACTGTTCCGCGCGCTGACTGACACCTTTTCCTGGCAGAACGCCAGGCATTCTTGCCCTTCATGCACTGGCGCTAAGCGGACAAGTCTTTTGACGTACCACCTCACGATCAGGCAACCGTCAACAAAGTCGCTTGCAGGCCCAGCGAACCGAAGCAACGCTTCCTTTTTTAGACGCGTGGAATTGAGAAGCAACGCATTCTGACCTTGGGTATTGTTACGTCTCGACCGACGTCACAATGCGAAGACCCTGATCAATTGCTTGCCGAAAACCTGAACTTGATGTTCTCGTGTTTGAAAAAGGGCATCTGTGACGTCAAACAAGCGAAGCAATGGAGCGTGCAAGAACGTCGCGACAAATACTTTCTTAAAGACATGCCTGACGCCCGAGCTGGTGAACCACATCAGCAAGCGCCAGTGAAAAGCGTTAAGGATGCCGAAGGGCTTGTTCCGTATTTTCGTCGTGCTTCGAAAGGTTTTGCGAACTTGCTTGGTCGCGAATGTACAGCATTTCAATAAGATTTCGGATAAAAAAACTTAGGCGGCCTCGCAAACTTTCACGAACGCACTTTACGCACCCTCGGCCGAGTTAACGAAAATCGGGACCACGTATTAAAAAAGCAAACAAACGACCCGGTACATCGTTGCGTCACAAGAGGCATTGCGTCTCACAACCTCGCGGACAACGGCGGCATTCTTTTTCAACGAGGAGGCTGGGCCAACACACCCGTAAAAGCAAATAACGACTCACTCCCTGTACTTCCGGCTGTGGATCTGAGGCATTGAGGACGAGATGGCGCTGAGCAGTGACGGGTCCATCTCTGCCGCTCCAGCTGTGTCGCTTGATTGAGCTGGAAAGACATGTCACAATTGGACGATACATTGAAAGTCATAATGACGCAACAATGGATAGACACGGCACAATTGAACGATACATTAAAAGTGATGATGACGCAACAATGGCGAGGCTGCGAGGTTTCGGTGAATAGACCAACCAGGCTCTGCTTTCTTGAATGCTTTCAAATAGCATCTCCTTGAATATGATTCCAGGGCTGAAGATGCGCAGAGTTAGGAGAAATAGATTTGCTATTGAAAACTGTGCTCGCTGAAATTTGACTGCGGCAACTTCGCGGAGACTAGTTACTTAAACAAAGGAGGAAAGAAGCAAACAAGCAGGCGCGATTACAGCGCTGCACCTTCGAGGCTAATGTTTGTCACACGCGGGATATGACCAATTAGCCAATAGCTTGTCACATCACCGTTAAGCTGGGACGTAAAACGTCTTCTACATCCAACAGCCAGCAGCATATGACTTTGTTGCACCAATGTCAAAAGATAATTGCCGACTGAACGCATTTCAAGCCTGTGCGGCGATGCCGAGTCAAGGGTCAGTCACCAGCTGGGTCAAAGGTTAAAAACTCAGGAAATACCACACACGAAGTTTAACTTGCTTTTGCCAAAAAAATCGATTTGCCTGTCTTTCAAGATGCAAAAAATTCTATATGGAAAGCTAAAAACGTAAATGCCATCAGCAGTTTCCCGAATAAACTTTTTGTCACGCGAGTTTAGGCGATATAAGTACAGTCAGAAGACCTTCATCTGCCTACGCTTTTTAACACCGATGCAACTCCACTGTCAAGCATTAACCACAAGGTTGGTGAATATAAAGTGATGTTGTTTGACTATCGCTTTCAACTTCTAGGAAAAAAGAGCAGACCAAAATGGCTGGCCAGCGCCAGGTTTTGTGAGTCTGTGGATACATTCTACGTGTTTCAAAGCCTTTCCATATGGACCACATCGCAACAATATAAACGCTAACTTGATGGCGTGTTGCAGGGGTCCCCAACCTTGTCTACTTCTGCACACCTAAAAAATTTTTGCACTGACCTTGCACCTCCTACAATTTATCACCCAGAACTAACTTTCAAACGTTCAGAAAGGAATTTAAAAATTTTAATATGTAAAGCAAACCGAATATATGGACAAGAAAAGGATGATACAGATGACATTTTAAAGAACTCTGCAAAAAACAACCACTTGCTTGAAATACACGTAAAAAATAATGCATGTAATCAAAAGGCTGACTTCGAAAGGTTGGTTAACGTATTTCAGTTCAATGTCTCTTCTGTTCCTGTTTGTTGCGCTTATGAGTTTTTCAAAATGTGGAACTACGTCGCTGATAGCGACACGCATGCCTGCCTGTGCATTCAAGCGATTTCTAGATTTTCAAGAGAAAACAAAAAAAGCCGGAGTAACAAACAGATAAATTTCCTGTCATTAAGACGGACTTTTCTCGCACCCCCTGGAATGATGTCTAGCACCCTGGTTGGGAATCACAATACGCCGTATTGAGAAGTAGGTTATTTGTGCACACTGTCTTGAGGTCCTTCAACAATTTTGGAACTAATGACCAGCAATGAATTTCGAGTCAAAACTGTTAACAGTAAACACATTAACCAATCGCTGTGTAGTTTACAGCAGTTTCTGCGGGATATGCCTCTAATGTCTAAGCGCCTCGTCTTCGACAAACATTTTAAACTTGGTCGAACGTTTGAGGGCTCGGACAAGGTTGTTGTTATTGCTGTCCAACCCAAAGTTGATTTGTGTTTCCACCCCCTCCTACACCTTGCCGAAATCCCAGACCACCGAGTTAGTTTTCAAAAGATCTTAATATGAAAAAAGGCGCAGAAGGTGCTTCGCCGCTCAGCTGTGAA
>JGI24159J19872_10005776_pt1 | contig 16008 bp, 10 predicted proteins | sample Ectturendosymbi4_FD_19872 | JGI IMG/M metagenome (IMG submission 19872) | reverse complement strand
GGTTTGCAGGGGAGGCTTCGCCCCTTTCCCCCCTGGTTACGGGCCTGTGCCCAATAGTTTTAAAGTATGTCCAACACATTACTACAGGGGGGCGAATAATTTCTAGCTAGTTACGGGCCTGGTTTTGCCCCATAGTTCTGCGTAGATAGGCTAGCAAGCGTTGAAAATGAACGTTCATTTGTTGCTGTTGTGACTGGCAACGTTGCAAATAAGTGCAACAGTGTGTGAATGCTTGAGAAAAAGACACGATTGGAGTGTCTATATAAGGTGTAACTCGCAGCTCAGAATTTGGGTTACTGGCTTAGGGACTATGAGAGGGGGGCCCAGCAGATACATTGTTCCGGGGCCGACAGCTAAGGAGGGGCCTGAGACAGAAGGCAGGCCCGTAACCAGCTTGAGACACCAAGGGGGCGAAGAGTTTTCTGAGAGGTGCACAGTTTTTTTTAATTATGTCCAATAGTTTTTAACTTTGTCCAGCACATTTTTCCAGGAGGACAAAAGATTTTCTAGGAGGAACTTCGCCCACTGCTACCCCCATTTACGGACCTGCTGAAGGAACGATTGAGTGTTTGTTACTAACACACTCTGAATAATGAAGCGAAATTAATCCCGCCCAGTAATAAAACTGGTTTGGCCTAAAGGATTTGGTAAGAAGCATGATGCATTTTAATGTGAATTGCTGGCAGTGCATTTTCCTGATACGATGTATTGATAATTATTACCAATAATTATTGTTGAACTTGAAGGTTTGCCTACTTTTTCGAATTTAAGACATTCACGATTACTGTTCCAGTGTTCCATTTAACTGAATATTCCTGTACGTCTTTCATTTTTAAACATTTTCAAACAAATCTTTAAAAACTCTCTCTAACAAACCAAGAGTTTTAAACTAAGAGATACTTCAAATGAAGTTTGATTGGAAACATACCAGTTCACAATACAATATAATCTAACAGCAGTAGCCCTCGAATGTTGGGCATATGTGTAAGATAATAACTGAAAAGTTTAAAATTAACAAGTAACTGCAGTGCAGGATGCAAGTACTCATAGTGCACCGCAAAGGTGTGCTGTGCATTTTGCTGATTGTTAAACTTGCGCCGCAAGCTGATGCAAGGTCGAATCGGATGTGAGTTTAGGATTAGCGGACATAACCAGAAACCTGAAGATTTCGAAAGGCACAGGAGAAACCAACCACTTGCAGTATTTCGACAATGCTTTAAAGCAGTGGTCGCGCCTTGTGGCCCGTGTGGCTTGTGTGAATTGTTTTCAAAGGTTTGTATTAGCTTGAGAATATTCTTGACAATTCCAGCTACATAGCATCTGCTGAAAGTATTTTCAGCAAGCTTAAACTTGTACAAAATTGTTTGCGGTCTGCTATGTCACAAACTCGACTTGTTGACCTCGTAATATTGAACATTGAGTCTAGTATTGCCAGACATGTTGATTTTGATGGTGTTATTAGAAATTTTGCGAATAAGAATTCCAGAAAATCGCTTAGGCCTATATAATAGTTAAATGGTATTTTTCCTAATATTTTCCTTGATTAGATTTTACTATGAACACTTAAAAGTCATGTTTAGATAATTGTAATATGGTCACATTTCTTGAGTACCGTTATGTTTTAACGTAATGCTTCATACGATCAATAAATCAGTACTTCTTGTTGAAGTATGATGCACATTAATTAGCCTCAATTTTTATTTATTTCAAAATAATTTTGCAAGTCTTAGGGGCCCCAAATGGGTTTTGTTCCGCCTAAAGGAATTTCTCTTGGATGCCCTATACTGGCTCACTGCAACACGTAAATATCCATCTGTCATATTCTGCTCTCAAGACTAACGAAGAAGAGTCAACACCAGCTTTTACACAAAATCACCATAGCTGTTTGGTGGCTAGTAATGGTTTGCCTGCTAATGATTTTTTATATTTGCGCTCTGAAATTGTAATAAATGTGATATTAACAAAGTTTGTGTGTTGCGCTGACAGTGACTTGCTGTACATTTCAAATTTGAGAACCTTCCACCTGGCTTCGCATACACACTAGCCACAATGCCAACCGTGCAGTGAGAAATATTGCGTTGTTGCATAACACTCCATTGCGTGGTGCGCTTGGGGTTGATCATGTCTTGAACAAGTATGTTTCTGTTTGATTCGGTAATACTTCATGCAAATAATCCTCTCAAAAATGTCTCATCTGAATTTGTACTCCTTTGCAAGAAAGCTGCGCCCTTGCAGTTCCTTCAGGCTACACCTCAGCTCGTGTTGTTCGCATTAATTGGCAACTTTGCTAACGGCAACTTTGCTAACAAAGTTGCATGCTTTAGTCGTATAGCTTCGCATCCAATCGTAAAAAGTCACGTTAAACCTTGGCCAGTGAGAGAACACGACCCTGCGTAAGTCCGACTCTTCCTTCCGTTTGTTTTCGAACAGTCGAGATTGCTATAAAACACCAGAGAAAAATGTCAAGAAGTTTTTTCGGGGGGGGGCCATGGCCGCTTCGACCTCATTCTGGCTGCGCCTCTGGTGTTTCCCGAGAGAAATTTTTTTAGTTTGCAAGCGAGAACTTGAGTTTTTGACGTCACGACTGCTCGAAAAGAAGTTGATCCAGGTTTACTTATCAAAGGTTTATTTTTAGTTGATGCATATCAGAAAAGTTCAACGAGAAAAGCAAATTTGTTAGAATTATTTTTTATTTTAAGATGTAAAAATTATATTATCTATTTTAACAAAAGGATTACTACGGCCACCTCACCTTCTTTTAGAGTTTGAAACGATTATAATTTTAGCAAAAGGCAGCGTAGGTTTTAAACTTATTCTCAAACAGGTAAACATGCTAGTCTTTTCTCTTTGACGTACGAATTGAAAATAATAACAGTGGATACACATATACTCTACAAGTAAGGCCGCATTTCCTTGATACTTCCTGATGGAAAACTTGTGAGGGCGTTATACAAAACGGGCATGGAAAATCCATGTTGAAAAGACAAGTGACAGATTCGTGGAAGATTTCCTTGTAATTAAGTTTTGGTGTAACTTTGAAACTAAATATTTACCAACTTAAGCTAGAGTTCCTTTCAGCAAATCTGCTTAATTAAAATTTTGACTCACGTGAGGAACTGACTGTGTTTGGAGGTCGCACCCAAGCAGCAAGGGCATTCGCAAGGAACTTTTTCATTCTTAGTGGGGGTCATGCCGTTTTCGCTTTTAAATCTTTCATTGTTGGTTTGTGTAATAACGTTTGGCCATTCTTTCATGTAATGACCACGTTATGGGCCACAGGACAACATGTTCATATGAATTTATGGGAAAGACATTTGTTTAATTGGAAAAAGCGATTTTTCCAACAGGCATTGCCGAGGTGCCAATTTAAACCACAATAGCTAAATAGCATGCGTGACCAGAGATTGCACACTGTTGGTTAGATACTGCAAGGAAAACGTTTTTGTTTGAGATTTCCCAAAAACCGGCAGCAAAACCATCTTGATTTTGGTGATACACCAAACAGGTAGGAGAAAGTCATTCTCTTTTCAAACTAGAAGGTCGAAGTCCACCAGCGTTCCATCCAGGGCTGTGGAGCCGGAACTCAATTTTCAGGCTCCGGCTCTGGCTCTAACTTCAAGCATCTAAGATTTTTGGCTTCAGTTACGGCTCCAACATTTAAACGTTATTGGTTCCACTCCGGCATGACTTGGTCCCTTGAAAACTGTAAACCATTGTATTTTTTGTAAACCATTGTATTTTTGTGTACAACTCAATTGCCCCACAACCTTGGCCNGTGGAACCCGAACCCAATTTTCAANTTCTGGTTCCGGCTTCGGCTCCACCATTTAAAAGTTTTGGCTCCGGATCCAGCCATCCAAAATTGCTCGTGCTTCGGCTCCAGCTCCAGAGTCCTCATGGTTCCACCCCGTCACACCACGTGGTACTGACTATATTGTAAATTACGCGTTAAGTCCAGTTAACTGTAAAAACGCAGCCAGTACCAGCGCTAAAAATACTGTATGTAGCCGGTCACATTCACCACGGACCACTAGGATACGTAAATGCATACATGAAAGATGAGAGTAAGCAACAGTTACAGTAAATCTCGGTTTTGGAAGCCAGCAAGTCGATCTCGATATGATTCTCATATAACTGAAAAGATACCAACAATTACTGAATCATCCTTTTTCTTTTTTCCTTGGAGAACTTTGGATGTACGTGGCACAATGGTCCTAAAGATCATGGATGATTAACAAACATAAACTGTATGCTAAACAACTGGGATGCTTTCTATGAATATAGCGGGGCGGATAAAAAAAGAAAAATACCCTTTCGAGTAGTTCAAGCTCTTTTTTCAATTTCTTTCCACGCTTTACTTCAACAGGCAAGTCTGGTTCGTAACCTTTGTCATGCACAACACCCAGCGCATGGGTAACCAGTTCCAGATCTCGCTCAAGCACTGATTTGTCCAAATCTGCAAATATTAAACAACAAATGAATAAGTGCTACCCTTTATGTCTCGTAGAAAAAAGACAACAGCCTTGAAAACGTTCTGAACGAAAGTTAAGTAAATTTTGAAAAGGTTTTTTGTAGCTCCAACGCTATTGCGTCTAGAACTAAATCATCCCCAACTATTGGTTTGTTGATGAGCACTGCTTGCTCAGCTCTATCTTGCAACATTTGTGATGCTAACTTTTGCTTGCACTTCACGAGAAGACCCACTCGTGTTTATTAAGTAAGAAGTAATGACGTTTGGAATTATTGTCGTGTTTTAGGCTTCGAATATGCAAAAACCAACATTTTTTCAGAGAATTTTACACTATTGTTTTTCTATTTAAATAAAACTTATGAGTATAACAAATTGTTGGACAGGTTTGAGGATTCAATATTGATCTTGTGAAAAGAAAGAAAAAAAGATCAAATTTAAGCTGCGATTTTTTGATCTTCACTTTTTTGGTGTTGCGCAAACACCTGTGACTTTGTTATTAAAATTCAAAGCAACAAACTAGTTTTGAAATAATCAATATCAATTTTTTTCGATATTACTGCTCTTTTTTCAGTTGTGGTTGTTGTTGTGCTAATGTGGCAGGTTGGTGATATATGTTGACCCGTTTGTGCCATGCAGAATATATTTCAAATTAAATGACGTTACTGTAAAAAAAACTATTTTACTTGACAAAATTGACAAATTCTTTGAAAAGTTTTTCTCGCAAAAATAGTTTGCGAAAAAAGAGTTTTTTCAGAAATATTCCTGAGAAATTTTTTCGTTACTGCACCCAACTTTGCCAAAAAGTATTTGCCACTGAAGTTTGCGAATAAACCAGGTTGTAAATTGATATGTCGCATATTCGTTTTTTCTGCAGTTTTTATCTAATAAATCATGGCTAGCCTTGTTTTTTCTACGGCACGTTGCTTTGCATTCTCTCAAAGAAGACTAATCGTTTTTCTGACTATTTAAGGATTAGGCGTAAAGTGGAATACTAGACCGAAAGCATTAAGAAAGGCCATCATGCATGCTCGTAATAACGCTTGTAGTGGACCTTGTTGTACTGTTTTGTAGAGTGCTTGCTTTTTCAGCTCTCACAAGAGTCTATTGAAATTCTTAACGCAGTGAATGCAAAAGCGTCTGGGGCTCAGCGCCGTATGCCACTGGGAGCTTATAACACTCCCCAGACCCCTTACCTGTGTAAAAGTTTGGGGTTTGGCCAGCGTTGAGGGAGGAAGGTCGTTGTTCCATGTAGGACTGCTGGTTTCCTCAAACGAGCAACGAAGCAACCCAGTCGTTATACGAGGTATGAGTAATATTCTGACTCCCGAATAAGCTGCCTGACATTTTAAGTTGCCAAGCCGAAGCAAGACATTTGGCTCTCACCCTTTATAAAGTTCGTTTCACGGATTTCCTGGTGCACAAAGCTTCACTTACAAAGGCGCCTGATTACCAGCAGCAGTAAATGCTTCAACGATGGCGTGACAGCAGAAAACAGCCAACGTGGTCCGTGCGGTAGCAATACAAAAACTCGACACTCTCAAAACGTGGTGTCCACGCTAGCAGCGCGAAACATCGAATGGTGAAAGGAGGTCAGGGCACCAAATCTTTGCAAGAGCGGTCACGCAAACACACGCGAAATTCCTTTGGCGAAAAGGGTTAACGCAAGGAAGCGCATGCAGTAGATTAGTAGAATAATCTCCAATCCCATAAATGCTTCTTTGTTCAATACACCTGCATTGTGCCTCTTTGTTTACAAAATTTATAGTAAGCGGCATCATAAGCTCTAACTTGCCGAAGTCTGACCTATAAAGTCCTAGAAAATGGGAAGGAATCCTTCTTTGCTCGTGTCAGAGTTATCCAATGCTAGACCTGACACATAGCCTGTCTACTTCTAGGAACAACCATGATTCTGATGCAAGTTAAGAACTCTACAAATGTGCACGACAAGATGCGCTGCAAGCTTTACAAGAAACATGCAGGATGACCTTTCCTAATGTTTGTTTTCTAGTATTCCACGTTATTTCTATGACATCTACCCACTGTATTTAAACTTAACCTGACTGCAATATAGGAAATGTAAATTCACCTTACGAAACTTTTGATCCCTGGCATGCATTTTGTAATTTCCGCTTATCATAAAAACTGCTAAAATTTAAAATCGACTTCAACAAAGGTTATTATCTGCTTATATCAGGGGTTCTCAACCGGCGGTAAATTTACCACCTGGGGCTAAATTTTACCTATTCTGGGGGTAAATTTAACGATGCTGAAGTTACAATACTTTGTTTTTTTCTACAGCGTTAGTGACTATACAAAAAACAGGGGGTAAATTTTATGTTAGGAAGCTGGCAAGGGGTAAACGGGAGAAAAAAAGTTGAGAACCCCTGGCTTATATCATACGACATAAGACTTCATTGAAGGATTGCAAAGCAAAATACCGTAGAAGAAACAACGTTAGCGATGATTTACGATGCAAAAGACTGCGGTAAAGAAGGAACATAGAACATACGATTTTACAACCTGGTTTAATTGCCAATTTCAGTGGGAAACACGCTGTTTGCGGAGTTGCATGGGCTCAGAAAAAACAAGGAAGAACTGTTTTCGCAAACTACATTTTTGAGAAAATATTTTGTATTCCGTTTCAAAGAATTTGTCTGTTACAATACTTTTTTTAAAAAATATATGTATTTTGTTAAATAAATCTTTGCAGTGTTTTCTTCAAATAAACAAACTTTTTACATGGGGCAAACAGGTCGCCATAGTTATCAGACCGTATGAAACTGATCGCCAAGACAAGCAGTTGAGTCAGTGACTGGAGTGGCAACATCATCGCCGGCATCACACTAATTTTCTGCTAAATCTACAACACGAATTCTGAAATGTCTCATGCTACAACGGCTTAACCAATGCTTCTTAACCGGGCGAATGGTTCACCACAGGTTGAATGAAATTTTTGCAAGGGTGAATGAATGAAATTCATGTCTATAATTTTTTGTGTCCTCTGATAACATGCATTTGTTTTGTTTTTGCTAAAAGCATGTCAGTAATTGTGAATAAAATAGCGAACTTCAAGCGGTCTAACTTTGCATCTTGAGCAGTCAGCAACTTATCACTTCAGAAAAACCGTAATATGGTCCAATTACTGTATCTATCACGTAAGGGGGATAGATTTTACCGAGAGATGCCATGTTTCATTCAACCGAGTAGTGCAATCTCTTTGTGCTCTCTGTATGAGCGTCCTGTACTCCTGTACAAAAGTTACTTGGCTAGAATCGCAGTACTGTCGACAATTTCAGGCACCTGAACACTTATCAGAGTAGCCTCATCAGTCGAAGTGCGGGCAGTTTCAATCGCGGTACAGGAGTAGCCTGTTTGTGAAATTTGTTACCAGTTTCATATCTAATATGCGTATATCTAGATAATACCTGTAGAATGTCTACGAAATACGTACAAAAACAGTTTGTATTGATAAAAATAAATGCAAATCTATAGATGAAATCGATGAAGACACGCTAGCTTCTTCAGCATCGCAGTTTACAGAGTTAGATGTGAAACGAAACGTTGGCGTCGGGAACAAAGTCCCTTCAAAAATTAAAATGCAAAAGTGGGATGGTGATTGAATGAAGTATGTTTCTTTCTCATACCAGAAGTAAAGAAAAGAGACATGAGCCGTCTGTTCAATGCATGTTTTGCTATTTTAAATACAGTAACCATATAGTAAATATATGCAGTTTTGGCTCATTCGAAACTGCAGAATCGTTTACAACACAAACACGGCAATTATCAGAACAAGTCCTCGCAATTTTTCAAGTAACAACACGAATATTTGTGTAAACAGTAAAATTCCCTCCATTTGTCAGTCGTAATTGACTCTGCTAGCACTAAAAATAGTGCATGTGCTGATGAAACGAAAATACATTTTGCGAAACTGCAAGCAAACCACATTTGAAGATCGTAGCCAATTTGTTGCATGGCGGAAAGCACGCTGTTGATAAAGAAGAGCAAATAATGTGGTATAACAATGAACATTCGATGTACTGTGATTACTGTCACGTCGGCCATGCATTCACAATAGGGCGAATGGGAATGCAGCAATCGAAGGCAGGGGTGAACGAAACCGGAGAAGGTTAAGAAGCACTGTCTTAAAACCATTGCAGCCAGAATTACATCGTCCCGATAAAACCTGGTGTTTGCAAAACCATATAGGTAAGTGATGATCCTGATGAAACTGAGATTTTTTGGTGATAGTTATGATAATGCGATGATAACGAAAGTTGTACACAAACATCTCATGATGAGGATCAGCCAGAAAAATACTACGGCTGCTGCGGTATCTGAATCAATGCAGTAAACGCTCACCTCCTTTGCATCGGAACACGTCCATCATTCTATCAACAGTCGTTTGATCACAACCTTTCCAAGCACGTAGTTCCTCACTAACCTTCTCAGCCGTTTCCATGTCACCAGAGTCCATAGCGGCTTGCAAGCAACTCATCAGGTTCTGTTTATAAAGTAATGTTGAAAGTAACTGTTTGCCATAGGTAAAACGGTTGGCATAACTTTTGAAAAATCATTTTATCTGGTCCCTTACACGCAATCTTGTTGAAAAAATAGCTAAAGAAAATTAGAGTTTATGGGTTTTACAAAACGCTTAAATTTCTGAGTGGATCAGAAACAACAAATTTGAACATTCATCTGTATTCGGAAACAAACATCTGTATTAATAAGGCTCCACCAAGCCAAAAACGGCGATTATTCCGAAAATTAGCTAAATGCAAGAATTCTGCTTCAACATCTTTTTGCTTAACGTAGCTTTGGCATGTTTAAGAAATTGACTTGACGTGGAAAATTTTAGTCGGTTTCTGACCAGCAAAGAGACATCCTATTTTAAAGTATAAGCAAAAAGAAGACGCAGTTGAAGAATAACAGTCATCGTGAAAGAAGTCTGTTTGTAACCCCAGAAAAATCACCGATTTCTAAACCACGACTTCAAGTCTGATTGACTTCATGTTTCAAATTATTTCAATATATTTGTGCATTTGCAAAATACTCAAAAATTTCGTTTTCTAACCTCCATTTTCCGTAGGTCTGAAAGCATCACTTCAGCTTCTCGAAGTTCCAGTTTCAGATCACTTACGAAGTTATTGCGTTTTGTCTCATATATGGCTCTTTCCAAAGAGGCCACGTGTCGAGTGGCTAGCGAATAACTCAAGCCTATTAAGATATATCAAATGTCATTCTCGGAAAATAATTAGTACAATAAAGAAAGAAGCATGCAGGTATGTGANGGAAGGTGTAAAGACCCCGACGCTTCTGCTACTGTGAAACCAACGCAACAGAATGCTTTATATNTTTTTACTGTTGTTTATGCAACAAGTTTTTTACGCATTCGAGCATTGTCTACAGCAGGGGTGGCAAAACGGTCAAGGACCAAGAGCCACATTTCTTATCGTGTTACCGCAAAGAGCCACATCATACACACGGGCACACATAAACGTCAAACCATCTCTTCCTCACTCACACACACGTTTGCTCAGCTAGATTTATTGTAAATATCTCACACTAGCATGAGAATGACAGAACTTTACAAGGCATTTATTGTTATGCATGTTATTTAGTGGGACTTACGGTAATTAAGTAAAAGCGGCATGAAACCGGGCAAAGAGCCGCGGGTTGGCCACCCTGGTCTATAGTAAAATTGGAATTCATATAGCATACAAATGGATTGGATTTTTTTAAATAAATTGCACCGTTTGTAACTTTGGCCATGTTTAATGACACTTTGTATTTTTCACAGTGGTTTGAGTTCGACCATCATATGTTGCTCCTTAACTTCACTGCTGAATATCCTAACTCGGTCTATATCAGTTCACTCATCCTACCAGTTTACTGTTGTCAGTTTACTTCTACCACTTTGAGTTGAGCCTTTCGTTTTGAAGCACTTCGGTAGTAACAGGAAAATTCAAATTTAATTCTACAAAGTTATTCCACTCATACATGCGACAAAAAAGCATGTCTTGGATGGATTTGTTGTTTCACAAATATTTTCACTCCTTATAAAATGATTATTATTGCTAATCCTTAAACAATTCTGAAAGACCATCAACCGTTTGTGGTCAAAAAAGCTGAAAATGCCACATAGTTTTAAGTTCCATTCAAGGAGTTACTTAAAGTTACTTAAATGCGAAATTACTTTTGTGGGTTACTCAGAACTGACTATGGTTCAAAATTCTGTGCTTGAATGCAACATCAATTCTTACGTGTATTATGGGGTATGATAAAGCTTATGCAAAGTTTCAGGAGTTGTCTGTTAGACGTTATCTCCCTTTCATGGTATTTCAGCGATTTATCGCGATGGTAGCCAACGCAGTGTCGCAAGTGCACATCATAAAACGGCTTTCCGCAATCACGATAAACTGACACCTGTGTAAAAATGTCAGGGTCCCTATTTATTCATTTCCTGTTTACAATGAATGGGCATACATATGTTATTTTACGAGATGTTTGAAAACAGTTTAAAGCAGATGAACGTTGGCGCAGGCGGTAAATTGGAAACCCAATTGCCGGGAGCTTTTCTTTCTTAAGCACTGTTTTTAGAATCTGCATTTCTGCACCCCAGATCCAAGTTATTATCACCAACTCCAACCAAATTAAAGTCAACTTTGGTAACAATTTCAATGGGTTTGTTTGGTACAGAGGTTCCCGATTGGGGCGTCGCAACGCCCTGGTGCGTCGTTTTGAGATTGCAAGGGCGTCGCAAGCTTACATCCATCATCACTACGAAGATCTTGGGATTTTTGATAAACCTCCTCTATAACCAATCTATGTACATGTAAATGATTCTGCAAGAGGTTACAAGCAGTATGTGCAGTGACGTAACAATTGCGAAATTGATTTAGGTAATGAGGTAACAGCAACTGTAGCCCCAAAATTCAGTGGGTTTGCGGCAGGTGAGCAAGTTAAATTACAATCCATAATTTACTGCAGTGCGCCATTCCATTTTGTGCATAGGGTTAGTGCGTCAGGAGTTCATACAAACTGGGTACTATTGGTTTAATGACTTGCTTTTAAGGAATACCCATCGTCATTTACACTGAAATGGTTAAATTTTCTACAAACAGAATGAGATTGCTAGATATTTGCGTGTGGGTTCGAAAACTGATATTTTTCAGAACAAAACTAGGTATTCACATGTTTCTGAAAAAACGATGTGATTCTTTGCGAGTACCTTACGTTGCAGGTCAAATTGCTTCTTTGAAAGAGTGGGAGCCGACAATAATTTTTTTTTGAAACGCTATGCTAAGCCAATAAAAATAACAAACTGCTCTGTTACAAGCAACGCTATTCTGTATGAATTTACTTTTGAAGGATTTATGTGATGTGGTCAATAATAAAAGTGCGAAATAATCGAACAGACATGACATGACTTGAGAACTGCCTAATAGCTTGTCTTACCTGCTTTGAAATATCTTTAAAATTGCTGCTTTCAACTTGATTACCTTTGCCTTGAAACCTTTTTACACCTTCTCACATCCCAAAAAAAACTTTCTACATCTCAATTAAACCCACATTTTTACCAAAGTTTAGACCAGATACTGTTAACCTGGTTACTGGTTAATCAAACGTGTGCTAAATGTTTTGCAAGGAAGGCGCGCTATACAATTCAAGCATTTGTAAATTAGGAATTCGCAGCATGATTTGAAAATCAGCAGAAAATGTGTTTTTTACGTCATTTGTAAGTAAACTGGTTTCCACCACAAAACCCGATTTCCCAACTTTTAAAGAATATGGACAAATGGCGATTTGATTAGAACCATGTGACGTTGCATAATTTCTAGAAACATTGGCAAACAGAATAATATTGGGGACAAACAAGAAAGCAGCAAAATATAAATGAAATAGGTAGTTTCATAATCGCCTCAGACTGAGGAAATTTTTACTAGAATTTGTACACATTCTGAAGTTAAAAACAGGATTTACAGCTATTGCTGTTTAACATAAACCAAAATTAATGATAGAAAATAAATCAACAAAAATTGTTAGCGTCTTATTTCATTCGACTATTTTCCCTCGTCTGTCTGTCTGAACTCTAGACTAGAGTCACCACAAAATGTCCGCAGCACTGGCAGATGGGTTTTTTAGATGCTAAAATCTCGATGCAACTTTTGGTGGACAAGAAGCTATGTCATGCTAAAGGCCTCAAACTGGTGTTTTTTAATTTTTGATCAAAAATGAGAAAATGAGTTAGAAAAGAGAGTTTTGCAGTGAATCTAACAACGCAACAGTCAAATGTACACCAACTTGCCGTATATGGCAAGCCAATGTTTTGCATGTATTGATCGTAAACTTACGACTAGTCAAACTTTGCTGTGCGCTTTCAAAGAACGCGATGCTAGACCTTTATCTGCTCATTTTGAGTTTTGAAAGATCTGTTCTAGCAGTTTTGCTAAAAATACTTTAAAGCAGAAAGCTTGTTCTGTTAGCCAAGTATAATTTTTGAAAAGGCTCTAATTTGTTAGAAATATACTGTATTAAAGAACAGGCATTTGTTGGAGTTCCTGACAATAAAGGTATTAACATCAAGAGCTGTTAGATTTTCATCAAAAGTCTCAAAACGATTTTGTACTATGTTTATTTCTAAGCACCTCGGTGGACCTTTCATTCAGCGCTGGGAAGCAGATGCCCCCGTTTGGCTTCTTTCTGGTGATGCAACTGTATCGCAGTTTGAAACTAAACAAACACGAGTGCCTTTGTGAAGATGGCACTACCCCAGTTTTGTTTGATAGTTCGTTCAAAACAAAATGCAGGTGTGTTTACGACTTTGGGCTAACCGCGTTTCCTTTCAGTTACTTTTTCACACGACTGGCTGTCGTATGCCTACGATTTGAGCATCCAGAAGCGAACGCGTGCATTATGTAAAAGGGTGCAGATAATGAACTGTATTTCGTATACGTTCATAGAAAAACTCACCATTTTTGCACTGCTGCAGTGTTACGAGCCGCATTCCTCTGATGACGTCACCCTCCTTATCAACAAGTTTCAGAGAACGGAACTTCTCTAGCGCCATTTTGACCCTATCGACGTCGTGTTTAGCTAAAGCCACACGTAGCTCTCTGCGAGCCACCGACTCTTTTCCTAAAGGCAGTTGGGTTAACTGTTGGCTGAAATTTAAAATCAAAAAGTATATTGAATAAGTGAGAACACAACGTTCAAATTGCAAAAAAATATAATAAGATAAATTATATAAATAGGTGCACCAACATAACAACTTTCAAAAGAAAAGCGTTAAATGAGTTGAAAGAGAAGTTTTAAAAAACTATCGGGAATTTAAAATAATAACGCAAAATCCACTGCCATAAGTTTAAACCTCTACTGTTTGCTTTGTTGTTTGAATTACATGTTTGCCAAATGTCCAAATTTTTTTCTGTCGTATCACAAAAATGCAATTCACTCACTGCAAAATTTATTAACAAAATCAACACACTCCCATCATTGCTTTTACCTTGCCACAACTGAGATGATATCAGGAGAATTCTGCAAAAAGAGAACACTTACTGCTTCAAAGGTAAAACAGCCCAATTTCGCGCCATGAAAAACAACTCACTTTTTTCCATNNGGATTTGGCAGACTTTCCCCGACNCGCGAAGAAATAGTAACACAGTGCGATTACAAGACCGCAAACTAAAATGAGGCAAGCAAAAACNATTCCTGCGATTTCACCGCCTCCGAGACCGCTTCCAACGGGNACTACGGNGTCGGATGGGGTAGTTGTTTTGGATGTCGTTGAGGAAGTAGAGGTGGCCACAACTGGGTTTCGTGTAGTGGTTGTAGTTCTTGCAAGAATTGTCGTAGTGGTAACTGGTGAAGCTGAAAAAAAACAACCTTTACGTTACGGTTTGTCCAGTATATTAAAGTCTGCTGACAGTCACGATGCTGTACTACAAACAAGCTAAAGATGCCCATGGCTGAAGCTTGCTAGATCGTATGGGCTTTGACAATATTATTAGGCACTTCCAAAAGAAGTTCCAAAAAGATGAAGTACAGTATAACGAAGAGGATGCGAGAAATAATATAGGTGATTTGCACACATGAAAGCGACAATGCTTGGTGCATCTCTTGGAAACAGGCTTGAAGTTGTGCAATTGATGATTTTGATGAGATTAGTGATTCCGTTACTGCAAATCAATTCAGAAAGTATAGGAACGCTGGAGCATAACAGCCTCAAAGGTTAGCGACATACCAACACTTTTGAGTGAAACTGCTTCGTTGCAGGCAATGTGGGAGTGAGTTACATAGACAGGTATTTATGCGTCAACTCGATCTATAGTCATATCTAAATGACAAAAACAAAAGATAGGAAATCACTCTAATACAAAGTAGATATACTTTGCTACAGACTAGCTAACTTAGAATTTCCTCTACTGAGGAATTCATACGCACTACAGCATAATAGCGATGCTTTGGTGCCGCACATCGAAAAGAAAAAATTATCAATGCTTTTACGTCAACGAGGAATGTCAGTCGGTGTTTTCCTTCCGTACACATAGTCCTCTCTGTTGGTAGGTAGTGAGCAAGCTCTTCACACGGAAATGTTGGACGAGCGATTACCCTAGTCAATTTGCAATCTCCTCCTACGCACAATACAAACTATAGTGCATCAGCCAGCTCCATGGTTTGTGGTCAGGGACGGATTTAGGGAACGCGGGGCCCTAGGCCATCTTTGTTTTTGGGGCCCCACACAGGTGTTACCTATTTGGTCGCTTGTCTTAAAAGCGTGATTGTATGCCTCTCTTACGTGTAGTGCCCCAGTGGCGATTCTAAGGGGGGCCTGGGTGGGCCATGGCCCCCCCAGTTTTTTTCTTAATTTCCCGTTTAAGTTAGTTTGGTTGACATATGCAGGGTTGCCAAACTGCGTTTTGTAAAAATACCGGCCATTTTATCAACAGCGCCAGATCTAAGCTGTGTCATAATTCGTAAGCGGCACAAGGAAAACAGAGACAATGTGTATTGTTGAGACACAATTAATATTTTGTCCGTATTTTGACTAATTCCTTACGTTTCGGTGTGTGTGTGACAATCGCACCAAGGATTGCGTCAGCAGCAGCAAATAAACTTCGCTGAAGAAACTGTCCTGACAAGATTCACTACAGGAGTCATTGTGATTTGAGAAATTCTGCGTTAGTTCTTTTTGAAGCTACGGCAAATTATTTATTTTCACAATACCGGCTTCAGACGGTGATTTTCACAATACCTGCCTTTTAGCGGCCTCTGCTATACTAGCAGTAAAATACCGGCCATCTGACAACCCTAGACATATGCCGCAGATGACTTTCGGCCAGCAATATTTTAAGCGATAATTTAGAAACCCTCTAGCCTGCATTCAATATTTCCGAAATGCATGATAAGCTGTATTGTTGTTTTTGACGGTCGGGTAACTAGAGTTGTTTATGACGACACACATCAGGGGTTGCTCGGATCCTGCGTGAAATTTAGTCACACAGTGGTCGTAGTGTTGAAAAATCCATTTCGAAACTAAG